>TARA_R110002003_G_scaffold214_6_pt1 | contig 17796 bp, 12 predicted proteins | sample TARA_R110002003 | Tara Oceans TARA_R110002003 (sample SAMEA4396441) | marine metagenome | biome: Westerlies Biome; feature: [SRF] surface water layer (ENVO:00010504); material: water (ENVO:00002006), including particulate matter (ENVO:01000060) such as... | depth 5 m
GGCGGGGAAAATTTTGGAGCTTGGTCGAGCGGCGATGATAGCGATGTTTGCCGTGAAGATTTGCGTCGAAGAGTTGTGAAGTCCGAAGACATGTTTTTGTGGAGGTTGTGGGACCTATCCAGGATGCGGAACGTGTGCGAATGCGCTGAAACCGAACATTAAGGATAAGCTAGGAATATGGGGAAAAAGAGACGGTAAAAGAACGCGTAGTAGCGTTTATCCAAAGAGTGACAAGAAGCTAACAAATAATGAGTGTAGGCCCGAAGGCATTAAAGAAGTTTGGAGTTTCGAAAAAAAGAGGATGAAGAGGAACGGTGGGTGAGAAATGCCAGGAGAAGAAGGCTGGCAGAGCACGTCGGTCCAAATGAGGTTCGCGGGAGCTGCACGCTGCAGGTTCGCGCTGCACGGTGCTATCAAGTGGTCCAATTGCCCGCTCAGCCCGGACAGCGGTCAAGCACGAGCCGCGGACTTTTCGCTTTGAAGAGGTATCCTTTTGGGGGCAATTTGCATTCGTCGCGCTCTTATGCCTAGCTATTGCGCTGATATGAACCGCAGGCCCGATCCAGTGAGCTTCACGGTGCGCTCAAGGAACCCCTCGTACCTGACGAGCGATCTCCTTAATCGATAGCCGATAAACTGCGTGTCGCGTCGTTGGACGATTTATCGAAATTGCAATTATTTTAGGAGCAGCTAGCCAACCAGTGACGACGTGCCACGGACCGTGAGCGGCCTCCTGGATCCGGGGCTGGCCACAGCGTGGACGCGGTGTGCGTGGAGCAGGGATACGCGACGGGTGAACGTGCTGGGGGGCTGGGATTGGCGCGACTAGAGTCGGATCGGACGGATGAAAGCACGTGATGTCGGCGATCGGGGCTTGACCGGGGAGGAGTATTGGGGTTTATCGATTGACGAGAACGTGCGAACGCGAGGGGAGGTATATGACCTGCCCATGCTCCATTATTGTCCATTATAGGAGTCTGCGCGTTTTGAAGAGTGCTACTGCGCGCCTGTAACGCTTCCATGGCGCCGCCTATCAAGGGTTGGAGGGACAGTCTCAACGCGCTGCTTAGAGGAGGTGAGTCGCGATTCATTGGTCTCGGAGCCTTCCTTTGAACTTCGCGACGATCTTTGACGCCTGCGCGACCCACACCGGCCTTTTCCTACGATCCACAAGACCTTCGTGTCTGTGGAAGCATTGCAATGAAATCTAACGTGTGGGCAGCCCCCAAAGCGCCCGCCATCGCTCCCAGCGTTGCAGCTCTGCTGTCGGTATGTTTCAAGCTCCTTGCCCCACCACTACTGCTATTGTTCTCAGCCTATCGTCTACAAAGTATCAAACACCATGAAGTTGATGCTAACACACGCATTCGTAGACTGCCTATGTTTTCATCTACGTAATACCCTTCTACCTGTCCTCTGCGACGCGACCGTCGCCAACTCTTACTCGCGATGCGCCCTCTGCGATACGCGCTAGAACTCGGGCTGTGACCTTTTCCACCATCGTTTGTGCCATTCTTACCACATACGTGCTCTATGAACACGAGGTGCCGGTGACAGACATCCCCAAGCTGCTCGGCATCTGGCCCATCTCGCTCTTCGACACCGCGCGAACGATGCTTCTGGTGTTGATCCTCTTTGCAGGCCCAATCTTCGAACACGGAGTCGTAGACGGTGATCTGAAGGATTGGGTCAGGCTGCGAGGGGTTTACGAATCCTTGAGTAGTTTGATTGGGTATCGCAACTATATAGTTGTACGTCGGCACCTACATTCACATGGGTATTGACTGACTTCCAACTAGGGACCGGTCAGCGAGGAGCTCGTCTGGCGATCCTTCATTGTGCCTCTGCATGTCCTTGGCCACTTCTCCGAAAAACAGATCGTCTTCCTGACGCCGTTGTACTTCGGTATAGCACACCTGCATCATCTCTACGAGTTCCGCATCACGCACGGCGAAGTCCCGCTCTTTGTCGCTGTCCTACGCTCGCTGTTTCAGTTCGCGTACACATCACTCTTCGGCTTCTTCGCGACCTTTGTATACCTCCGAACCGGTAATGTATATACATGCATGCTCGCGCACACATTCTGCAACTGGATGGGGCTGCCACGGTTCTACGGACGCGTTGGTGCCGACGCTGCGGTGCCGATTGCGGTTCCAGATGTTGATAAAAGGGATGATGCACAGAAGAGTGCCCCTGCGTATCAAGGGAAGGGTCCTTTGTGGACGGTGGCATACTATATCGTGCTTGTTGCTGGAGCTGTAGGGTTCTACTGGTTCCTGTTCCCTCTGACTGAAAGCACGCATGCGCTGCCTGTAGCTTTGGGGAAACAGGCGAAGGAGGCGTCCCTCTTTAGCTGAGCCCTGAAGGTCCAAGCTGTAAGATGAAGCACCGGACGCGATCGCCGATAGCAGATAGTAACTAGCTGGGGCATGCAATCGCCCACCAATTGTCCTTCTCATAGCCAGACTCCAGCACAAGTCCACCAGCTTCTCTAATATCTTGCTCAAGCTCACCTTTCTTGTATAGATGGTAGTATCGCAAGAATGTCTTGTCCCCATCTGGCTTTTCCTCACCACCATCACCAGCTCCCTCGCTGGAAGGCTCCCCTTGCCTTCGTTTCGGCTTCTTCTCTTTCTTCTGCTTCAGCACCCAAGGTACCATAACATCCTGCTCATGCCCCTCATCCCATCCTCTCCGACTGTCCTTCTGCTCCAGCGCCCAGACATAGATCAACGCCCTTCCTCCGTCTTGCGAACCTGGACTTGACGGCTTCCGTAGGACGTCAAGCACCGCCTTTACAGCTTCTATCCGCCTTGCGGGAGTGGAAAGATGGTGAATAACCGCTATTGATATAGCAAAGTCAAAAGTGCCTGGTGGATGCGGTAGTGAGAGATTGTCTGCTACAACTGCTGAGTGTGGTTCATGTTGTTTTGCGATCTTGACCAGGTTTGTAGAACTTGGTGTCGTCAATACCAACGAGACTTAACATGCAATTGCCGTTGAAAAACTTACCGGTCAGACCCTACGATGAAGACTTTCGTATTCACTGCAAGGTACTTTCCGTTCCCACATCCGACATCAGCGCCGATGGCGCCATCAGGTTGCTCCTTCAGGAAGCGCTCGACGATGGGCCAGGGCTACTTTGGGTTAGTCATGCAGCAGTTGGGAAGGAGTGGGGCGACGCACACCTTGTAGCGAGTTGATGAGAAATGAGATGCAATTTCTTCATAGACGGAGTGTACGTGCTGTGCTTCGTACTCTGCGCCGTGTGTGTCCGCATGTGCCATGGCTGGGACAAGATCGTGGGAGTGTGAAGGAATTTGTGAACCAATGAGGGGTGGAGTGTGTGCCAAGACGCTACTTACTCTCATAGTCAGGTCAATCAGCTCCTTCAGTCCTACACGAAAGCAAATCGCATTACAAGTGCCGCGTGCTGGTTTAATTAGGGGGCGGTCGAGTTTATTGCTAGAACAGCTGGTGTCATCAAGGGCGATGGCCTAATTGTGCAGGTAAGACGAGTAAGGGCCTTACACCTTAAATCGAGGATCCGCAATCGCCATCAAGCATGACTTGCGGACTCATTTGATTAGGCGACGAGCATCTGTGGAGAGAACTAGGAACAGATAGGAGGTCGTGCGTATGGATCAAATGCTTCTCGCACCCAACGATGGAAGCTTCACCCAAACTCGGTTCTCAACACTCCGCAGCAACCCAGATAGTTTGACAGGGCAGCCATCAACCCTGTTTTCTGGAATCACCTCAGAGATGCTGTTCTAATGACTGCAACACAAAATAAGGTTATCCGGCAGCTTGTTTAGAAACCTCCAGGTAAAGATGAGTGTAATTGATGGCTCTCATCCCTACACACAAGCAGACTCTTCTGCAGTGTTTGCTGCCTACTAAAATTCCATGATCGAAGACTTCGCTGATTCTATCGGTCGAAGACGTGGGTTATAGAGTACCGACGACCTCCTTGCTCATGTCTTGCGTGTACATACGCGGCCACAAAGCTACGTGTATATCTACAGGTAACATTCCTGCTTCTCTTTTCTCAGTAACTTGGGAGTCAGTGCTGGAACCTTCTTGGCTCGACCTATTTGTTTGGCTTTGTTTTAAGCCCGTGACACTAACCTATGCTTCCACAAACTTCCCTTCCGATTGACATAAAAACCTCCTCTCTGCTCTCCCACAATCTTCCGCTACACAGATTACTCTCAACACATTCCTCAACGCATCTTAATTTCAGTCAAGATATTAGTAACGATGTCTACCAGCGCCAATAATAACGGCATGGTTTGCACGTTCCACAACGACAAAATCTTCGTCAACAACGACCTTTGCATCACTTTCGAACGCACCATCCGTGTGCCTGACAACGATTCATCCTCCTCCTTACCCCCAGAACTTGGCGAATTCCCGTTGCACAAGGTGTCTGATTACGCAACCAAGCTCCCGAGATCCATGGCGGCGAAGGGCGGCTTGTTCTTCCCCATGCACCAGTCTGAAGCCATGTGGATCAACTTCGACAGCTGTGGTGCGACATCGTACTTGATCAAAGTCTACGTTGGCGGCGTGAATGTCGTCTCTGGTGAGCCAGCAGAGGAGACTATGGCAACGAGATTGAAGAGAAGCACCCAAATGGAAGAAGCGAAGAAGGCTGGGAAGAAATATCAAAAAAGAGAGGCAGGCCCGCTCCAGGACTATCTCATCGTGCCTGGACAGCGATGGATCGACGGAATTGCTGCAGAAGACGGCACGGTAAAGCAATTCGTTGCAATGCCTTTTGGCAGCGGTTACTCTGTCGAGAAGCAGATCATGGGCCAGGAGTCGACCGGCGGTATCCAGATCGAAATCACGCCCTATACAGCCCCTAAGGTGTGCGCTGGGGAAAAACTACAAATCTTCGTGAAAACATTGGCCGGGAAGACGCTGACAATTGAAGTCTATTCAGAAGCAACAGTTGACAAGCTTAAGGCACTCATTAAATTGACCGAAGGAGTACCTCAAGATCAGCAGCGTCTCATCTACGCGGGCAAGCAGCTTGAAGATGGGAGACCACTGGATGCTTACCATATCTACCCAGTGTGTTTGCTTGAGACATGATATTCCATGTACGGTGCGATGCTAATATTTATATAGGGGTCTGTTCTCCACCTCCTTCCTCGCCTGAAAGGCGGTGCGTCGTCACCCCCACCGGAACCCGAAGCAGAACTCGAGATGAACATAGCTCCTAGTGGTCGCATCAAGCAAGTTATTCATCCCGACATCCTCGATCCATCAAAATGGCAATCCGGCTTCACGACCACCATCAACACGCAAATCCTCAATTCCTCCGCTTATCGCGCTGTTACTGGCAAGAATCCACCGAATGAGCCCATATCGGCTGAGACATACAAAGAACATGGATACCCTTTCTTCAAGGTATACGAGGAACCAAGCGGTGTCTTCGGTGACTTCACCAAGGTCAAATCAATCGCTGAGATAGACAAGCGAGATGAGACGGACGTGAATCCGCCTGTCATTCACCTTGGCCAGGGCAATGTGAATGGTAAGTGTGCAACTTCTCACTTCCTCGATATAAGAGTCATCGTGACTGACATGTAAAGCAGCTCAAACCACAACTCTTGTCGTTGGCCTGACCAATCCAAACGGTCCGCTTCGTCCCTTCCGCACTGTGACTGACATCGAGGAGGAGCTAGCTGGGCTCAATATCGCGAACTTTGATTGAAGTTGTACCTGGGAGTAGCCTTAGGTGGAGATGGGCTCGAGTGAGGGTCGGATAGAGAATGAAATGCAATAGTGTAGTCAGCTGATCTTCAGTGTTCTCTTACCTCCAAAGTAGCACGTAAGCAAATGGTTGAGGTGATCCGAAGCTATTTGATCATAATGGGTGAGAGTAAAAGTATCTTAGCGTCACTTAGGACCGCAGACTTCGGGGCTACTGGATCCTGGCTGTAAAGCCGTCATTAAAAGCCGTCATCACAAGCGAATGGACGATGACATGCGAGCAGGGTGAAAGCGCATTTACTCATCCCCCCTTAGACCACATCCTCAAATAGGTCACAACAACCGCCTGCCGCCCATTCTGCGGATTCGTTCTCAACCCTCTGTCCGTCCCGCGCACAACAACGTGATCATTGATCGCGTTCACGCCCACCGCATCCGTAACAGTCGCTGTCCAATGGCCACCCGTGAGCGTCCCACCATGACACAACACACTCCTGAGTCGATATCTCAACGGCTCCGGGTTCCGCGTTACCGCAGCCCACGCCCCAAGATCGATGACTTTGTCTAGTCGAATGGGATTATCATTTCTCGCGCCGCTCGCAGTCGCGTTGCTGATCTTGATGCGCAGAATGTCCGGCGCGCCGTCGATGCGCTTGTGCTGGGTGCGCGGGCGGCGCTGGAGACACATTGCGCAGTCGAAATTGCCCAGAATTTCGGGCGTCATTTCGCGCGTGAGAGCCGCGGTAACAGAGTCGGGCGTGCCCATGGGGAGGATGGCGAGGTTGTCGATGCCGATGCGCTCGAGGGCGGTGCTGGCTGCGAGGGGCTGGAGAGCTCCGCATGCGCAGTGCCATTGGGTGTCGTACTCCATGATGAAGAGGCCGTTGAAAGTGTCGAGCCAAGTTTCATTTCCGGGTATGCTGGCGTGTGTGTTAGCAAGGAGCTTCATCACAATCAAACAGGGTGAGAAGTTGAACGGAAACTTACGTGTGATCTGTGGACGCCAGACAGGCTTCCAACAGTCTCTCCTGGAACTCGACTGGATCTTCTTGCGTGCCGCTCGCAGCTCCAAATGTTGCAGATCGGATTCGCGTGTCGAGATCACGCATGCTTACCATCTCTGCGTGCCCGTGTGCCCAAGGCTGAGGAGCTCCAGTTCTAGGGTCCATTGTCGGGGCCCCAGTATGCTTGGATGAACTGTTTGACTACGCAAGCTGGGCATCGTGGCAAAGTGACTAAGTTCCTACTTCCGCCGTTCAGCCTTGCAACAAGCGCCATGCCAGTTTCGTTGAGATTACGGCATGGAAAAGTGATGGTGCCGTCTGGCTGTGTGCTGTTGTGCGATAAGATCCAGTTCAGGAACTTGGGTAGGTGAAGGAGTGCTTGGAGTCCACTGAGGCGGAAACAAGTGTTGCCAATGCGGCGAAGACCTCGACTTCTCCTGTTTTCACGAGTAATGGGCCAAGTCTTGTGGACGCGCCTGGCAGTCGCCTTCTTCGCGCGCTGAGTGGCAGTGGTTTGCAGAGTGATTAGTTGTGGAGCATGTCCTCGGAGAGAATAGCGGTTGTTCGCTGTTGTTCGGCGTATCAAATTGGCCATGTTCGTTTGCTTTTGGTATTTGTTCAAGGCAATAGGACACTGTGACAGACTGGTTCGATCCCGTATACGACGGGCTGTTCCATCTTGGATACACTTCGCACCAAGGCAAACAATGACCGTTCATCCTCCTCAAGTCTTTGTCCTTTGGCGTGAAGTCAAGACTGAAAGACATTGTTAAAGGGTCAACTCGCCGGCAAGACCGCTTATATGCCAAGCAGTTGAGGATATCACGGCGCACAATGCTCCATGTCACTTCAGACCAACCATGCAAACAATCAAAAGTAAACTATAATGCCCAAAATAACACGCTATGCAACACATCTAACCCTAAATCCCACTCCATCTACACACCCTGCACCTTCCGGTAACTCGGCGGTTTCAACGTGCGCCCCAGAATCTTGACCGCATACGGCGGAATGAGACTAATACTCGCCACAACACAGAACTTCCACCAAAACGCTAAACTACCCACATACGCGAGCTCAAAGTACCGATCCAGAAACGGTATGCTGCCGAAGTATATACCCGCCGTGCCGACGATGGAAGCGATCATGAGCCAATGCCACGTCGTGACCTCCATGGCGACCATGATCAGCTCGTTCATGACCAGCACGGTAAACGAGACCGAGACCATCTTGCGGAACGTCAAGTCCTCTGCCTCGGAACTGCCGACGCCAACGAGGATTTGGCTGAGGCCCTGGATCATGGAGCCCTGGTAGATGGAGACGGCAACCCAGATGAAGAAGGACTTGTAACTTAGAGACCGACCGGTTTTCAACTCGGCGTATAGCTCGGGATACAGGTTCGCCACGCTCTCGTCGACGTCGCGGTCCAGGACGAGCGAGAAGACGGGCATCATTGTGTAGATGGTGGAGTAGCCGACGAGCAGCCAGTCTTTGTATAGTGCGTTGGGTTCAAAGGATGATGCGATGCTGTACACGGTCTGGCAGATTGAAATGATGAGACCGCGGTGGATGACAAATTGGCTCAACTTCGCGCTGCGTTTGTATGAGTTCCGACCATGCCATACTAGCAGCTTGACGAGATAGCAGAATTGTTCAATGGAGAAATCTGCTGCGAGCGAGGCTTGACGTCCTTCTTTTCCGACGATGCCGACGCCGACATCCGCGGCTTGGATCATGCTGACGTCGTTGCCGCCGTCGCCGATGCAACAGACGCGTTTCTTGGTGTATTCGCGAATCAGGCGCGCGACGTCTGCTTTTTGCGTGGGGGAGCAGCGACACGCAACGACAGTGGGGAGCTGTACGGCGATAGTGATGAACTCTGTGCGGTAGTGGTTTAGCATGAGCGCTAAGGATTCGCCATCGATGAGGAGGCAGGCGTCTGTTTTGCCGCGCAGGAAGTCAAGCGACGAGTGTGCGAGGTCTTTTCGTTTGAGCTTGGCGATGGTGTGCACGTATTGGCCTCGGGCGACGAGTTTGGAGGAGACGGCGACGCAGCGGGCGGTTTCGACTTTGTCACCAGTTAACATCCAGATTTTGATGCCGGCGTTGCGGAGGAGCTCGAGGGAGGGTTTGACGTCTTTTTGGAGCTTGTCTTCAACACCGGTCACGCCAAGTAATTCGAGATCGCTCTCGAGATACTCCTGGACCACGTTCGAGACAGCGGCGTCCCGGTTGTTTAGAGCGAGCGAAGCCTGGGCATGTTTGGCTGAGAAGTCTTGATATGTCTGCACGGACAGCTTCTTGCGACCCACTACTAGCGTTCGCAGGCCTTCCCTAGCCATGTTCGCGGTCTCTTCATCAAGCCAGTCATTGGCGGCGACAATAGACGTCATGACTGTGTCGGCACCTTTCTGATAGAACCAGATTTCGCCGTCTTCGTCAGAGGATGATGAAGCGGAGCCGTGGTAAAATTTGACGACTATGCCCATGCGCTTCCCTTCCGATGTGAAAGGGAACACATTTAAGATGCGAACGCGTACGACAACGTTGCCGCTGTCGCACGATTGTAAAGTCATGGACTCGCGGTCCCGAGACAAAAGCTTGAGGCCCACGGCTTCAGTCCAGCGCACAATAGCAATTTCATCAGGAGAAGAGGCTTGGTAAGTTGTGATGGTTTCACCGTTCTCTTCTTCGGTGGTCGGTGTGACGTTGTGGCAAAGCGCCAACGCTAAGACTACATCTCGAACACGTGAGCCTATCTCTCTTCTTGTCCGAGTGGCCGATGTGAGGGGCGCGGTGTAAGCCGATGATGGCGCGACAAGCATTGGGGACTCCCCTGCAGCAGGGGTAAAGCATTGGCGGACATAGGAGGATACTTCGTCCATTGCCTCGTTCGCGTACGATACTGTGCCGACGTGAATTTTCTTCATCGCCATCTCTGGGGAATATTAGTTATTAGAACAGATGCTATGAGAAAGGACATTGCTCACCATTTTGAGTCAGAGTACCCGTCTTATCACTCAACAGGTACTCCACCCGGCCCAAGTCCTCGGGGATCGTGCTAGTTCGTACGATTGTGCCTTTGATGCTCTGATCATGCTCGATGAACCATGCATAAACCGATTTGCCCATGTCAAGGTTGACACGCAGACCGACTGGCACTATTGTGGAAAAGAGAATCAAAAACCGCATCATAGAGACATACCACTGGCGGCCTTTGATCTCTTGGAATCGAGCAAGGGCGACTAGAACAAATGATAGTGATAAAGTGAAGATGCACAGCCATTTGGTTAGATTGTTGATCTCCAGCTCCAATAACCCAGTCTTTGACCGTGATGGTGACGTGGACAAAGCCTGTCTTGTTTGCGGGCCAGTGTAGACGACCACAGCAAGGAGACTACAACTCGAAGCAACGACAGTATTGGCCCAAATTGTATTGTCGATACCCAAAGGTGCTGACTGCTTCTGGTTGACTTGATCCGATGCCTCTTGATCGTGTGGGTCATAGTGCCGCTGCCGCTTGGGTTCCAGCTCAACGGTACCGTAAAACTCGTTGACTTTCTTGTCCGGCTTACCGGCCACAACACGCAGTCTCGTATACTCTCCGACCTCTAGATTTTGGGTTATGGGCGAAGTCAAGCGCAACTTCCAGTCTGTTTCACCGTCTAACTGGTCGGTGCGAATAAACGCTTCCCCTGAGGCACTAGTCGCAGTGACACTGTCGGCCTTTGGAGTGTCGTCCGAGTCATCTCCGATGAGGGTTGGCGAGGTCTTATTTGCGTTCGGAGTTGCAGTTGGAGTTGCTGCGTCGGCAGAGTAGCTCTTCAGCAAGACCATGTCTGCAGGAACTCGCTGATCTTTGCCTAGCTTGACCACGTCTCCCACCTTGAGACTTCTGGATGGCTTCACGACTTCCCAGTACGTGCAAGTGGCTAGACCTCTGGACGAGAGTCGCTGCTCTTCATCTTCAATATCTGTCAGACGACCTGCATCCTTCTTCTGCTTCCTCAGCTTCTTCTTTCTTTGAGAACTTTTACCTGGCGCCACGCCATTGCCCATGCTATTCTCCTCAAACTTCAAGACTGTGTATCCTTCCGAGTTCGCCTCCGCATCCCGCCGTCGGCGAGCTATATCATCCAAGGCCTCTTTTCCCAGTGTGATACAAATGACGAACGCCAGTGGTGCAATATAGGTCGAAAGATAGCCGAGTCGTAGGGCGGGTATAATTTGCGAAAGCGCTACAAGCAAGAAGTACATGTTAATGAAGAAGGAGAACTCATTGTACAGCGTGCGGGGCAGGAAGCTCCAGGGCGTATACTTGGCGTTGGACACTGCATTTGCGGGGAACCTGGATGTCTGCAGCTGGCCAACGGATATTGTCCGTTGTGTTGTGGAATCGTGCTCCTCTTCGGCATCGTCTGCCCCCACGTCATCGCCCAGCTGTATGCCACCGCTATCTGGCCGCGCGGAAAGGAAGCTTGGTAGGCGAATGTGGGAGCCTATGCGTGATAGTGCGCTCGGTCGCCGCTCGCGTGTCGTCCGGCCGCTGCGAGCGGGTAATAACGGTGCATCGTCGTCGCCAGACTGCCCGTAGCTGCCCGCAGAAGTCCTGTGTCGAGCATCGTCGTCCTCCAACAGTCCCTGCAGGTCCTCTTCCTCGGGCTCTTCCTTGCGCCTGTTCGCGCGCAGTCTACCCACCCTCAGATTCCGCAGCGGTATCCTTGCGCCCAGCTCATGGTAGGGTCTCTTCTGCTCTTTCGATTGACGGCGGGGGGGAGTAGGCGTGGAGCGCGAGTGCGAGTGCGAGGCCAGAGGGTCGAGCTCCTCCAGGTCAAGTTCAAGGTCCGAGTCCTCGTCGGGTGCGTTCGGCTGGTGGTACTGGTGAGGAGCTGCCATACCTCATGGGGCCAAGGGATATGCGGGAGTGTATTGCGGAGGCGCCCTCGCTATGTATGCGCCATATGGGAGAGGATCTGGAGAGGTTCTGCGTCTGGCGGCTGCCTTCGGGGGTCCGCCGCAATGAACGGGAGATTCGAGAGAGGAGCAGTACAGATACTTGGCGTGAGACCGGCGAGGTTGTTCCGATAGTCGTGTCTGTCCGCACAATACGGGAGCTTGGAGAGGTTCGTCGCGGGATTTGACGTGTTGTTCTTTGAGGGGGTGGTGTTTTAAGGTCGCGCTCTGTAGGGTGCGTAGACGTCAACGTTAGTGGCGCATGTTGAAGCCACATGGCACAGCAGGGTTCAATCGGCCGTTCACGATCCCCAACATCTGTCCTTACTTCGAGCCGCGTCGATTTGCGCGCGCAATGCTGTACCGAAGCGTGTCCCTTTCTTGATACCCGAGCTTTATTTCCATTGTGGAAGAACCTCCAATTCATGTGAGTTGCACCGCTGCTGGTCGTTCCTGCTCTCCTGGGATGACGACACGCTACTCCTTTACACGATTCGCTCCCGAAGCTCCACCACTTCTCTTTGCCACGTTATACGCGAGCTGCTAGGAGGAACCACTGTCGCGCCTCTAGACATCAACACGGATCCCGCACTCATGTTCACCCCAATGCGCAGAGGACTCGGAGCTTGAGAGCTCGACCCTACTTCGATCCGCTACCGAGGCTCGACACAGACGCTACCAATATTGGAGCCAGCGCTGATTGCGATTCCAGTGCTTCTAGATACCCCTTCTGTACCTCCTTGTAATTGCCATTATGGAGAACGAAAGCCGTCCACCCCCGGCTGGTGTTGCAGCAACGTCAGCATCCTGGAACCCGGCGTTGCGCAGCGAAAAAGACCATCACGCTACGACCGGCGCAAAGATCGCCGCGCCCCCGAAGCTGGAATCCTCGTCCGAAGAAGAGGACGGATCAGAAGAGGACGAGGACGAGGTAGAAGAAGAGGAGGAAGAAGAAGAGGACGAGGACGAAGAGAGCGAAGAGGATACTGTGGCTCCTACCACGACTCCCGCGCCCGCAATAACCGCTCAAGCACGCATTGCATCATTGGATGGCGCGCACGATGCACACAATCTCCCAAAACCTGCGCAGAACGCTGCTCGACCCCAAGTTTCCCTCGAAGCTTCACATGTTAGAAGCCGTGCCGAAGACGAGGCACTGGCAGCTGCGACAAAATCGATGAACATTGGTGGACCGACTGGACAAGCGTCAATAGCGGGACATTCGAGTGAGGAGGCCGAATCGGAAGAAGAGAGCGAGGACGAGAGTTCTGAAGAGGAGGAAGAAGCTCCAATGCAGCCTCAGCCAGGGCATTACGAGCACCAGAGTGAGGCTACAGCGCTCGAGGAAGCCGTGAACGAGAGTGCCAGGATTCCATTGGTGACTACGGCAACTCCGTCAGCGGATGACTGGGGGAATTCGGACGACGCCTTTGACCTGGGTGGGCGACCACAAGAGCCGCCCCTCGCAACGCCTAGTGCGGAAGCTGCCGGGACGACTGTTGGGGATAACGTGATTGGCAATACGAGAGTTGGTGGCAATGCTGGAGATGATCTGGACTGGGGCAATACAGAAGAGCAGGACTTCTTCGGTAGCAGTGCGAACAAGACAGTAGAGTCACCACAGCCTACGGACCAGTCGCCAGGCGCGCATGTTGTTCAGGCCTCGGAGCCCAAGCCAGAAAAGAATGAGTGGGATCTGGACTTGGATCTAGACGAGGACTTCCTACCTGACAGCGTGGACGGGCCGGTCCTTGAGTTGAGCGACGATGAGGGCTTCTTGGACGATGCGCCTTCTGCTGCATCTCAGCAATCAGTGCAAGCGACCTCAACATCAGCAAGCACCGCGAGTCGATATGCTCCCCAGCCATCGCTCACGTCAACACCGATTGCTAGTCCGTATGCGCCTCAAGGCCAGTTCGGATCTGTACCGCAGGTCTCGCAGCAGAAACCTGTGCCTTCAACCACATCAGCCTACAATGGCTTTGGACAGAATCTGGCATACCAACAACAGCAACAAGCAGTCCGACCGCCTATGGCTAGCTCCGCCCAGAGCTTTGCTGACAAGGCGAAAGGAGGCTACCATTCGCCCTACGACATGCCAGACGACATCGTGACAACTCGACGAAGACCTGCGCCCAGGACTTCGGTCACAGCTCCGCAGCCCACAGCGCCTCCGCCTCGGACGAGCAGTATGTCCTCAAGCTCTGGACCACCACGACCGATACCGCCGTCTAGTATGTCGAACGCGAGTCTTTCGCCTCCGTCCTCCAGCCACTCGGTACAAGGGCAGATGACGGGACTCCCTGCTACCGGTCCACCTAAGCCAGCACCACCTGCGAGACCAGCCTCAACTGACTTCTTCGCTGAGTTGCCAATCACAACGAAGCCTAAGCCGGCCGGCCGCTTCACTCCACAGCAGAGTATACCTGCTCAAAGTCCCTCCTTCCAGGGCCCGCCACATGTGCCGCCTAAAGAGCGCACTGCTTCTTGGTCCTCCTTGCGGAACGAGGTCCTTCCTGACTCCGTTGGCACGCCACCTCAGTTCAGGCAGCCTGAACAATTGCCAATGTTCCCCAGTCAACCTTCCGTTCCAGCACGGCAAAACAGCCTTCCCATCCCCCAGTCTGCGCCTGCACCGCCACTCTCGAAATACTCGCCTGCACCTCCTTCAGTTCCAACTGCCAACGCACGATACTCTCCTGCCCCTCCCACAGCCCATGGTGCCGCTAATTCGAGGTATTCGCCTGCGCCACCCGGCGGTCAAGCGCATACTCGGTATGCATCGGAGCCGCCAACTGGTCCTGCGAGACCCCCTTCACAAACTTATGCGCCCCGCACATCGAGTCCTCTAGCTGTTCACAGCGGACCTCATCACGTAGAGGAAGCCGCCACTGTCATGTCTGAACAGCACACTCAACAGTACCCAGGTCATCATGTCTCTCAGTCTGCGGATGGCATGCCCCGCGCATCTTTCAGAAGTCCATTGGAAGGGGTCAGCGAAGGCTTGGAGCAGGACTTTGCTTCCGGTGATAGACCGCCCATGACTGCGAGGTCTGAGACTCCGCCTCCAAGGAGCACCCCATCATCAGTGGTTGGATCTCCAAGAAAGCGAGGCTATATGCCGCAATATCAATCCACGAACCCTGCCCCACCATCACGCTCACTCTCGCAATCGCCTGCAGCGAGTATGAAATATTCCAGTCAATCGTATGGTGTGGTAGCGGGGACTACGTCTTATAGTACACCAAGCGCAGAGCCGACTTTTACGAATGCTATCCCTCATCGGCGACAGGCCTCGCATAACTACGAGTGCATTGCGCCCGAGGATGATCGCATAGACGATCCGCTGCAGCGGTGGAAGGGTCATCCAGTCCTCGCATGGGGTCTTGGGGGAACGGTCGTGACAAGCTTTCCTAAACAGATTCCACGGTATGGTGGTGGGATGACTGCGCCGATGATGAAGTGCAGTCCCGGCGAGATCAAGGTCCAGAGCATCAAAGATGTATTACCTCTCGGCGACGATCTTGCCAAATTCCCGGGGCCCCTCAAGGCGAAAAGCAAGAAAAAGGATGTCTTATCGTGGCTGTCTCAGAAGATCGAGGGTCTAGACAATCAACTGAAGGAACCTGGTCTGGAGCATTCTATGAGTACAGAAGATTCTACGCGCCTTGAGGAACGATCTTTGCTGCTAAAGCTCCTGCATTTCTTGGTTGAGAACGATGGGCGTCTTGACGGGGATACTGCCAACGCGGCTGTCAAAAAGCTTTTCGCACCCCACGCCGAGGACGCATCCGAAGCCGATGGTTCATTTTCGACTGCAGCAGACATCATTGGACGTTCGAGATCAAACACTTCGAATCTTCCGGCGGAACCTGTTGACGCCCGTGCCATCGAAGACCTCCAGAAGCTGCTGGCTCAAGGTGAGCGTGAAAAGGCTGTGTGGCATGCAGTCGACCAACGATTATGGGGTCATGCCATGCTTCTCTCCTCAACCCTCAGCAAAGATGTCTGGAAGCAGGTCGTTCAAGAATTTGTGCGGAAGGAGGTCAAGAAAGTCGGGCGCAATAACCAGGCCCTAGCTGTCCTGTATGAGGTCTTCGCAGGCAATCATGACGACTGCGTTGATGAACTGGTACCTGCGTCAGCTCGAGCAGGCTTTCAGATGGTAAGCACCGACGGTGCAAGTGCAGCCCAGAATGCCCAGCAAGGCCTCGACAAGTGGCGCGAAACAGTTGCACTCATCCTCAACAACCGTAGTGATGGCGATGTCTCTGCGCTATTGTCACTGGGGAAGCTTCTGGCGCAATATGGGCGTGTCGAAGCCGCACACATATGCTTCATCTTTGCGCGTTCAGTGGCCCACGTCAGCGGCGTGGACGATACTTCTGCCGACTTGGTACTTATTGGCATTGATCACAAGCAGCATGCGACAGAGCTTGGTATCGACCTGGAGCCAATCCTGCTAACTGAAGTCTATGAGTTCGCTCTGTCGCTGTCTGCGCAGAACAACTCCCACATAATGCCTCATCTGCAGAACTTCAAGCTTACGCATGCATACCAGCTAGCCGAGTATGGCTACCGTGCCGATGCACAAGCATACTGCGATGCCATCGCTGCTGCCATGAAAGCGACGACTCGGATGTCACCATATTACAATGCTAGCTTCATCGCCACTTTAGACGATCTCGGAAAGCGTCTATCACAATCACCAAAGGATAATTCATCATCGTGGATCTCGAAACCAAGCATGGATAGGGTCGGCACTTCGCTACTGTCCAAGTTCAACAGCTTCATTGCAGGAGACGACGAGAATGCTGAGTCGAACAAAGTATCGGGGACGGAAGTCGGGCCTTTTGCCAAGATTGCTGGTGACAGTCCATCGATCACGCCCTCGCAGTCGAGCGCAGATCTTTATGGCGCCTATTCCGGCTATGGTGTGCCCTCTCAGCCAGCAGTCCCCACGAATTCGAGGTATGCTCCATCAAATAACTATGCACCCAGGACATCATCCGAGCAGCAACGAACACGCTACGAGCCACACGGTCGACCATCTATGGAGTCAAATGATAGTCAGCGAGCCATGTCGGATAGCTTTATGCCAATGACTCCGATGACACCCGCCTCAGCGCCCTACAGCCCACAACCCCAGCTTAGCCCACCCAGTCAACGCACTCAAGGCAAAACTCAGTCGTACTCTCCTCTTCGCGCCGAGCACAACGTGTCTCAACTTTCATATGGCAGTCCATATCTGCCGACTCCTCCTGTAGAAGAGTCAGCTTCGGCGCCGCCATTCGGAGGGTATCAACCTCCTCATGCCAACGAGCAACCACACCATGGCTTTGGCGCGCCAGCGAGTACCTTTGAAGAGAACTCTTACCAGCCTTACAACCCAGACGAGGAAGACAAGGAGGAAGACAAGCCCAAGAAGAAGTCTTTCATGGACGATGACTTCGAAGAAGACCTTGTTGCCCGTGCTGCAGCCCTCAAGATCAACTCCGGCTCCAAATCAGAGGCGGACAAGAAAGCCGACGAAGCCTTCCGCAAAGCCGCTGAAGCAGACGCGAAGCGCGACAAGGAGGCGGCAGCGGCCAAGAAAGGCGGATGGCTGAGTGGCTGGTTCAAGAAAGATCCCAACGCCGCGCCAGGCCCGATCAAGGCCAAACTGGGCGAGGAAAGTAGTTTCTACTACGACCCCGATCTCGGCAAATGGGTCAACAAGAAGGCCGGAGCAAGCGGTGAGCCAGAGCGAGCAACTGCGACACCACCGCCGCCAAAGGGCCCTCCCATGGGCGCAAGGAGTGCAAGTGGCGGTGTGATGGCGCCACCCATGGGACCCCCAGGTGGGTTGATGAAGCCGCCAACAAGTGCGCCTCAGCGAAGCTCTTCGATGCCTCCGCCTATGCCCATGCCTGCGCCGGGCTCGCGGGCTTCAACACCAGGCCTCCCATCTGATACTGAAAACGGACCTAAGCCCCCGACTCTAGCACGACCTTCATTTGGTGCGGCGTCAGGACCGCCGTCGAGACCAGGCACGGGCATGAGCAACGCGAGCAGCATTGACGATCTGCTGGGTGCTCCGCAGGCTAGGAAGGGCCCGGGCGCGAAGAAGAAG
>TARA_R110002003_G_scaffold1110_5_pt1 | contig 17794 bp, 17 predicted proteins | sample TARA_R110002003 | Tara Oceans TARA_R110002003 (sample SAMEA4396441) | marine metagenome | biome: Westerlies Biome; feature: [SRF] surface water layer (ENVO:00010504); material: water (ENVO:00002006), including particulate matter (ENVO:01000060) such as... | depth 5 m
GAGGAGGATGAAGATGACGAAAAACTCGACTTCCACCAGACATTCTGGAGGAAGATGCGCGATCTGCGGTGCGGCATGAAGGACATCCGCTACGTCAACAACTTGCCAGTGGGCTGGCCGATCGGCTTGCGCGAGCTGCACTGCGACTTGTGCGATAAGTGGCACACCAACTTCAAGTTCGAAAACCTGCATCCGTTATTCCAGTTCCTTGGCGAAATGACCATGTGCTTTCGCGGATCTGGCGCCCAACTCATGATCGACCTGGCCATAGTGTCCGAGAAAATGGCCCCAGCGGGCTGCTGGAAGCACTCCTGCGAAGAGGCACTTATGGTTGCAAGAGCGCTCAAGAAGGCGTATGAAGCTGTTCAGGCAGGTGGAGTTGCACAGGATTTCTTTGCGCGTCCGGTGGTCACGAAGCTAGTCACATCTGATGGCTGGACGATCGAGGATGAGAACGGTCTTACGCTTGAGAAAGTCATGCCTTTTGTGCTTCGGTTGTACCGCGGTGAATTACTTTATTGGCGGTGGCATTGTCATGGATGGGAGTTTCACAGGGTTGAGCGGTGGAGCCGAGCGAGGCGAAACACAGCACACACATACCCGACGCCGGAAGATTGGGATCTCCATATGGCAAATTACTCCAACATCACCGCCATGTGGGAGGATATGGTGGCCGAGGTGGATGCCATGATGTCTGACGTAGCGAGTTGGGAGCCTGTGATGGCGCAGATAATCGAGTTTGAAGAAGTGCATCTTATTTGTTTGGGCTAGGCGTTGACGCGTGGAGAATTGAGCGATGCCGCACTCGAAATAGGCCAGTATGTCTAGCGGGTCAACAGGGACTGTGAATACTTCTATATTCTCAACTCGTATGTACGTTCTTACACTACTATTCGTTGGGTGCAAATAGTAGTGGCAAAGCTGGTTCAAATGCAAGGCATGTCAAGTTCTACTCTCCTTGGACTATCTTTTCTCTCAAATGAACCCATGTCTACGCTTTTAAGGTCACAGACTGACTGAGCGAAGAAAATGGCTGCGTCATATGTCTCTCGTGGCTAGAAGGTATTAGTACAGTAGAACATGAAGAACTGTGAGCCTCAAGACTCATGGCACGTCGTGGCATGCTGAGTGAAATTTGACAGCCTTGTGACCCATACCGATAAACACGTCACAATCCCAAACAGTCACGGCAGTCCCTGTCTTCTTCTTCGATGTGACAACTACATAGAATCAATATTCACATAAGCATTGGAATTATGACTCGCGTCAGATATGTACATGATGGGTCACACCACTAGTCACTTTTGAGCATGGTAACAATTCACAAAGCAACCGTTTTGGTCGCAAGGTATATAATGACACTTCACTGAGTCCGTATACATATAGAAGCTCGGCTCTGCCATCAAAGTCTCATTATTACCCCTCTCGCGCACACAAGCATAATGCCCAACCTTGATACACCACAAACATCGATCAGCAATTTCGCAATCGAGCTTCTGGTCATGGTCCTCCTTAACCTGGACACCATGGACATCATCCGAGCTAAACAAGTCTGTGCTGTTTGGTATCACTGTGTAGCTATCTCCACACCGCTTCTGCGCAGGACACATAAGCTACCTGTAGTCTGCGACCACGGCGAGAACCCGCACTTCGAGGCGCTTACCGAGGTGTCGAAAGCAGTTACGATTCCAGGGGGAGACCGGGAAGGAGATAATCTGTGGGATACTGTCCGCGCGATAGAAGATGCGTACATGAAGAGATTTGATCGTTCGCCTCGGTGCACAAAATCGAGTCGCAAGCCCGGAGCCTACGTTGAGCGTTATGGCGAAAACATGGCCGACTTACGCGCTTCATTTCGCGGCATGCGGTTCCAGCAGCGCGATGAGAACGGTAGGCCTCAGTGGCCAGCGGGTCTCCGAGAAATACAGTGCCACCTCTGCGATCGATGGCATACAAAGTTCCACTTCCAGAACCTACATCCACTGCTACAGTTCCTGGATAATGGGTCGACTTGTTTCCGAGGATACGGCTCGCGCCTAATGTTGAATATCAACCTCGTTGAAGATTGGAAAATGCCACTGGCTTCCTATGAACACTCCTGTTCTCTCATGGTCGATTTGGAAGGCTGCTCCATAGGGCGTTGCTTGCGATACAACATGTTGGCACAGCAGAGGATCTCGTTTCACGTCCTGTCACGACAAAGCTCCTTTCATGCGGTGCTTGGGCGATTGAAAATGCGACTGGACTTACTCTACGAGAGGTGGTTCCTCCCATCATGCTGTACTTCCGTTTTCACCTTCTGCAATGGCAACAGTGGTTGCGCGACAAGCATGACGATGTGTACAAGCAGCAGGCGTCCGAGAAGGTGTGGGAAAAAGTTCAAAAAGAGTACAAGACTGAGTACCCTGAGCGAGGGGATTGGCGTGAGCGATTAAATCAGTGTGGTGCTATCGCTCGGATGTGGGAGTTGTCGATGACTAAGGTTGATCTCATCCTGTCGGATATTCCGGAGTGGGAGCCAGTGATACATACGGGCGAAGATGAGATTCTGCTTTAGAAGATAGTATATATGATGTGACTCGAGTTAAGTTAAACGCACGTTCTTGCGCAGTTGATGATGCGCGGGGTAACTCAGTAGGTGTATCTGAAGCTCTCTTCCTCTTGTATGTATTCACCCCTCTCTTCAGCCGCACGATTCTTCTTTCGAAAGTGGAGAAACATAACGGCACAGAGAATGATGAGTAGGAATTGCGTGCCTACAGCGCACCACACGCCCGTACGATACGTCGGGTACTCTTTCTGCATGAACGTCGTACTCGCATAGATGCCGCCAATCGCCGCGAAAACGAATTGCACGCCGTTCGCCACACTCCTTCTAGAGTTGCTGCGGACGTTGTTGGATTGGAATGCGATGATCGTTGGCAGATTGGCATTGCAGCCGCTGACCCCGAGAAAGACCCCAAAGTAGCGTGCGCCGGAATTGGTGGAGTAGGCTGTGATCAAGAGTCCGGCGAATGTGATCGCGGCATTCATGAGCATCCATGGCATGCGCAGGTGGGTGCGATCGGCGAGCCACGCACATCCAACGGTCCAGAAGATGCTGACAAGATATGGCGGAGCGCAGAGTAGGAACACGAGCGCTGTGCTGTCCACAATGGTGCCCAGGATGATTTGGATGAAGTATGCGAATGCGTATATCGGCGCCGAGCATGTGAGAAACCTGCAAGTGAACCCTTAGCGAGAGAATTCGCTCGCAACGCGATGATCACGGGAATATGATGGGCGTACTTACATGAATCCGTATACCCAGAGTTCCCAATTGGCAACATGCTCGCGAAACTTTGCCCATGTAAGCTTGTCAGGCTTCGAGTCGCGGCGATCACGATCGATTCGATCTAGTACAATCTCTAGCTCCCGTTGTGTGAAGCCTTGTAACTTATTGCTAGCAAGCATAGTGTCTGGAAAACCGATGACCAGAAAGTAGCCTATGACAGCAATGCCAATCGTAGCGGCGCCTTCGACACTGTCGCAAGTCAGATTGACATCGTTGTCCCAACAAATCGGCGTACGCACATGAAGATCCATCTCCAACCCGCAATATTGTGGGCTCCGTTGAGCTTCACAATCGCCCAGGCTAGGATGTTGCCGAACGCTGACACGAAGAGGTTGATGAGATACCACCAGCTCATTCGTTGTTGGATCTCGAATCGCTGGTACCACGTACTCAACAGGAACATGCAGCAAGGCAAGAACCCAGCTTCGAGTATGCCTATCAGCATTCTGCACACTACAATTAAACGCCAGTCGTCCACCCACCCCATACCCAGCATGACGCAACCCCAACTGATCGCGAGCCCGTTGAGAAGATTCTTCGGTCCGATCGGACGAAGCAGAAGTGTTGTTGGCATCTCGAACAGACAGTATGTGATGAAGAAAACTAGCAGTGCGATGGAGTATCGATCGCCAATGTCGAAGCGCAAGTCTTTGTTCATACCGGCAACGCGAGCATTGGAAAGGTTGACGCGATCGAGTCCAGCCACGGAGTAGAGGAGACCAAGGATGGGGATGAGACGAATGTCAACCTTGCGTAGAACCTTTGCCTCGAGCCGCGCCTGCTCTGGGGAAAGCTCATCGTCGTATGCGGGGCGGCGACTGGTCTTTTCGTGTTCCGGCTCTTCATCATTTACTTCTATTTCTTTGTGTGTCGCCTTCTCAGCATCCGAGAGACGTGTGTCGTGAGATCGTCTTGGGTCCATCATGGCTATCCCGGTCCCTTGATAAACTACTTTAGTTGCGGTTGGTCAGGCTACATCTGGAGTGGGAATCAGGCCATTTATATAACATGAACCCATGACTTCGACAGGGAGGCTGGGACATTTCGGCTACCAGATTTCAGTTGTACGGCCTGCTGTGAGGCCAGGGAGCATGGTGGGGCTGCACCTTCGCTTCTCCAGGTTGACACGAGGTCCTGAACGTGCTTATCTCCGTCTTGGAAGTAGGACATTATCGGACCATCCGCATTTGATCAGAAGTTTGCCAATGGGATCAAGACATCGAAGCAAGCTTGTGCATGTTTTCAGTGAAGATCGCCGGTGGCTGACCGTTTGCGCATCTATGGCGTGTGTCCATGGTTGAGTTCGGCTATTCCTAGGACTGCCGGAAATGAATAACCGACTTGTAAAGCTTCACGCTTGCTATCCAATATTGTGTTGCTCTGAATCTTCAAATACAGTCCAGATGTGTTTCCATCGAGCATGCAGGCAATGATCAACCTCCCGCGAAGGCGCTTCTTTATGATTCAGGTACCTCGTCTGCCCACGGTATACTCGACTGAGCGCCTGCCTTCTGTACTGTCATCGAGGCAGCTCGATTCGCGTGTGCGATCGCTTCGTCGAGATCGAAATCGGCACCACCAGACATGGCCTTCCAACGCGCTACCGCAACAGTATATGCACCTGCAAAAGTGTCGCCAGCAGCTGTGGTGTCAACAACTTTGACCTGGCGCGCTGGTACTATATGTCCATCCTTGGACTCTGATTGGTGTTTCCATGTCTTGTAGAAGACGCCCTGTAATCATGTTAGTACTACCATGAAATCACTGGTCCTTGCAAGCTCACCTCGCTGCCAAGCGTGATGATGACATTTTTTACACCACGAGCGATGAAGACCGCTGCGACTTCGTTCCAATTCGTTGGGTTTTCTATCCCAGAGAGAATAGCAGCCTCTGTCTCATTGACGATAAGATGGCCCAAGCCTTGGTAAGCCTCTCCAGGAAGCGGGATGGCAGGAGCCGGATTGATGATGGTTTCTACACCCTTTTGTCTTGCAGTTTTCATGTTGTGTAAGACCTGGAGCACATCAGGTCATGAACTCTAGGCAGATAGCACTATTCAAGAAATACGTACCACTTTCATGGGCAGCTCTAGTTGAAACAACGCCACGCTCGCGTCGTCATCAACCAGATCCTTCTCCTCGACATCGTAATTTGCGCCTGGGCAGAACATGATTCGATTCTCGCCAGTACCGGTCTCGACTATGATGACCGCAACGCCCGTTTTCTTGTCTTTCAATATCTTGACACCATCTGTATTGAGACCATCCTTGCGAAGGGACTGTAAGAAACCCTCGTGAAACTCGTCGTCTCCCACGGCGCCTACCATGCGCACCTCGACATTAGAATTTTCGGCCTTTGAAGCTTGCTGCTTGGTGCGAGATAGACGTGCACATGCGACAGCTTGATTAGCACCTTTGCCTCCGTAGCCGATGTTGAATGATTCGCTTGTGAGTGTCTCGCCGCCGACAGGCACTCGTGATGTACGAGTAACCAAGTCGACATTGAGAGATCCAATGACGGATATTACGGCCGGTTTAGAAGACATGTTCTTGTCGTAGAGATGTTGAAGCGCGTCAGAGAGTGGCATGATCGCACATCTGTCAATGCTGCTCAAATCCAAATTTGGCACTAGCCTTATGCGGATGTGCTAAGATCAACTAGTGTCAAGAGCGACCTCCGACTGCCCACGCGACATCTAATACATCGCATCCGATCGGCAAAATGTCTCATCTTCAGTGTCGAATTCTGACATTGCTGTATACAGGTATGCACATTGATAAGGGCGCTGCGTTGCAAGAGTGTCTAACTTACATAACCAGTGTGATCAGCCTTAGTTTGCCCGCGAACGTGTCCACCTCAATAAGACCCTCCGGCGTCGCTGCATAGTCAGGGAGACGCAACATATCTAAAACAAATCTCGACCTCCGCCGCGAGCAGCCGAAGACCTTTGGGGAGGGAAGCCTCTGCGGTAGGCAGCGTTGACGTCGGCACTCGGCTGTGCTAATCTAGGCCCGACGAAGTAGCGAGGAAGAGCGGCGAACTATCAACTGACCACATGGAATGCGGACGATGTCCACTATGGTATATCGGAAGCACTGTAATAACGACGCCACCCAACTTCTAGATGCAACTCCTGTTTGCAACAGATTGGCGTTTTATGCACGACCAACGGTCATCAACGCCGAACCAAGTAACATGAAGTCGTCGGGTCCGCCATGTATACTCAGCCATCTGAGGGTATTCTATGCGTCTCGAGGGACGCCGGACTAACATGTGTTGAGCGGCCATGGCGAGCTCTACCTCTCCGTACAACGGCACGCACCATTGATCACCACCTAGCCACTCTATAAAAGCTCTGAACATAAAGTATAGCAATACTGTTCACCGGAGATTAATGGCTACGCTGCATAACCCCCTTTTATTGCATCGCTTTGTTGACGTAGCTTATCATGGGAACATCTTCGAAAACTCTACCTCCAAATGCAGAACACACGGACGCTACGAAAACAGCATGACAGCTGGAGCATGTACACTTTAATTTAACGACTATATAACGACCTTTTCCGGCCAGGCTTCACACTCGCGGACCGACGATCCTCTACTAAGTATACGGCAGCGCGAAAGTCGCCCGTAGCCAATTTGCTGCAGGCCGAGTGTGTTAGAACAATGCGCACCGCTTTGCTCCGGAGCAGGACAAACACTGCATGTAGATGCGCAACAAGTCCTCCAACCTTTCTTCTGTCACCACGCTCACGACTCGGCTGCCGTGGAATGATGCTTCCGAGACCGTGCACCATAAATGGTTGGTTCCTGGCACCATGGTATCGATGTCGTCTATTTGCAGTTGACTGTAACTCTCAGCAATATCCGTGTGCAAGCCTCAGGTGGAGCTAGGAGCCAGCGACGCGTAGTGGCGTTGTCAAACGCGCGAACTGTTCAGACAGTGATCAGTACGATTCCGTCCAGTGCCCGCCCTCCTCTCCTCATCACTTGATGAGGGCAAAAACCTCTTTCCCAACTGTTTCAGTCTCGAAGCGGTCACTGTCCGTCTTGGGGGACAAGGAATCATTCCAATCACTGCGTCGGCGTATATTGCAGATATGAGCCCAAGCTCTCGGCACTTGAGAGTGTTTCACGCACCCATGGGTAGCGAGAGCTTGTTGGCCGTCGTATGGAGCCAATTTCGTCGAATCATACTGGCTTAAGACAGTTTACCAATTTACCATTTACTTCCCATGATCGGGTCCACAGTACAGGGTCGTTGACCAGATATCCTGGTCTACAACGCCAGTGGCTCGACCTCCTCAGATTGGCCAATTGGTTTGCGTTCCTCTAGGACGTAATATTCCGGTTCATCTAACCCCGCAAACCCATATTAAGCGGGGTGCATAGGCCTCGCATGACCCCTGTTCACGAACGGCAACACCAAGCGCGTGGCTTTGATTTCCAAGAGCATATAAACAATCCAAGCCCTTCCTCAAGAAAGCTTGACCCTCATTGCCACCCCATCTCCCCGACTGCGCTACCTGTAATTCGCCTACGCACGCTACCCCGCATTCACCTCCTGACGGCACGGGTCTTAGCGCTATATTCCGGGTTATCTTCACCTTGGCGCATTCGTGTCTTCCGTGCTCTGAACGGCCAGCCAAGATGTAGAGCACGATAGGGAAATTTTCTGGAACCTGTTTGTGCGACGAATCAACGACTTGGCTACGCTTTTTGACTGAACCTCCATCTCCCAAGACGGATCTCGAGTGCGGCGCTCCGTCAAGGAGCGTATCTGATGACCCAGGTTTCAATATGATACCTGCTCTTGGTCACTTTTTCTGAGATACAGCAATCTACCGTGGATAATCTGCTCATCAAGATGGACGATGCGACACAGGTTCTTATGATATAAAAGCGACTTCAGCCCACTCTAAAGCCCGGTATCACTCCATTCATTCACTATTCTCTGGATTTCTTGCACCGTCCACAATGTTTTCTGCAGCCACTGCCGCGGCCGTTCTGGCCTTTTGCGCCTCCAGCGCTTCCGCCTGGGTCATCGGTACAGAACAAACCGAAACCCATCCAAAGATGACCTGGCAGCGCTGCACAGGCAAGGGTGGAAGCAGCTGCACCAACGTGAATGGCGAGATTGTCATCGATGCCAACTGGCGATGGCTCCATGTCACCGGCGGCTACACCAACTGCTTCGACGGCAACGAGTGGAACGCCACAGCCTGCCCAGATAACGCTGCTTGCACCAAGAACTGCGCCATTGAGGGATCTGACTACAGTGGAACATACGGTATCACTACATCTGGCAACGCCCTGACACTCAAGTTCATCACCAAGGGCGAGTACTCTACCAACATTGGGTCCCGCACATATCTCATGAAGGATTCATCCAGTTACGAGGTAGGATATGCATGTAACCATTTCAAAGTATATATATTGACGGACGGTGTGTTCACAGATGTTTAATCTCATCGGGAACGAGTTCACCTTCGATGTGGACCTTAGCCAACTGCCTTGTGGTCTCAACGGCGCCTTGTACTTTGTGTCTATGCCTGCGAAGGGACAGGGTACCCCTGGTGCCAAATACGGAACTGGTAAGAGGAGCAGAATAATGAGATGGAGTTCCGCTGATACAGCTGCTAGGATACTGCGACGCTCAGTGCGCTCGTGATCTGAAGTTCATTGACGGTCAAGCCAACGCCGAGGGATGGGTGGCCTCGTCTAATGATCCCAACGCCGGTGTTGGTAAGAAGGGCGCTTGCTGGTACTTGCACTTGCCCAACACATCATCTTCATCACAGACTGACACATCACAGCGCCGAGATGGATGTTTGGGAGGCTAATTCGGTTTCCACCGCCCTGACTCCCCACTCGTGCGAGCCAGAAGGTTACTCCGTCTGTGAAGACACTGCCTGTGGTGGCACATACTCGCTCGACCGTTACGCCGGAACCTGCGACGCTAATGGCTGCGATTTCAACCCATACCGTGTCGGTGCCAAGGACTTCTATGGAAAGGGCAAGACCGTCGATACCTCCAAGAAGATGACTGTCGTTACTCAGTTCCTTGGCTCTGGTAGCTCTCTCACCGAGCTTAAGCGTTTCTACGTGCAGGGTGGCACGGTTTTCGAGAACCCCGAGCCCACCATCCCCGGTATGACCGGCAACTCGATCACCCAGGAGTGGTGCGACACCCAGAAGGAGGTCTTCAACGAGGAGATCTACCCCTTCAACGAGTTCGGCGGAATGGCTTCCATGGGTTCGGCTATGGGACAAGGCATGGTTCTCGTCATGTCGCTCTGGGACGATCACTACGCCAACATGCTCTGGCTCGACTCCACCTATCCTACCGACCGTGATCCGGAGTCCCCAGGTGCCGCCCGTGGTGAATGTGCCATCACCAGTGGTGTTCCTGCCGAGGTCGAGGCTGCCGTCCCGAATGCTCAGGTTGTCTTCAGCAACATCAAGTTCGGACCCATCGGCTCCACCTTCCAGGCGCCAGCATAAAACTCAGCCTTGATGTGAGTCTGATAGGCAACGCATTGCTGCTGAGGCGATTGCTTAGGTGGGGTTTCGTGTACATAAATTGATCTAGATCAATGTCAATCGCTCGCTCGTATATAGAACCAATGAAAACCGTTCATAGATCTTGCAGGCTCCGATTGTCAATTGTCGTGATCCGATTGTTGCAGGGTTCGAAGTGGTGTTTCCCCGTCGACTTAGCAAAGCTGGTGCAAGCCCTTGGCTTCCATTACGAGCAATCACATCGCAAGCACTTTATTTCAAACGGTTTCGCACTATAAATGGAAGGCTAAGCATGTTCCAGAGTAAGGCATGCTGGACTGTCTTTCCTCTTCCTTCGCCCAAGCCTTGGTTTGAGCACCAACCGTCTCAGCTCGGCTTTCTTCTCGACCCGCTCCTAAACCCCTATGGACGCAACCATTGCTTGATGTGTACCATTATACCGATATGTGTTTGCTGTCATCTTTGAAGGCGTCAGCAAGCACGCAAGGATGCGCTTAGTAGGCGGTGCTATTTTCTCATTCTGCTGGATAACGTGCCAACCACACTTGACCGATGATATTTTCCCTGGGATTTGGCCCTGTTGGCACCTTGTGCGTTACCTGTCGGAAGGCAATCACTCCGCATGAGCGCACCAGCGTTCGGCATGTGGCGCTACGTAGGCATCACTGCCTCGCCTCCTATATCTGCACTCGAGCGCTTTCCCTCGAGACTACTCCTCACATTCAAGAAGCATTTCAACTACCAACTGCTCTACAGTAGCCTCAACTCTCTGACCGATATTCGTCCATCAACTTTCGAGTTCCACGCACAGGGCTTGTACTACAATGGATCTTAGCCATATATACACAATCGAACGTTACGAAAACGCCTCCGAATATATCACTCACTACCTTGCATCGGAAGGCCGTAAGACCGGCAAGGTTGAACGTCTTTTCCATGCAGAGCCTCTTGAAGGCCCTCGACCCAAAGGAAGGAAGCGAAGAGACCAAGTCCACACATATCTTTTCAGTACACCAAGTCTTGAGATACTCGCACAAGAGATTGCAAGAGCAGGCAATACAGTATCGCGAGACTTCATGGTCGTTCTCAGCGACGTCAAGCGACTGCGACACGAATGCACCAGCTGACATGTCACTCAGCAGATCGGCGCACAAGAGGATGACGAGTCGCACGAAGCATATACCCAGCTCTTGGACGAGATCTACAGAATCTTGGAGCTCTGCTGCCCGGACCTAAACCAGCACCAATCTCCGCAAGCTTCCCAACCCGAGGCTACGTTGAACTCTTTCGCGGCTCTCGAGTTCCCCGATGTACCGGAAGTCACGGAAGTGCCTGATTCTGTTCCACACAAGGAAAAGAAGGTTTCGTACAAGTCGGAGGTTAGCTCTTCAACTATGCGGACGATCGTGTTTTTCTTCTTGAGAAACATGCATGCCGTAAAAGCTCACAACCTCGAGCAATGGAGACTGTTCAAGCATGGAGCGAACACCTTGGAGACTGCGTCTGAGACCATGAACGCGGCTCTGTATATATTCTGGAAACTTGAGGACGATTTTCATCGCGTTCTTCAAGAAAAGCAAAAGAAGGACAAGCATCCTCGCACGTTCTTCCAACACAGCGACCTCCTGGAATACCTGAAAGCGGCTAAGGGAAAGTCTCGATCGGACTCGAACGCCCTCGAGACCAGTGACTTATGCGAACGCACTTGCCAGATCCTCCAGCATTGCTTCACAGGGCCGCTGGAGAGGCAGGGCATGCCGTGGGAGCTTGGGGAACCGCTCGCGTTTCTGGCTGACCAGGGACTGGATCTGAAGCACCATGAGCGCGTATGGCTCTATTCGGTGGCAAGCTTGTGGGTCTGAACGAAGACTTGCGAGGACTCCAACTCGGCAGGCCCTCTCGCATTCCAGCCTGGGGTGGAATTTGGGACAAAGCTCAACAACCTCCTTATCACAACTGTGATACGTATGCGTAAGGCTGTTTCCGTCTCATCGTCAGTTGCATTCTCGTTGGAAATGATCATGGATGTGCAGCAGGAACTTGGGACGACCCATCTTACCCATGCTTTCGAACTTGTGAAAACAGCTCCAGGGCAGATTACAACCCAGCTGGACCTTATCATCAGCAGATGGCCTGCGGCAATGGACCGATATGCTGAGTGAGTTCATTGAGGAATTTGGCGACATGGAACTCACGCGGGCGCGGGGGCAGCTGCAGTCCAATTGCTTTCAAACCGAGGAAGCTGTGGATGCTGCCCACTTTTCTTCAAGTATTGAGGAAGGCGTTAAGAATCTAAGGGTAGAATGTGGAGATAATAATATAGGAATTTCATTTCGCTCCTGTACCGCGTTTGGATACTTCCGCTCTATATACTGCTCTACTCGTTACGAAACCATCGAAATAAAATTACTATACCCTTTGACCCTGCACATAAAGTACTGCGCTTGCTATTTCTTCTCAGCCTCTTCAGGACAGACAGGAACGCAAAGTCGCGATGATGGAATCTTCTGCTCCAATTTGCAGCCAATAGAATAGATATAATCATCGAGGATTTACGAGGCAGATGGCAATTCATTCTGGAAATAAAAGCACTCTTACACTTCACCTGACACAATGTATTCACTCCGTATTACTGTGTCACCAGCCAGCGTCATAGGCAGAGCTCCTCTGCCTTGATCGCCCCAACCGCTTTCCATGACGGCGAACAGCTTATGGCTTTCATCCCACACACCTGAGAGACCTCCGCTCTCAAGTGTTGGTTCCATGCAACCAACGCACATTCACGGTTCAACTAAACACACATTCCCACTATGTTCACACTTGACCTATGATACACCATCGACCCTTATGAAAAGGGCCCGAGATATATGTCTAATTACCTAGCCACACGATGGTCCGCCCCCTTGCAACTTGACACACCCGAGGATGCCGCGTCTCATGATTCTTTCAGTCAGGCACTGGAAGAAATCTTCGAAATCCTCGAGGGCGATGTTTCGAGTTGGAACTTCATATGACCGTTACCACTATGCCGACCACTGTGACGATTCTCGTCCGAGTCTTGCAGGTACCCGAGCTCCCTGATGTGTCAGGATGTAAACCATACTGGAAGGAATTCGACGCAGGGAGCCTCTTGTACGCCGCCGCACGCATTGCGACAGGTCCAGCGAATCACCATTGCCACTTTAATAGCTCAGAGAAACTGCGCCAACACAACCACGAGCAGTAGAGCCTATACACCTCCGTGAATCTCGTGTACAAAAACCCACTGATTCCGTATACCTGAAGGCGGAACTCATCGCCCACCACATCCCACCCCCTCAAATACACCCCTTCTCATCAAAACACCTCCTCAGCCTCTCCCTACTCTCCTCGCTCTCACCAAGCTGCTCCCTCATCCACTCGATCCTCTCCCTCGCATACCACGGCGCATTCACAACCGCACTACTCTCCATTTCAAAATACCCGCGCGCCTTCTCCGCATCCTCCGGCAGCGTCGGCAGCCACTCGTGCATGACTCGCGCCCGGGCCTGCTCGTCCGCAATATCCTTCTCAAACTCGCGGATTTTCTCCTCGACCAAGTCCTCCAGCGACACCTGCGGGATCAAACTACCCCCCGTTTCCGCGCACCGAGCTAATGCCTCGCTCTTGCTCTGGTTATACGCTAGACTTAACCACGCCGCTTCTCGTCGCCGCCGGGTCAGACACTTCTCGTACCGTTCGTCAGGCGCCGGCACGAAGTCGTACACGTCCAGAAGCTCCCACTCGCAGATTTTCTCGATCGACGGCGCGCGCTGAGCGGCAGCGTGGTCCTGCTCGAGGCTGTGGAATTCCCAGAGTATGACATCGTCGGGCGGGATGCAGGTGTTGTCGGGACACAAACGCGCGACGTCTGCTCTTGCGGCGGATAGTGCGGCGAGGGAGCGGGAGAGCGACCAGTGGGCGGATTGGAGCTGGAAGGTCAGGGCCCAGCGGTCTTGGTAGTCTGATTCGGATGCGAGTTTGGCTTCGAGGGTTCGGATGCGGTGCTCTTGGTGTTGGATGACTCCGGGGTTGGTTTGGTTGTTGGGGCCTGAGCTGGGCTCGAGGTCTGCGATGACTTCATGGGCGGATCTCGCGGGCCCGTATTTGGAAGGGGCGTGTTTGGCGCGGATGAGGTCGGCGTTGAATTGGTCGGGATTGAAGGAGTTTGGCCAGCCGTTCTTGCGCAGGAGGGTTTTCATGGTGGTATCGTCGACGCCCCATTTGCCCCTTTGGTTGGTTTGCCATGGTGTCCATGCGAGAGATTGATATGCATGCAGTATTCTCCGCAACAACGTCGGCGCATGAAGCCAAGACTCCCAGTCCATCTCATCTTTCTCCCCGACGACTGCCAGCTTTGATGTAGTACTGTGGTTGAGGAGCCCAACACCGGTGTGGTCGACGTAGTCTTCACTCTGCGGCATATCCTCATTGTGCATGGACATAAAATCGTCTCCATCATATACACGCACCGCGTCATACTTCGTGTCGTACAGCATCACAAATGTGTCTGGATACCCACTGTCGCCCAACTTCGTCAGCGGAAGCGTGGTGGGCCTGGTGTCGTACCAGAGTCCATCAGCTTCGATTGGGTCGCAGCTATACACGATTTGTTTCGGATGGCGATAGTCGATGAACTCGCCGCCATACATCCAGTCCACTTTGGGGTATTCGTCGCGCTCTTGCAACTCGATAAAGTCCACGCAAGGCATGATCTCCATGAGCCTAAGAACGGCAGGGTCGCGCTTGCAGGGAACTCCGGTGGCGTTGATCCGGTGTGGCCCTCGTGAGATGGCTGTGTCAGGGAGATAGGTCATGTTTACAAAGGTGCTATAGATGTCATCTATAAGGGATGCTATCTCCTGGAGCTGGCCCTCATGGATGAGGCGCGGACTAGTTGGAGGCGCCACCAGGTCGTAGACGGCAGGGCCGCAGAGGAAGACGCAGAGGGGTACCGCGAAGACGACGAACGGATGCTGAAGCCATGTAAGCCAAGAGCTGGTCATTGAGGCCTGCGATGTCCTCAAAGCTGCCCGGGACCAGTCCTCGTGGTCCCTTCGATTTGTTGTAGTGGACATGGCTGGCAATACGGTCCATCAATTATCGCAATGAGGTCAAGAAACAGTCGAGAACATGTCTGAAGCCCGATGATCATGTCGGCACTGTCTCAGCTAGACGGTAGGAGACACGAAGAAAGAATACGGATGACTGATCGAAGCTGCCTATCGCGTCGAGTCATGGCGTTCGACGAAATCCTTGCTCCCGACGACGAAGATGCGTGATGCTTTGTGTTTTGATGATGATTCTTTCCGCTCCGACAAGAGCCGAAGTCGCGTTTGATGTCACAAACACGGTTTTACGCGGTCTGGCGCGGTCTCATGTGAGCACCGGAACGGCTTGAGGCTGATGCAGGGTCCACGGATTCACCCCACCATCGCCAAAATCCAGGGCGGTCGCCGAATGCCAAAGCGTCATCGTCAACGACAATCTAGAGACAGAGAAGGGCTCGATATGTGCATGTCAGGAGCTGAGAACAAGTTGGGCCAGCTGCCGCCAGAAATGATCGAGTTCACGCTCCTCAAGACGACAGGCGCGCTTGCACCACGGCTCGGGCGCATATCGCTTGCGGGACGCAAAAGCATACTGACTCCAGCATTCATTGGCAACACATCGAGAGGCATTATTCCGCACGTGTCGCAGGATAACTTCCGGAAGAGCGTAGCCCTCAATGGCGTCTATGTCCCGCTGGAAGACTGTGTGTACCTACTACCAGGCCTGCATTGAACTATCTGACACGCTGCAGTCGTCGAGAAGCACCCGCAACAAATACCACCCATCTTCAAGTATGACGTGCCCGAGCCGCTCCGCAAATTCATTGCGCTCCCGGAAGACACGCTTCTTGTCCTCGGGGCGCGTCGCAACCCGCCCATACCGAGTCCTGTCGCGAACACAAACACCGAGGTGGGGCTCTCGACCTCTGTTGGCTTCAAGTCGATGAGCTCCGAGTACTATGCGGCCGCAGTGCGCAAACTGCAGCCAGACATTGTGGTTGGCCTGGCGGACATACCCTTTGGACAAGAGTCGGTCGGCACGAAGCGCAAGGACAAGATGAGCGACCGCACCGAGCTCTGGCTGCGCGACATGATCGCAAGGAAGGGCACGCTTGATCAGGGCGAGAAGAGCTGGAGCATCTTTGCGCCCATACTGCCCATCGAGCGGGACCTGCAGTCTTGGTATCTGGAGCACCTTCTGGAGGATATGGTCGACAAGATCAGCGGGGTTGCCATATATGACGCCTATCTGCTGGACGACCTGCCTGACCAGCTGCATCACCTTCCGCGGCTGTCGTTTCACGCGCCGGCAAGCCCACACGAGCTTCTACGCCAGATCAGCCTCGGCATGGATCTCTTCACCGTCCCGTTCCTGGCCGACGCGACCGACGCTGGCATTGTCCTTGACTTCGCATTTCCGCCTCCCGCGAAAGACGAGATATCAAGCGCGCGACGTATTATGGGTATCGACATGTGGCACGAAGACCACGCAGCATCAGTTGCGCCGCTTTCCGACGGCTGCACCTGCTATGCCTGTACAAAACACCATCGCGCCTACCTCCAGCACCTGCTCACTGCCAAGGAGATGCTAGGCTGGGTCCTCATTCAGCTGCACAACCACGCTATCATGGCCGCCTTCTTCGATGGCGTCCGCGCTTCCCTCGACGCTAGCACCTTTGACACTGATGTCGCCGCATTCGAAGCCTACTACGAGCCAGCCCTTCCCGAGAAGACAGGTCAAGGTCCTCGCATCCGAGGCTACCAGTTCAAGAGCGAAGAACATGCTAAGAAGGAAAAGAAGAACCCCAAAGCGTATAAGAAGTTCGACGCGGACAAGATCCTCGAGCTCAGGGCAGCGCATGGGCAGCAGCCGAACAAGAAACCTGAGATGCGGGACGTTATTGACGACGAAGCGCTCCTTGGGCTAGTCGGCATGGAACAGCCCAGCATCGAAGCAGACCCAAGTGCACAACTAGACAGTCTGAAGCTCGGCGACGATACGAAGGCGTAGATTATTATCCCGGTCCCGCGCAACCTCGACCGATAACAAAAGCATACTCATACGTCACGGACGACTTAGCATGTCCATGTCTACTAAGAACAGCGAACAGCCCAGTACGGTCAAACGATATTTTCGCGGTTCCTTGGACAGCCACGATGTACCAAAGCGTTATATCTGCGTTCATTGCAGTAATCCCAACGTCCATGTCGTGTTCTCGAGACGTGGCGTGCAGCGCTACGGGCAGCAGCGTTTCCGGCCTCGATAGGAAATGTCGCTACCGTGCGCTTGTCCTAGTGTCTTCAGCAACGCCTGTAGCTTAGTCGAGTTCTCCGCAGCTATTAAGGTACGCGATATATATACGCCGCAGATAGTAGTATTAGTCTATTAGAGTAGAATTACGAGATATTAAAGTAATAGAGAAGAGCTAGTAGATAAATAGAATAGATAATAAGAAATTAGATCTAACTTTCTATAAGAATTAGTAGGTAGTTTAGTATATAAGAGTTAGAGTAAAGTAAAGAAGATATATTATAGTATAAGATAGATAAATTACTACTTTTAGTAGCTATTTAGTTTTCTAGTATATAAAAGTAGAGTTTATTATATACTAGTATTTATATAGAAAGTCTAGTCTAATATTATTATTTTTCTTAGAAACTAATTACTCTAATTAGTTTAGTAAAAGTAAAAGAAAGTAATAGTAAACTATAGTAAGCTACTATAGTACTTAATAGCTATAAAAGTAAAAAAATATAGTTAAAGTAGATAATATAGTATTTTATAATTTTAAGCTTTATTCTAGTAGAAGTTAGTTTAAAATCTTACTTTTACTTAGAATTTTTTCTTACTTACTACTTTTTTTTTTTT
>TARA_R110002003_G_scaffold2027_5_pt1 | contig 17783 bp, 20 predicted proteins | sample TARA_R110002003 | Tara Oceans TARA_R110002003 (sample SAMEA4396441) | marine metagenome | biome: Westerlies Biome; feature: [SRF] surface water layer (ENVO:00010504); material: water (ENVO:00002006), including particulate matter (ENVO:01000060) such as... | depth 5 m
CGACTGGAAAGAGAATACCGACAAACTTTGGGTCGGTATAACTCCCGAAAAGTTCAATGATGTGTTTATGCTCCCTGGACAACCTCTTCAGATTTGCTAGCTCTTTCTCAAAATTGCGCAGGACTTGCTTATCCTTCCGAAAAGTCTGGCCTCTCTTGATGAGTTTCAATGCGTATTCTCGATGAGTGACTGTACTGATAACACGATCGACAAAGCCGGACCCTCCTTTGCCGAGTTCACCAATCTTCTTCAGGGGGATTTCGCTTGCGTCTGGGAAATGGCCATGCCGGGCATCGGCTCGCTCAAGATTGAGTGATTTGGTGTTGCAAACCAGCTTTTGAGCCTCAAGAAAGTGTGCTCTCTCAGTGTGTCCTCGTAGTCCCTCTGGAAGGTTTCGTTGAGTAAAAGGAAACCAGGTGTCGGAGCACTCATGCTGGAGGAAACTATTAATCGCGTCCAGGCGACCAATCAATCGAAGGACGATATAAATCCTTGGTATGCGACTCCAGGCGCCTTTCTCAAGAGTTCGGAGAACGTCGGTGATACCACGAATGTCTGTTTCGCTGAATTGCGCACGCTCCTCTTGTTGATCAGTCGCAGGAAACCAGCGTTTGAGAAGCTCTTCTTCGTAGCCTTGCGAAGACATCCTGAAGTGATCTTCGGCTTGATAACATTGTCCGCGACTGTCAGACTGCGCTACGTTTACATGGCGGGAACCGTCATTTTGATGTAGTTCAATGCGTGGCTCGGGCGCCATATGGTGTCGAGAGGTAGGTGTGAAGTCAAGTCGCACGGCGGGGTAGGCAGTGTTGGCACCACATATGAGGCTGAGCCTCTCATGCTTTCGGCTGGCGCATCTGCATCCTTGCGATTGGCTATGGCGGTGCGCCTGCATGACCACCAAAACGAAACCCTTAACGGGTGCATCTGTCGATGGGGCCGCATTTCTGGGAAGGCTCGATGGTGATGCAGGAGTAAGAGGATGGAGGAATGGTGAAGAAAGCACGGAGTAGTCTAGAGACTAGTGCAAGTTTTCAACCCTGAATTTCGCGACTCATATCGATAGTCCTCCAGATCCTAGTATGTTCATCGCTATTACAATGCACACTGCACATTTATGAGCAAACTGACGCACTATTGTATCCAACAGATCGGGTAGCAAAACACCAACGAGTAAATCTCGACATGTAAATAATGGCTCTACCCATCTTCCCATGGAACAACTACAGCCATCGGTCCATGCTCCCAAATGGCGGATATCGCAGCCCACCGCCTTTGACCTTCTTCCGCACCCACTTTCCCCCAGCACCGCTACTTCCCACCGTGCTACTTATGCAGTCCCAGTCAAACGGCACTTGGGTACCTAACACTTCATATCCAGCCACTCGTCGTAGTCGCCCTCTTTGTCGCTCAGGCTGCACACTTCGCAGCGCTACACGCGTCGTCTCCCGCACTTCTGTTGGCTCGACTATTTGCGTACGATAGATTGGCTCTCTCGGTCTACGTGGCGATGGAGAGCGTGGCCGCGGTCGACATCGGGATGGATCACGTGTTGGCGGCGGAGGTGCTGGTGGTGGAGAGCATCGTTTTCGTCCGTGGCCATGGAGCCGGACTACCGTCCTGTCGTTATGATGATGGTGGTCGCGATGGCCATGGATAGGATGCAGATGCAGCGGGTGGAGGTGATGTCTATGATGATGGTGTAGATGCGGATGTAGGTGAGGATGGTGGTGGTGATGGTTTTCAGACATCTCTACCGATATGCTACTCGGCAGCCTTACTTTGACGTCACTGAAACGTGGTCGACTCGGGCTACGGGAAACGCGGACGATTTCCTCGACACACGAAGAATCGGAGGATTGTTGGCCGTGATGATGTTTCCTTGCTTTCGCTGGACTGAGGGTGAACCAGCACATGTCGACTCCGCGGTGAGATGTTCACGGCAGAGTCGAAGCGTGTTGGAAGAGGGCGCAATCTTGTCGGCGGTGCTAAGCGATGGTATCCAGAGAATGAAAAGCTTGGGCTGTAAGTTGACGGTGGGTAAGAATGTGGAAATGATTCGCGAGAGTGAGGTTCGTAACGCGGCATTGAAAGTGGCTAAGGAGACTGGGAGAGACAGACGATACTTAAACACCGACTGACGCTGCCTCAACATATGATCACAGTTCTGATCTTACCGTCGACCTTGACGGCCCACTCGTCCGTATATACTTGGCCCTACCGCGTCATTCGCTGCAGTCACACAGCTGCAGACACACTGCACGTGGCCCGCACCTCAAGTCTGCAGACAAAGAGACATGAGACAGGTGTGATAGAGTTCGTGCCTGCATAGTAGTTGACGGTGCCTGCATAGCCGTCATGCAAACATGTGTTCTGGGTCCTCTGCGCGGGTGACTGAGGCTGGTGAGGTTGGTGTGGGCGCGTGGATTGGTGCAATGTCTTGGATGACCCCTAGTTTCAAACGTGACCATGTGACCACCTTCGCCGCAACGCTTGCCCTAGATTTGTCTGCAGGAGACCGATAGACGCCCTATGAGGTCTGGCTGCCTTCTCTGGGCTCTTTCTCGCTTGGTAAATCCATGTGCAGTGGTTTTGCAAATTTACGATCATTCCGATCCCGTGAAAGTCGTCTTTAGGTGTGCGCCAATCCTTCTATTGCACGACAGCACAAACCTATGCTCGGTTCGTCATTCTTACTCCGATGGACCGCAAGATGTCCTAAGAACAAGCGCCTCTATTACAAGCGCAGGACCAAGATGTCGATGATGATGTGAACAAGTCGTGATGATACGCAGGGGTACAGGACACGAGCATCTCCTTGAAGCGTTCCGACGATGATAAATCAATCATTGATCGGATGGGGAATCGGATATCATCTTGACGTGCAATAGTCAAGTATAGGGTGGTGTGGTGAACGTGTAGGGTTGAGGTTCAAGGGAAGGCAGCAGCTTGACGCGGCGGAGGCTTGGCATTGCCGACGACAGCTCGCGACAGCTTCAAGCACGACAATCCACTTCACTCACAACCCCCGCCACAACTCCATCCCGCCCTCACGTACGCCTTCCCATATCCGCTTTATACATACATCTGCGAGGATGGATTCATTAGTGGCGCAGTATAGTCGGCCTGTCGACGCGGAGGAAGGCTCATCACAGCAAGAGCAGCTAGAGCTATACAGCGGCACACCAGAGCTATCTCTAAAGTTTGCTCTTCCACCAGTCGCTCAGGTACGCACCAAATTCCACATGACTTCTCAGTCTCGGTATACTAACTGGGCGGCAGTCAGCATCATGGCTACGCGCAATGACCGACGACTACTCCAACCCCAACTGCCCCATCAAGATCGCACACGGCACCACCACCCTCGCCTTTCGCTTCAAGGGCGGCATCATCGTCGCTACCGACTCGCGCGCAACGGCCGGAAACTGGATAGCTAGTCAGACGGTCAAGAAGGTCATTGAGATCAACAACTGCTTGCTGGGTACCATGGCTGGTGGCGCGGCTGTACGTACACCAAATATGCTTTGAGGCATATATGCTGATTATTACCACAGGACTGCCAGTACTGGCTTGCATATCTAGGCATGCAATGCCGCCTGCACGAACTCCGACACAAGCGCCGCATCTCCGTCGCCGCAGCATCCAAGATCCTAGCAAATCTCGTCTACTCGTACAAAGGCATGGGTTTGAGCATGGTGAATGCCTTCCCAGCTTCTCGCACCACACCCCACTGACAGTTTGGACAGGGCACAATGTGCGCCGGCGTCACCCCGCAAGAAGGCCCCGCACTCTACTACATCGACAGCGACGGCACGCGGCTCGCGGGCAACCTGTTCTGCGTCGGCTCTGGTCAGACATTCGCTTACGGCGTGCTGGACGCAGAGTACACGTATGATCTCGAGGACGACGAGGCGCTCGAGCTCGGGCGACGGAGTATTCTTGCTGCGACGCATCGGGACGCGTACTCCGGTGGGTTCATCAACTTGTACCATGTCAAGGAGGACGGATGGGTCAAGCATGGCTTCAGCGATACGAACCCTATTTTCTGGGAGACGAAGCTGAAGAAGGGCGAATTCTCGAACGTTACGAGTCAGCTGGACTAGAGGCTGCGTGTGGTCGCGTGGTGGGTCAGTGATCAGGGAAACGACCTTAGAGTCCGTTCTGCCATAGCTCTAATATCGCATGAGCATTCCCAGCACGGACAGCAGAACAGAACAGAACTGCAATACCATGAACATGAACATACTACAACGAACGGATCTTCCAACTTCATTCTCCAACCTATCTGCACTGCCTACCCACACCCTCCGATTCCCTCATGATGCCCCATGCTAGCATATACTAAAACGCCCCCGCCCAGTCCATCCCCATCAACACAAAAGAAAAAGCGACCCCAAAAACGGGAGGGGGGCGCGATATACACTATCCCAGCGCACGGGTATAAGCCACAAGACAAATCAAGTCCAAAGAATCATCGAAAACACGAAAAACGCCACGCCGCTTGCATCTGCATCTGCATCCCTGATCCCGAGGGACATGTCGACATGAAACGCCCAAATGTACCGGTAAGTTTCAAACCCAAACCAAAACCAAAACCCAAACCCAAACTCAAAAAAAAAAATGTCAACGAAAATTCATACATGTGTGAGCGCGAGTAGGACTTGCGCACTCAACGACTCCGGCGCCGCAGACCCAGATCCTCGGCTTGCAGCTGCTTGATGAGGTCCATACTCGCCTGGTCGAGATTGGGATCGATGAGCGCCACGTCCAGACCGAGGATATTCATGTTTCCGGCGAGGCCAGCTTCGAGCTTGATGGCGCCGTCTTTGCTGGTGGCGTGCCTGGCACCGGGGGTGGATTTTGGTGTTTTGCTGGCGCGCGGGCGCGAGGGTGGGGGATGTGGTGTGGTGGGTGGCGGGGGGAAGTCGGAGTCGGTGGTGAAGTTGTTGTAGGGGTGGTGGTGGTGGTGGTGGGCGGATGGGGAGGTCATGTATGGGTTGTAAGTGGTGTTGTTGCCGGGGGAGATGGGCGATGACGGGTGGCGGACGGCGTTGTGGTCGAGCGAGGGTCGTGAGGCGAAGCCATTAGTTTGGACGTGTATTGTGTCGGATTGCGGGTAGCCGTTGGTCTTGACGTGGAGGGTGTCGGATGCTGAGTTACCGTCGTCCTGGACGTGGATTGTATCGTTGTGTGGCGGTGGGCCTGGAGTGAGCGGCTCAATGCTGGGACCATGAGGTTCGCCATTGTGTTGGGTGTACTGAACGCCGTCCATGGAAATATCACCTTCCGCTGGCTGCTCAATGGATGACATAATGTTGTCCCCATTCTGCTGATATGTCGGTGCCATATCCATGGCTGCATATGCGCCGCTGGCGTAGGCTTGTAATGCTGGATCAACAGGAACTAGCTCATCCTCACCGCGAGCCAGAGCCTGCTGAGCTGAAAAAGCAATGTCCTGCAACAACGAAGAACCCACGCTGAATTGGTTCGGGAGGGAATGACGCAAGTGAATGTTGCCGTTCATGTAGTCGTCGTCGAAGCTGGACTCGTGCTTCATCCTTTTGTTTGTCGTAGTAGAGTCCTCATCACTGACACGTCGCTTCTTTGAGGCAGATCCTCGAGGGATGGGTACCTCATTGGCCTTGATCGGGTCTACGTTTCCATACTCGTCGTGTATGCAGCGGCGCTGGGACAATTAGCTTCTACGTCATGCTGACACTTCTTATACGCGCTTACCTTGCTCTTTCGACAATCCGCACAAGCCTTGACTCTGCCAGACTTGAGAGCATACGGATCGCCGTTCACATCTGCCATGATGGGCCCGCCGTTGACTGGACCGCTTCCTGCGTTTGTCTGGCTATCTGCGATGGAGTGATCGCTTAGTCTGCGTTTCACGGAAATGCCGTAGGAGCCAGACAAATCGATCGTATGCATACCCGGTTTAGATGTGTCAATAAGCTCGTCCTTGTGCTTGCACCTGATGCGCCTCTTCCTACACGCGTCACACGCAACTCGCTTCGGTCCTAGCTGCGAGGTCTTGGGAGTGGTGATGTGCGGATTATTGGCTGAAGGACGCAAGAATCCCGTCATCGGACCAGTCGTGATAGGCCCCATGTCGAAGCGAAGCATGTCTTCCATGCTATCTGGAGGCATTGAGTTGCCGTTCACGCCAACAACGCCGTTCGCGACATCTGCAGAGATCGCGGGAAACGCTGGCGAAGAATCCCGCACTTGAGGTGACTGTTCGGTGGCTCGAATGCGAGCAGAAGATCTCTCTGCTGTTGCCCGCAAGACTTCGTTCAGAGTTTCGCGCTCCATCTTCTTCACCTGCGCCGCGCTAAGCTTTTTCTCACCTGCCTCCGCTACCTCAGGTAAAGCTGCGTCAGGCATGGCCCATGAGGGGATCGTTTCATTGCCTCGCTTCCACGCAATCCACATGGCAAAGCGTTTGGCGAGAACTAGCGGGTCGCCGTGTCCCTTCGGGATTGATCTTGTGACTGCGCCTCGGGTCTTCTGCGGCACGTCGATCTTGTCGAGTGAGATCAAAACTGTCCTCCAGATGTAGTTGAGTAAGTCTGTCAGACCCTCCAGCTCGTGTTTCGAGTAATAGCGTCTGTTGTAATTCGTCGGTCCCAGGTGAGAATTGTGGCCGAACTTGTCAGGCTCGCAGTAGATGGGGATGGACCGACGGAACTGTGCGCCGCTTTGCAGCAGCCGTTGGACTGAATCGGGGACCGGGTCCTCTTCGAGATACTTGATCGCAGTCAACCACATGATTTTCTGGAAGAACGGGTACCGAAACTGCAAAGCAACTTTAGTAGCCTTCTCAATCTCCAAGACCTTAATCTGCATGCCGTAATGAATGCGAGTGAGAAAATTGCCACCAATAACGAGGCTGTCCTCGGGTGTCCAAACGGCATGGATCCAGCCCGATGGTATTAGCATAGTATCTCCAGGATACAGATCGACTCTGTAGCACTCTTTGACCTGTTTGCCAAGCCAGTCATGGCCCTGGTTGGGTGACAGGCACCAGTCTTCGTACTTCTTCAGGTTCTGCTTCGTGGGCGGAATGAAGAAGAACACTTTCCTACCCTTCACAATGTGATAGTAGACAGAAGAGCCACCAAAGTCGATATGGAAGTCAGTGAAGCAGTCCGCGACCGACATGAGGCAGTAGAACTGCACTGGAGGTGGTGCAAACTTGTCGTCTTCCCGCCACACAGCGTCTTGCAAATCCATGTCTCGTACAGCTTTGGGCCGGCGGATGAGCTTGCCTAGTCTGCTACGGGACACCTCAAGGCTGATGACGTTGCGTACTGGTTTTTCGCCCTGTTGCTCGTAGTAGTCGGCCCACTTGCCCATTGTCCATTTCTTGCCTTCGCCCTCTTGTGCTTTGACATCAATCACAGGCACCGGCTCGTTTGGGCCGTATAGCTCGGCAACCCGGCGAACCGTGAGACCGTTCGGTATAACCATATCGAGCTTATCCTGGCCAACATCGGCGACCACTTCATGATCGAAGTGTGCTATGGGCTCAGTCGGTTGTTGTCCGGTCTGCTCAGTGAATTCTGATAGCTCCAAAGGATCTGCACTTTGGGCTTGTGTACCATTGTTGAGTGCACGGGGCACCAGGATTGGTTCCTTGAAGCCGTTGGTCTTTTCAAGAAAGTCGCCTGTTATTAATTCGGGTGGCATGCGCGCAAATGTCTCTGGTGTAAACTCTATATCTCCATTCTTGAAAGCCGCGATGTAGTGATGCTCGGGGTTGTCATCGGAGGTTTTGAGAACACCTTCGTTAAGACCGGCGTAGTCAACCGTGGTGTGGACTCTGACTGACTTTCGAACCTCTGGACTAGGTTAGAATTGTACCTACGTTGTGCGTCGGTAGACCTACTTGTTGTTTCACCAAACTTGGGTCTACACGGCTCGCAGTAGAATTTGTTCACATCCCGCACCTCTCTCTCGCTGTTGAAGCCGGCGCAAGCGTAGTGATACCACTCCTTGCAGCCGTCGCACCCAATCCACTGCTCGCCATCTCCGACCTTGACCTCCGAATCAGATGATTTACAGGCGGCGCAGATCAAATCAGGCTGTTCAATGACTGTCTTCCTCCCTGGGCGACTCAGGTCTTGTGTAGGAGCTGGTAAGACCTGTTCGGAGGGTAAAGGCGCAGATTGAGCGCGAAACGAGGGCACTCGCGCATCGTGGGTCGCTGATTGAATCGGGATCGAGAAGGAATGCCGTCGGTTCTGTGAACTCGTGCTATGTGGCTGATTGATGTCCAAAAGTACAGAGCTCGCGTCGTTGGTTGCCATTGAAGCAGGGTGCTCGGCTGGGAGGCTTTGCGGCGAACGTAACTGATCTGGCCCTCCAGATGTGCTTGAAGATGACGCGCTTTTCGGCTTTGGCGTGGATCGTTTCCTCTTGCTTGTTGACTGTGCACTACGTGGTCCGCGCGGCTTGCCCTTCGGCCAGCCTTGATGCTTCTTGGGTTTTGAGTCCGCTGCAGGCACTGCTTCCTCCATTGGCAGTTGAGACGCTGCGCTGGGCGTCTCCTCTTCGGGAGGTGTCTGTGTTTGCGACGCAGATGTGGTCTCGGGCGCTTCAGAAGGGTGCGTGGCCGCCTCGGGCAATGGGTTGAGGTCTAAAGGGTCCTGTTTGTGCGCGAGTTGGTTGCTAAACTTGTGGGATGCGGCAGCATAAGGACTGGAGGGCTCACGTGTTTGCTGCGGTTGCTGTGAAAGTGGCTGGACAGGCGATGACTGTGATACACTCCACCGCTTGGCTGTTGAGGGCGGTGATTGCACTGTATGCGCTGAGACATTGGAGAAGAACAGGAGCAACTCGGCGTCAGAGAGCATCTTGTCGCCGCCATTGCCCTGCTGAGGTGCTGCTGCCCTGGCCTCCTGGTACATGCGCATCCCGTTGTCTGCCATCTGCTCCACGTTGTAGGACCAGCCTGGAATGTGACTAGTGGCCGGGCGCGATTGGTGCTGGCCGTAAGGCGGAGAGGTATGGTACTCGGACCGCGCTCGCTTTGCCGGACGCTCATTATGCGAATAGGTAGGGTCTCTCGCGAAGGCGTGTTTGGGTGCGCGTTCGCCGACGTGATCGGAGACAGTTGTTGGCGAGGTCGCAGCATGCGAAGCGCGGCGCGGCGGCTCGACATAGGCTGGAGAGGTGTGCTGCGATGTCACAGCAGCATCTGCGAGTGCCTCAATGGGCGAGCCCAGCGGCAGGGAGTACTGCGGAGGTGGTTGCGGGAGAGGAGCGGAGCGCAGCGGTGGGTCATACGTCACCGCCGGCGAGGTCAGCTCCAGCGGCGCGCGCCTGTACTCTTTGGAAGCATTTGCGTTGCGGGCGCCGCCATTGGCGTGTCTGCTGTGCTGTATAGCGTCGCTGTGGTTGCCGCCCGCGGGGTGCGAGTGTTCCGTCGGGTGCAAGACGGGCGACAGCGGCTCCCACGGCGGCGGCGGAGGGGTCGCAGCGCGCGCCGGAGCTTGTCTGTAGTGCGCCTTGAAGGATGTGACTCTCTTCATCGTTGCGGGACGCGCTGATGGGGATGGAGCAGGTCTCGGAGGTGCCCTGGGTCTAGCGTCTCAGAGTGTAGCTACCACGCGGGAGCGCTATGCGGGTATGCGATGCAAGCGGGCGCGGGCATATCCTGAGACGCAGCGACAATCGCGAAGGGAAGATAAAGCGAGCGTAGGGGCGGGGGTGGTGGACGCGGTGGTGGACCTGCCGTGGTTTTGACGTGGGGAGAGTAGTGGGAATGTCAACGTCCGGCAAGGACTGGGGACAAGCGCAGGAGCACCTTGCGATGACTCGAGGGAGCGCGCAGAACCAGAGTAGACTGGCGCAGTAATCTTTATGGCGTGGCGACGCTGTTGTGGAGTGCAGCTTGGGGGATGAGGATGTACATTGGCTCTGGGTCGACGATTGGAGTGTAGTCCGGCGCGCTGCTGCAGACAGACCTCCGACTGGTGCTCACAAATATCTGGGAATCGGGGAGCTGCAACGACAGCACGGCAATTCACTCACCAGAGCGCCAGGAAGATATCCAAGAAGCTTTAGTCTCATGTGCATCCGCCTTCAGCTCACCTCCCAACTCATGCACACATTATCCTATCGTCGCCGCTCTGAGTGCTGCTAGACTGGTGTTGCCGAATCCGTTTGCCCCACGTGATCGCCAAGCCTGAGTCCGTGACACCCGCAACCACAGCTTTCAACATCGCATCGCCCACCTCACCACGTCCCCGCCCTCTTCTGATCGCACAGCCAGAAGCCCCTCCTTACCGTCCACCACAGTCGCCAAAGTATGAGTCGCGGTGGAAAGAGCATAGCACCTGAAGTCAATCGGTACGTCCCGCCTCCGCATTGCGTGCTCGGCGGCCAGCCTGTCTGCACTGCACACGACCTTCGCTAACGTGTCTGTCCCATGTAGAGCTCTCTTCGTAAAGAACTTGAGGTTAATCAACCCTCGCGCGCCATCCGGCTAGCGCTAATTGTTCCGCAGCTTCAACGTCACTCCCGAAGAACTCTTCGACCTCTTTGGCAAATTCGGCCCCGTGCGGTACGTCGACATGCCAGGCGCCCGCGCTCGATCTCGTCGTGTCCCGCGAAAACTAACAGACTGCAGCCAAATTCGCCAGGGCATCGCCAACAACACCAAGGGCACAGCATTCGTTGTCTATGAAGACGTAATGGATGCGAAGTCGGCTTGCGACAAGCTCAACGGCTTCAACTTTCAGAACAGATACCTCGTCGGTGCGCTGCACACTCCACAATATTCAGTCCGAAAGTATTAACATGCGCAGTATTATATCACCAGCCGGACAAAATGATAAAAGCAGCAAACGATCTCGCCGAGCGCCAGGAGAATTTAGAAAAGCTCAAAAAGCAGCACGGTATCGATTAGCATGAGGCGGAGCCACAGGAAAAGGTGAATACGCGCGAGCGGAATGGTTATAAACATCCTGTGGGCTCCAAGACCGATAGCGTAATGTCTGCACGCTCTTCGAGCCGCGGCCGCGATGGCCGCTCTTCGACTACGAGCTCTAGCTCTACGGCGAACTCAAGCATACCTTCCAAGGACCTAACGACCTCGACTTGTCGCAGTAGCGACTGGCGCAGCGTCAAACAATCTGTCAAGGGACTATGGAAGTCGGTGGTGGGCGTTTGATGGATTATGATGGTTTCCGGAAGGACAGATTGCTGCACGTTCTTATTCTGGGTCTTACACAGGCGGAGCATTACGGACTCTGGGCTCGCACTTGTTGCGCAGCTCACATCCCTTGAGATACCGGAAAGTCGGGTCGCGACCAAAAGCACCAGACTCATACAATTCAAGAAATCTCTTTCTCGAAATCGCATCTCCTGACGCCACATTTCACTGCGTGCATGTACTAATCACAATGGTCAGACGAGGCGAGGTTGGCAAAGTAGAGAAGAAAGTTGACTGACTGAGGATGAAGGAGCTCAAGGCTCCGCAAGCAGTATTTGGAGAGTCAAGCTATCTCCTCTCTCGGCACTAGCAGATGTCACAAGCCATGCGGGGATGAAGGCATGAGCGTAAGTGCCATGTTGAGCGGCTTTAGATTGTTAAGGTGAGCACTCTCGCACTGTCCCGACTACACCGACGATGGCGCCGATGCGCATCTGGAGCTTAGAACCACCCTGGCTTCCCAAAGAGTCCTCCCGAACGGCTACAATTGTTGATCAAATGGGTGCACGAGAAATCGCTCCGACTTGATTTGTCGTCTTTCGTGGGGTTTACCTCACGTGTATCTGTGCCTCTGGATGTTCGAAGTGTTTGAAAAGGCCGCCAGTGAGGTCCCTGATACTGACCGCCAGCGTTGATGATACGGGTGCTCTGGTGATCGCTCCGGCTATCTGTCGTACATCTTGCGATGTTTACTTCGCACTCATATGCAACTGCTGACTGGATACCTGAACTGATGAAGTCGACTGTCCGAATGAGAAACAAATGGAAGACGAACAACGTCGAAATGCGAGATTGTGCAATAGACAACCGTCTACATCACGATTTAGCCTCGCTAAGTACGCCACACTCGCGCAATGGTGTCCTTACTCTCCCCTTCGTGTATAGGATACACACTCACTCTACTCATCCAATCAGCAATCAGCGCCGCTCAGAATACGAATGCAGGTTAGACCGATTCCCTAGCGCCATATCGTTCCCGCTCCAACCAGTAATCCCTAACTCCGTCGCGCTGTCCTACCAGTACGAAGTACAAAGCCTCGAGATGTCGCGCTTCTGTACTGGTATACGAAACATCGTTAGACTCGTTCCTCCGCTGCCGGATTGAGTGGTCGGACCATACAACATACAGCACCAGCCACTGCACGAAGAAAACTACTGCATTGCACTATGCCGACAATCGGTTCCAGACCGTCGGTCAATGTGGACCGCAGGCGGCGTGTCCATGCGAAGTCGAGGAAGGGGTGTGGGAATTGCAAGTTGAGGCGTGTCAAGGTTAGTTGGATGGAGAAGATGTTTGAGGGCACTTTTGGCTGATTACTTCTAGTGCGGTGAAGAACGACCTCAGTGCAAGAAGTGCAGGCTGTATGGTGTGGATTGCAGCTATGGCGGCGCAGACGCGGCTTTGCGGATTCCTGCTCAGGGGTCTTTCCAGATCGATCTGGCGCCGGTGAACAGGGTAGAGCATGTTATCGAATTCGGCGCGACAGCATCACAGGATAGCACGAGTGGTGAACCAGATCAGGTCGTGTCACGAGTGAATAGTAGGAATGGCCTTCCTTCTCCACCAAAAGACGAGATCACTTCATCCACTCAAAGGAACCACCATGACCCAGCACGCCACGCCCATCTCGCCCGTAACACCGTCGCGAAATCCACATATCCATCCACCTCCAACGGCTCGCCCATCTCGCCCGTGTCAATCAACTCGACCATCACCGCCATGATCGACGACTCCATCCAACTCAGCATGACCCCAGACAGCATCCAAGGCCCCACGGTCCCCTTCTGGCATTTTTCCTCGCACCACCTCGACATCCTCGCGCGCTTCCGCGACCGCACCGCGCTCACAATCGGGGACAAAAAAATGGCCCCCGCGTATCGAGACTGTATATGCCAGCTCGCCATGACGGTGCGTAACAGCCCCATTTCCCTCGTCCCATTGCTTCCAACCGCTGATAGACTAATGGTTGATAGCACGCCTTCCTAATGCACATGCTCCTCTCCCTCACCCTCATGCACGACTCACATCTCACCGCACACCTCCCCAGCCCGCTGACGTCCACACGCCACAAACACGCCGCCCTGACGCACTGGACCACGGCGACGAAGCTCTTCACGCGCCTGCTCTCGGCGCCTATCACGCCGCGCCACCGCGACGCCATCTGGGCCACGGGCGTCATAATCGGCGCCGCGTCCTTCTGGTTCGTCGACAGCGCCACCAACCCGTGGCACGTGTGGCCGCTGAAACCGTCGGAGCCCGAGGATCTCGCGTGGCTGCGGCTGGGCGAGGGGAAGCGGATGCTATGGCGTGTGGCGGATCCGACGAGGCGCGAGAGTGTGTTTTACGGGCTGATGAGAGATAAGCGGAGCCAGTGTGCCGAGGGGCCAGAATGGCTGTACAGCTCGAGTGGGGCGGGGGTGAGGTTGCCTGCGCGGGTGAAGGAGGTGTTTGAGCTGGATGAGAGATCGTCGGTGCGGGGGAATCCGTATCATTTGCCGTTGGTGGTGTTGTCGCGGATTAGGCATTTGCATCTTACGCATGCAAATGTCATTTCGTTCCTGTATGTGACGGCGTTTATTACGCCGGAGCTGCTGGCGTTGCTGGAGAAGAAGGATGTGCGCGCCGTGTTTATTATTGGCTGGTGGTTTAAGATGATTGCGGATGGGGAGTTGTGGTGGCTGGCGACTCGGGCGACGATTGAGGGGCAGGCTGTGAGGATTTGGTTGGAGCTGGAGGATCGGGAATATGGGCTTGCGAGGTTGTTGGACGAGTTGAGACTGGGGGATCAGAATGAGGAGGATGCGGAGCTGGGTCTGCCAGCGAGTATGTGGAGTCATGAGTGGGAGAACGATGGTGGGAGTTGTGCGAAGCAGATGGCGTATTGGGAGGTGGAGCCGAGGAACAAGGCAGTATTATAGATGTTTGGTGCTTGAGGAATGAAAGCCGGCTTTGCGATGCGCAGTTTGCAGGAAGGTAACGGCTTTGACAAAGACTTCGAGGCGCTCTTTTTCGAGGATGAAACTCGGCACTGCCTGTCGTTAGCTGTGTAGTACCACACGACGTGAGTGAGGAACACTCACATTCGACGAAGCCATGAAACCCCTTGTCCACAACCATCAATTCCACTCCTCTATCGTTTCTTTCCCGTCTCAACCTCTCAGCGAATTCCAGGGCCTCAGCAAGTAGCACATCAATGCCCGCGGCAATCACAAGCAAATCAGCAGGCAATGCCTTCTCATCCACGAGAATTGGATGCAACCTCTTATCCTCCAAATGCGTTTTGCGCTCTGTTCCAGCATATACATCGAACATCGGCAGGAGGAAAGCCACCGGATCTGAAGTCGGCATATTTGCTGGCTTGGGCTTGTCCTTTGGCGCGACGCGAAAGTCAAGGGCTGGACATATTCCTATCCACGCCAATGGCTTTGCAATTCCACTTTCAACTCCTCCTCCATCTTTTCTTCTGTGTCGCAAAACATCGAGATGCTGACAGGCGCTCAGCCCAAGTCCGGCGCCAACGCTTCCACCCCCGATCGTCAGCAACTTGGCGTCCGCACCGAAATCGCGCGCATGTGTGACAAGCCATGCTACGACATCATCCACGTCGTCGTGCGCAGCTGGATAAATATGCCGCGGTGCAATGCGGTACGAGATCGACACGACCACCGCACCAGTCTGACTGCTCAGATGAGCACAGAAACGCGCACTTTGTTCAGGGAAACCACCTATCCAACCGCCGCCGTGAATCTCAATGTGAAGGGGTCTCAGTCTTGCTTCTTCGTCGTGCTCATTCTTCCTGCCAATACGTTCTTCTGTCGAGCTGGCAGCTCCACGCGGCGGCAGGAACACCAGGCAGCGTCTTGTGCCGCTCCTTGTGGGTGCGTGGATGACTTCATATCGATTACTGAAGAGCCAGGTCGGGGCAGTCAGTAAAGCCGCGAGGATGTTGACTGGTTGGAGGAGAAGGAGACGCCAGCGTTGCCAGAGGGGGAGAGTGGAGAAGATGGCAGTTGTCAAGGGAGAAAGTATGCGTGGAAGGAGGGAGAATTTAGCACTTATACACTGTGAGGCCATGGTGGAAGGGATGTGTGCACGAAGATGAAGAAGCGACTAAGGCGAATTGTTGTGCGCAGAGTAAGAGACCGAGATAGAGTTACGAGGAGATGAGGCTTGAGGAATATAAAAGGCGTCAGACTTGACTTTGGGATCTGGTGTTTGATAAAAGGCTTTTGCGTGAAATCCCCCGGTTGCCTGTTTGTTCTCGTGCAATGCGAGATACGAAGTGACTGCCCAGATCTTCGGCACATGCACCTGCCGCGATGCCGACCTCGCAAATGTTGCTCACCGATGTTACCCAATGGCGTTTTGGGCACTTTTGACATCAATCATTCGCCAAGTAAGTGTTTCTTTATCGCATCGCCCAGGCGTCGTTCCTCGCGGTCGTAGTGATTCGTCGTACCTCCTGACACCAGCATCGTTGACTATCATTGCATGATGGCTCTGCAGTCCCAAACTAGCACTCTTTCATCCCACCCAGTACTGGCGCACCAACCTTCGGCGCCAAAGAGGCACCAATCGACTCCAGTGACAAACTCGGTGTGTCGCCCCATCCTTCCCATTTCTCTTCCGCCGCCATAGAACATTGGGTCTTCCAGCATGTTGTCTTGCTTCATTGCGCCCACGCCCATGGCGCTGCCATCCGTCCACACTCGGGCCGTCATGTCATAGCTTGCGCTGAGCAGTATATCCGACAGATGTGGCGACCATGACACCTTTCGCACGGCATACTCGTGTCCAGGTAGTACTGCGATTGGTCCGTGATTTGGCATTCTAATATCGAATGTCCTGATCAGTCGGTCGACGCCGGCCGTAGCTATGATTGAGTCGCGGTACTTGTTCCAGTCGTGTGTCAGTGCTTCTGACGGGGCCACACCAACCGGCGCAGCAGCGCCCATGCGGGGTTTCGGCGGAGTGTGTATTGGCACGCTCATCGTGAGATGGTTGCTCGCACTCGCTGGTGTTCTCAAATCAAATACCCTCATGTGGCTATCAGAGCTCACACTGCTGAGTATGCTCGGACTGTGTGGACTAAATGCCGCTGAGTATGTGCACGAATGCGTCGGTAGCGTCATTAAGCTTGCACTCGCATTTGGGTTCCAGACTTTGATCGTGCCATCCCAACTCGAGGAGATGAAGTTGTCTTTCGAGACAAGATTCCAGTGGACGGAAAACACCTCGCGCGCGTGTTCTTGCCATGATTGGACAGGAAACTGATTGAGCGTGATGTCAAAGAGCTTAACAGAGCCGTCGCCGCCCGCGGTGAGGATCTGATTTTCGTGCGCTTCGGACCAGGTGCTGTCGAAGAGGGAGTCTTGTGTGTCGAACCTGCGCTGGAGTCAGAGCTGCAGCATGTGAAAGTCGATGCGCAGTTTCTAAAATGCGCGGTAACGCGCACCATTTCTCTGCCACGATGCCGTTCGCGGTCAGGCCTAGTATGTACAGTCTTCCGTTGCCTACCAGACCAAAGTTCGCCGATGCCGCAACAGCTATGCGAGAGTCGAAGAATGGCGAGTACTTCACGCTATAGCCGTTATAACCCTGTGTGCGGAATTCGAGCATGGCGATTTGCGTGGCTGACTACCAGCAAGAGAAGGTGAGTATTATGGCGCGTCAAGTGAATGTGAAACGTGCCGCATCATCGCTCGCGGAGAGTGTGAGCTGTGGATGTCTGGCGGCATGGTTGCAGCATGACGATTGAAGGGCCGAGGCTTGTGTGGCGGGGCCGATTTAAGTGCCACGTGCTCACGCGTTCAGAACCGCGAACTGCATTTCCTCAGCGCAGTGGAACAACCAACTCAACATGCGCTTGCTTGGAACTGCAGGTCTAGATCATGGATGCATTCGTGTCGCGGAAGAGGAAGCGGGTTAACGAAAAGCACGAACGGGTGGTACCAACCTTTCCAACGCCACCCGAGACGAGAAACTACAATGAAGAGGAAGAATCGACGGATTTCAAACTGGCACTGCTAGCCTCACTGCATCCATCGGTAGATGAGTCTACTCTGCTCGAAGCACTACTTGCCTCGAATGGAATAGTTGAGCAGGCATCAGAGTGGCTCACTCAACGCACCACGACATCGCCGAGAAAACGTACGAGCCTCGCAGTGGTTGGGGTTCAGTCATCACTAAGGCAGTTCACGGGCTCTCCAAATTGCGCTATTGGTGGACCAACGAAGAAGTTGGTCAAGAAAGGGCAGACCCTACACCTTTACAGCCCTGAAGACATCGAAGCGCATACGCCGTGTTCAATCATTCACAACTTCCTTCCGGCGGAGCAAGCCGACGCCTTGCTGCTACAACTGCTCGATGAATCCACTACCTACAGAAGCCTGGAATTCAAGCTGTTTGACAAGGTCGTCTGGAGTCCGCATACCTTTTGCTTCTATGTGAACAGTCTAGAGGAAGCAAAGAAGCAGAAGACGGAGTACATCTACGATGGACGTGAGGTTCAGGTAAGCTCGCCATGTGTTCGCACCAGGTTGTGGCAACAGTTCATGT
>TARA_R110002003_G_scaffold106_10_pt1 | contig 17769 bp, 23 predicted proteins | sample TARA_R110002003 | Tara Oceans TARA_R110002003 (sample SAMEA4396441) | marine metagenome | biome: Westerlies Biome; feature: [SRF] surface water layer (ENVO:00010504); material: water (ENVO:00002006), including particulate matter (ENVO:01000060) such as... | depth 5 m
TAGAGCACGAATCCCTATGTACAATGATCAACCGCTGTCATTGCAGAGCCCTGTCATCTTGCGCTCGAGTCTAGGACGTGGGTTGTAGGTTGGTACCGTTGTCAGGATCGAGATGTCCAGGATTCGAAATTTGATTTGATTCTTCTCACATACCACGTGCTCTCTTTTCCCAGAAAGCTCGCACCTTGAACGCCATGGCTAAGCTGCAAAATCTACCCCATGATCAGTCTCGCTATAACAATGTACACAGTCGTCTCCTCGCTGAAAGACCCATCACTCATACGCGCTCAGATCCAGAGGCACGCTACTTCCGCGTCCTGCGCGATATCTCTTCGGCCCATTCGAAAAGTCCCTTGGCCTAGGGAACTGTGCTTCGTCTTGGAACCTCCATCTCAAGTCGTGGATGGGCACAATCTTCCCTTTCTGAGCAGCACCCCCGCCCATACCTGGGCTAGTTGGACTTCGAATCGAACCGCCATTCGTGAGGGTGTAAGAGCTCGCATCGAGCATGGATCGTGATGGTGCTGGGCTAGCTGCAGGTCGGCTCGGGGCTGCACTGGGTGGCGGAGGTGGTGCATGCGCTGCGGGAGGAGCGAATGGTGGTGGTGATGGCGCGGACGCAGGAGGCGGCGGTGGAGGCGCAGCGGGGGATGTTCGGCCATGGGCTACGCCAAATGCATTCCGCGCCGCTTGCTCTGCTAATGACGGAGCAAGACCGTTTGGTGCTTTTGGTGGCGGAGGCGCCGGTGCTGGGGGTGGGGGTGCTCGTGAAGGGCTGCTGTCGTACTTGTACGGATCATACTCATCGTCATCGGCTGGCGCTTTGGAGGGAGGTGGTCCTGGCGGAGGAGGGGGTGTGGATCGTACTGGCGGTCGCGGAGCAGACGAAGGCGGTGGTGGCGGAGGCGCAGGCGGTATCGACCCTGGAGGCGGAGGCGGTGGTGCGCTTGGTGTCGAGGATGGAGGTAGTGGTGGGGGTGCAGGCGGCGCGCCTCCAGGAACAGGAGGAGCGCGAGCTGGCGATGCTGGAGGCGGAGGGGCGAGTCCAGAAGGTTTTCGCGAGGATGGTGGTGGCATAGGCGGCTTCTTGCCAATGGGAGGCGGTGGTTTCGGCTTCATGCTTATGCTCGAGGCAACTGATGACGGTCTCGAGTCCGTCAGGTTGCCGCGGATTGGGTTCAGCGAGGGTCGTCCACCTGGGATCGGTGGTGCGGGTGGTGCACCTGGGGGCTTCGGCGCGGAGCCTCGCGGTGGTTTCGGCACTGAGCTTCGCGATGTCTCTGGGTCTGACAGGTATGGCGCGTTGCCTTGGTCTGCGCCGGTTTTGACACCTCCCGACTTCCTCAGCTTCGGCATGCCTCCGGCGAAGAGCCCTCCCAACTGCGGGGCTGAAGCCATCGCGCTGTCTCCTGTATCACTGTTGCTCCTCGCTCGGTTCCCTCCTCCAGGCGCGGGCGGCGCAAGTCCAGGCGGTGCCGGCGGTCGTCCCATTCCAGGCACGGGTGGTGCTCCTCCTATGGCGGGTGCAGCGTCTTTTACTTTGCCGACTATGGGAGCAGAGCGGTCGTTGACTTGTGTGACTTTCTTGAGCCGGGCGCCTTTCCCAATGTCGGACAGCAGTGCTCCCTGTGACATGTTAGCTGCTGCGCTGTGACATGCGGACTCCCGCATCACATCGCCCCGTTTGCTCCTTGGAGGTGATTGCGACGTACTCTTCCTGCTCCCGACGGCGGCTTTGCTCCAGGTGCCTTCATGCCCGGCATTGGCGGCGGCGGCGGTGGCCCACCAGCGCCCCGTCCCATGGGCGGCATGGGCGGTGGGGGAGGTGGTGCGGGCATGGTGTCGTGTGCGCGCTGGCGGGGACTGTGGGTTTCCTGCTCTTTCTATGGACGTGTAGATAGCTGCTATGGTGTCCTGCTGCCTGCCCTTGCGTGTCGGCGTGCAATGCGTGTCGTGTATGAGGATGGGCTCTTCCTTGGAACATTCGACGGAGTCGCTGCCAAGCCGTCAACTCTCAGCCACGCAGAGCTTCGTCACTCCCCGAAGACCGCCGCACTGCACAGTGCCACCCCAACGCCATGAAGCCTGGCTGCCTGCCAATGCGTCTGCCGTCGCGGCCAGTGTGCCAATTGTGCGACTTCATCTCACAGCAGCCTGCACGTCGACGCGCGTTCGTGTCCGTGTCGGCCCTCAAGGCACCGTCGGTACGGAACACACCCTCGCGGAGACATGTCGCGCCACGCACTTTTATTCGAGGAGCTGCCTCGACGCCAGCCAGAGCGTTTGGAGAGCCTTTCCATGCGTTGGACGAGACGGCGCCGCTTTCGGACAGGATTGCTGCATTGCAGGCGAAACTTGCAGAGGTGGAGGCTCAGATCAAAGCAATATACGACTCGCCCAAAGTTGAGCCCGAGGACACGATACTACGAGTGCTCGATGAGCTGGAGGATGTCGCGCGACAGGCCATAGCGATCCGATCACGGCAGCCACTGCCAGCAAAGGCATCCATCCGACAGAGCTCGGCGGGCGCAATACTGTCGGGTTTAAGCGGCGATGAAAATGGGAGGGCGAGCAAGACCAAAATGAAGCCAAAGTCCTTAGGTCTCGACGCGCTGCCATCGCCGGCGTACCTTTCCAAACTCGCCGAAGACTTCATCAGACATGAGAAGGTTTTCATATCGCCAAACGTTCTCGGCCTCTATATCCACCTCCAACGGCTGCTCGCACGTCCCAAGACCATACCCGAAGCGCTCTACCTCTACGCGAACAAGCCGGTGCCTGTCGAAGGCTCCTCACCACCGACGTTCTCGAAGCCATCGCCCAAGTCAGCGAAGCAAGCGGTTCCTGCAGACCTGGCCGACGAGGCTCTGACGGCCGCGATCGAGGCCAAGGATCTTCCCCTGGCCCTTGCTGTAGTCGACCACACATACCGCGCCCCAGCATGGCGGCGCCATCGCATGATCACCAAGTTGGGTTTCCCATCGGTCCTCGCCGCCATCACGCCTCTGGCCATCTACATGATCGCGCAGGAAATGTCCGTGTACAGCGGGTACATTGATCCATGGACCTTCAAGCTGTATGCGTTCGCCGGCATAAGTACGTACGTCATGTGCACCGGCACACTGGGCTTCGTGGCGCTCACGACTTACAACGACCACCACGACCGAGTCGTGTGGCGGCCTGGTGTTCCGCTGCTAGACCGATACATGAGGGAGGATGAGCGGGCGGCACTTGATCGGATCGCATGTGCGTGGGGCTTCAAGGAGATTTGGAAGCGCGGCGACGAGGAAGGCGATGAGTGGGAGGGTTTGCGGCAGTGGGTCTTGCTACGCGGCATGGTGCTCGACAAGCCCGACCTCATGCACGGTATGAACCCCGGACGATAGCCAAAATGTAACAATCATCTTGTATATTGCACCATGACTTGCACGAATATCGCACGTGAAACAGCCGTCTCTCATCCGTGAAGCACTTCTTAAACATGCTCTTACTCTACCCCAAGCGCACAGCCAAAAAAACGAACGTCCACACAAAGTCCAAAGCATCGACACCCGCAAAAAGAAAGGCATTTGGTGATTACTTCAGGGTATTATGCGACACCTGTGAGATTCGAACTCACGCTCCCGAAGGAACTGGCTAACTTCCATCCAATCGGACGAGTAGCAGGCCAGCGCGTTAACCCTTTGAGGACTGTTAGCTAAATGGGACCAGAGCTGTTTGGATCTGGTTATGCTTACACTCCGCCAAAGTGCCTGAGTAAATCTGCTTTGATGACGTTTTCGCGCGTTATTGCTTTTATATAGGGTATCGCATGGAATGGGGTTTGGCGCCGAATGGAAGAGATTGTGGTTTCACTGAGTAGGACGAGGGAGAAGAAAACGTTCCAAGACCTGGCATGCCACAGCGCAGCAGGCCGAGGGAATCTGACTTGTCAGCGTACAGTACGTCGCCGGCTTTTGCCCGACTCAAAATGTCGCTATGATTGGGTCGCTATTTTAACTTAGGCGCCAGACCGGCCGGCTTACCGTTGTTGTAGACTACCGTACGACACCCGCGCCGTCGTAGATGGGAAGCCCCTGACCACCTCGCCTTCCTCTCGCACATGCGAATATCGCATGGAACGCGATTAAAATGGCGCTGGAATACTCCTGCGAGCATGCTGCTGAAGAAAGACTGCAATGCCCTTGTGGGCTGGATGGGTGCTGGGGACTGAAGTAGGCCTGGTGATATGCAGTAGCAGCGCAAGTAACGTACCCAGGAGGGCGCCGCATCACCATCACGAATAGCTTGGTGAATCGGCGCATGCATGTTTAGAGCACCGGAAGGCAGCCTTGAAACTCCTGAACGTGGTTCCATGCAGTGGGCCGGTTCTGGCAGGTCCTGCAGTCTACGCTTGCACTCCATCGCATCCGGATCGTCAAGCTGAAGAGCTTTGTAAATATCCCTGATCTTCTCTTTCTTGCATCGGTCTGGCCGCACATTTCGCACCAGATGCTCGGGAATGCTATGCGGATGCGTGGAACACAGCTTGGCCTTCTTCGCGCCGGAGACAGAATCTCTGCCTCGACATCTAGATGGCTAGCGGCACGCTTCTGAACGACGACCGAAGGCATTGTGAATTGAGACGAGAAAGTAATCATCGCAGCAAGCTCCAGAACAGAACAAAACAGAACAAGGTCACCGAAATGTACGAGAGCAAAGCAAGAATGCATACGAGGTTACATAACCTCAATATCCAGGCTAGCGAATAACGCACAGTGCTTGTTGTCGACGAGGAAGGTGGCAGCAACACGATAGGAAGGCACGACTGCCCAGCTACCACGGACCACAACAACGCCATGCAAACCCCAGAACCGAGAGCGCCAAATGGACCAAAAACTCGGGAAGCCGGAGCCACGGTCTGTAACGACTGTTCGAAGCACTTTCGGTTCCCGCATGACAACACAAGATTGTAGCAAGGCGGGCTAGGGTTCGATCAAGTTCGCTACGTTACGGCCATGGTCGCAGTTTCCGCAGGGACCGCGATTCTCGATGATCCCCACTGTCGCGCTGTTGTGCCGCTGACGCTGGTTGGGCAACAAGGAGGAGCATGAATGGATGGATACATGATGACTTCAAGGCACTTGATTGATCATGGTCGATGGAGGCAACATGGTGCTGTGCAGAAATGCGTAATCAGTGTCTATTTCATGTTCGAAATCTAATGTTGAAGTGCTGTTTAAGCGGGCATGAGCCAGTGTTCGAGCAGGTCGCGCCTTCGTTCTTGAAAGTGGATGGAGATGGATGGCTTGGTGCGGGATTCTGGCTTCGGAGTTTCGTGCATGGCTTGACGGGCAAAAGAAGCGTGGCACATGATGTTGGATAGTCGGGCAGTTTTGAAATACCTTTATTGACTAGCTAAGAGATTACACATCTTCACTAATTGAATAAATGTGAATATAGTAGCCATCTTGATTCGCGGCCAAAATCACTAGCTGGCTGCCTATGCCCGCAATCACATTACAGACTCTAACATAGAGACGCAAGCATTTCACATATGCTATAATCTCATATCATGAACACCATCATAATGGTGAACATCCCATCATGCCTTCGCAGATGATATGTGCCAGTAACATGCCAGTACACCAAATCTCTTGCCCACGCCGTTGACACGATCCCTCCCTACCCATGCGTAACCTTCTTCACCGTCCCATCCTCATCAACATGCACATTCAACCGCTCCGGCTTGTGGTCCATCGTGCTCATGCTGTCCGGCTTGAGGACGCGGTGTTCCTTGGGGAGATCGGATTTGGCGAACGTCTGTTGTTGCACAGTTAGCACTTGCTTTCCTATGTCTTACTAATGCGCGCGACTGGGTGCGGGACGGAGAAGGAGTGGTGGTGGAGTAGGAAGGGGAATGAAGAGGAAGGAAGGGAGAGACGTACGATCTCATCATGTGTGTCGCCGAGCTTCTTGCCCATGAGCTTGCTCATCCAGTCGTCGCCGGAGGATTTTCCGTCTTTGGACTGGAGGCCGGGGACGACGAGGGGCATCTTGGTGGTTGTGTGAGTTGTGAAGGTGCGAGATGTGGTTCGCGGAAGCGTAGATGTGCGTAGAGGCCGTATCTTGAGAGTTGTAATGGGACTCTTTGGGTGTGAGTGCGTGCAGGTGTAGAAGACTTATTTATGCAGATAGTACACCCTAGGACGTTATCTGTGAATGTTTCTTGGTTGTTGGTCGTTTGGTTGTGTGAAGAGCGTTGCTGGTAGGCTACAGTGGACTGACGCGTGAGGTGTGACGTCAACCGCCCCTAGCCGCTTTGTGGTGGGGCGTGGGGTTGAGCTACAATTCACTTCCCAATACAAGCTCAGTCACGCGTAAGGCGGTATCATCGACGGGTGTTGAATATATGCTGTAGGAGTTGGTATCTCATTTCGAAGAGCAGGATTGGTATGTTTTGGTACAGGGTATTGGTACAGAAAAACAACGACATTCTCCAGTCTCGAACTCTCCACACAGCGGTAGTGCAATGCCTTCGCATCAAGCTTCAAGACGACTTACGGACTCTTTCACTCCTTCGTATCCTTGCCCAGACTCAGCCCAGGATACACCGGCAACTCAAACCCGTCCTTCTTCTCCGGTATCCATCCTCCGACCCACATCATCAACTTATCAATCTTCAAACTCGACAAGATCCACAGCACATTATTCGTGATCGTAATGCCCAACTGCGAACTGGGGTAGAAGCTCGTTTCCCCTCCACCAGTCAGTCTCTGATACTTCTCAATCGGCGTCTGCATAACCTCGTGGTATGCTTGTAGTGCTCCACCGACGTCGTTGCCATGCTTTGCCAACTCGCCGGCGAGCATGTAGGATCCGATAAGCGAGAGCGTCGTTCCCATGCCTGTGAACGCCGATGGACAGTAACCTGCGTCGCCGAGTAAGACGACACGACCGCAGTATAGCTGCGGCATGTGTACTTGTCCGATTTCGTGAGCGTAGAAGTCGCTCGTGGTCTTCATGCCTTCCATAAAGCGTCTGCACTCCCAGCCTGCATCCTGGAAAACCTCTATCCAGGCTTCTTTCTGCTTCTCGAGAGGCATCTTGTGCACGCTTTTGAAGTGCTCGTGACGAGTCTTGTCTTTCATCATGAAGAGGTAGACTTGTGTTATTGGGCGGTCGCCAGTGCGTGTCATAACCATTCGACTGCCGGGAGCGAAGAAGATATGGGCGTCGCTGTTGTCCGAGTCGATGCGTGGGATCTCGTAGTACGCAGCGTGAACGCCCATGGACCTAAAGCATGTTGAGTTAATTTCGGCATTGAACGCCATGCGTCTGGTTCGCGAGTTTTGTCCGTCTGCTGCGACAACAAGATCGAAATGCTGCTTCTGGCCGTTTGATAAGGTGACATCGACGCCGTCGTCGATTTGATTGAGGTGAGTGATTGTAGTGTCGTACTTGTACGTCAGACCGCCTTCCTTCTTTCCTCTCTTTTCAATGTTCTGACGCTCTGCTATACTTCCATCATGAAACACCTTGACTATATCTCCGCGCATGATCTCGTACTCGTTCGTCAAAGCAAGCCCTTGTCTCGAAGAGTCATTGATACCGAACTGCATCAGCGATTTGCCGTTCCTGTCCACCAACTGCATGCCAGTCTCATGGACGCATGCTGCTTTGAGATCATCCAAGATGCCCATGCCCTTTGCCATAGGAACACCCTGAGCTTTTAAGTCGAGTTGTTGCCCTCCAGTGCGCAGCGAGGGGAAACGCTCGATGACGGTGACGTTGTGCTTCGAGTTGCTCTTCTGAAGAAGAAGGGCAAGCGCCGGGCCGGCACACCCTGCGCCTACGATGAGGATATTGAGAGACATTGGTGCATGTGCAGGTTGTGGTAGCATACTAGCTCTGCGCAAACAATGGCAGGAAGGTGATCTGAAAGGTGATCTGAAAGGAAAACAGATTTGCGTAGATGCAGTGGATTGATTCAGCATGCTCCAATTCATCCCGAAGTACAGAAGCCATATATCTTCAAAGTTGCTCAAAGCCGTCGCCTAAGCAGCTTGTCCGACTCTTCCTCCGAATCAGGTGTCGGCGATCTTTGCGCCGAGCGCATCGTCCGAGATGGCCCTATTGGTGTCGCAACACAAGTTACCTCCGATGAGTGAATAACCTAGGTATCCAATCACACATCTGAAAATGTAGCTGCGTGAGCGTGCGCAAGGGGTATTGCGGGGTGTCGGCAACTCTAAAACGATTGTAGTATGCAGCCCCGTCAAGATGTCAGCGGCACCAGCGGGCTTGACGGCTGATTCATCGCCCACTCCGGCTTCGCTTATTTTGTTAAGTTGATCGTGCGACCATAACTGCCAAATCTATCAACAATGTCGAACGCTACGGGCTCATTCGGTTGAAGAAGTGGTGTACTTTGGGATGATGATTGGAAGTCGCGACTGTTACCTAATGAAGCAAACATCTCTGATGGTTCTGGCTACACGTCGTGTTCATGGACCTTTCCACAACATTGGAAGTCGCGAACGTCGCCTTCGCGGACATCATCGGTAGTTTTAGCAATATGGCGCGAGCAAAGCGGCCATGAAGGGGCCTAAGGCCTAAATACTTTAGATCGTGATGAACATATTTAAGGTTATTAGTAAACTTGTTGCTTGCCCGCAGCTGCACGAGTCTTGGTCAGCTTCGTGGTGCCATACTTGAGAGGTGACAACACCAAGATGCGCACCCTAAATCGTAACTCGCTACATTTGCAAAGTCATGGGAGATCTCAGGCCTGCTGTCGTGGCAACTAATTCAGTGCTGATCGTGCTGAGCTTATCAGCAATAGCTTGTCGAGTGGGAAGGAAGGTGCTGCTGCAGCGCCCTTTCAGTTGGCACGATGGTGAGTTGAACTTAATTAATGTCAAGAAATACAGACTGACAACTATAGCTCTCATTATGCTGGCATCGCTGTTCGCGACTATATTTTCAATCTTGCTAATGGTCGCTACGCGCTTTGGTCTCGGGCTGCCAAATTCTGCGGTGTCGAGAAGAGATTTAAGAATGGTATTGAAAGTATGTCGCACGTCTTCCACACCAGAAACTTGTCGACTGAACAACAGTGTAGCTCGTTATGATCTACAGGGTCTTCTATTTCCTGTGCAATTGGATGGTCAAAGCCTCGCTTCTACTGTTCTACACGACCCTCACAATCGATCGAGGGGCCCGCTGCTTCATAAACGTCATGTAAGTGGTTAGTGTACGCTCCGCAAAGACACAACTAACCTCAATTATTCCAACTTTCTAGGCAATTTATTGCGTTTGCATTTGGCATGACTTGCCTCTTCGTAACAGTCTTCCAGTGCCGACCCATACAGAAGGTGTGGGATGGCGCAAGAGTTCCAGGGAAATGCGCAAGCTGGCCAGCTTTCAACTACTTCAACAGCAGCTTCATGCTTGCTACGGATGTGATTTTGTATGCCATGCCGTTGGTCTTCGTCTGGCACCTGCGCGTCAGTAGGCCACAGCGAATCGCCGTCAAAATGCTATTCGCACTCGGAGGCTTTTGTCTCGCGACTAGCAGCGTGCGCATATACTTTGTCCACGCGCAGAACACCAATCCGGACTTTACACGCCGCAATGCGATGACGATAATATGTGCCGCCGTCGAGAACCACCTCGCTATCATCGTCGCGTGTGCACCCAGCATCAAGGTCGTGTTACTTCACTACTTGCCCAGTCTCCAGGGAGATTTTGAGAAGTGTCCCGATTCAGAAATTCGAACAAGTGACCTCAACATCATGACAATAGATGCCCAGACGGGCTTGGATGATCACGGCAGTCCACCGAAAGTCGGAAAACCGCAGATAAATCGCAAGACCACAGAGGATAGTGGCAAGAGTGGAAGAAATCATGATAGAAAGTGGTGGAAGCCGCCGACTAGTTGGGAGGTCAACCAAGAGGGAAGAAAAGAGGGTGACTTGGAGAGCACAATAGGCACTGGTAGATAGAGACAACTTACTGTAAAAGCCACGATGAGGTGCAATGCACACTCCATCCGCGATGAACGAGCTTACTACTCTCTTGTTGCATTAGACCACACGCGTGTTGCTACCCGATCAATCCCATATTCCAGCTTTTTCCTAGTGTGTTTGTGTGAACCCCACGCTCGGTGCTTGGGACGATGGTCAATCGAGCTTGACTGTTCCGAGCTCACTCAGAATATGCAGTTCGGGTGATGTTGCGAAGATAAACGCGAAGGGGAGGATTTTGAAGATCATTGCAGGTGGGAGGCTCAGCGGGCCGAGCGCCAAGCTTGTCAGAAGTTCATCGCTTCGCGCATCATCAACATCCACACTGCTCATCGCTCACGCAATTCAACAACATTCCAAGTCACAATCTCGCGCGGGTTTTCGAGACGGCCTCCTAAGATTTCGAGTTTCAACCGCGCAAAGACTAATTCGCCAGTGATCGTTGCAACAGAAGACGCTCCTACCCTCCCACCGAGCTGCACCATGGCCTTCCTAAGCACTATTCTCAACACAGTCGGCGCACTGTTCCTCACACATGCGTAAGTTCCACAGCTTCACCACACTGATGCACGCCCTCTATGTCGTATAAGCTCACTAACACCCTCCCAGTGTTTACTCCGCCCACGAACACACAACCGCATTCTCCTCCTCCCCGCTGCCCACCGACATCACCCTCGAGCTCCTGCTCTCCATCGTCCTCCTTTCCACCGGCATTGTGATATCCGCACAATCGCTGCGCCCCATCGAGACAGCCAAATGGGCCGGCCAGCTGAGCCGCGAGGGGAGGAAGCCAGATGGCCAGTACACGAGGGAAGGCGAGGCGGTGCTGAGTGAGGGGGACCCGTATGCGTTTTTGGGCCTGGATGGAGGACTCGGCAAGGGTGAGGGTAGGAAGGGGTTCTGGGACGCGAGGGGGAAGAGGAGGGAGTATGAGGAGTGGGTGAGGGGGAAGGGCCAGTAATGAGGCATGGTTAGTGGGCGATAGAGCGGGGGAAAAGGGGGGAGTGCGCGAAGAGACTGTTTGAGTTGCGGAGGCTACAACGAGTGACCATGAGGGTGTGCATGAGCAGCAAATATAAGGAATCAAGAATAGGATGACATGATGCCATTTTCCGGCCTCGAGAGCAAAACCATATCGTACCAAGCCACAACGTCGACAACGCCAATTATCCCCGACGCCTCGCTGAACCAAGCAATTGCCCTCAGAATGGTCAACCTGTCCCTTTTGCACGCCAGATAGCAAACCCAGGCCACGAGTAACAATCCATCCCTCACGCTTCCCCCGTCATCTTCTCCACACTCCTCCCCCCACACCCATGCGCCTTGCACGCCCAACACTCTCTCCCCTCCATACTCCTCCCCACAGCCTCAACATCCTTACTCCTCCTGCGCGGCCCATTCTCCTCGCCGTTAACATCAATGCCACTAACCCACCAAATACTCGCCGCGACGATGCGCAAGACGACATCCACCTCCGCCTCATCTCTGGGCGCATAAATCAGCACAAACTCCTTGGGCACGAAGCGACGACACCACCCGCCGCGCGCCAGCGGGTGGCGCTCGCCCCAGCCGTGCTCGAGCATCAGCTTGGCATCCGCCGGGTGCAGCGTCAGGTGCAAGCTGCCGTCGGACGGGTGGGCGTGGCAGATTTCGCCGCCGCAGGTGCGCGTGATGGGGATGCTGGTGAAGAGGCCCGACGAGTTCTTTTCGAAGCACGACGTGCGTTCCAGGAGGCGGTTGCGCGGGTCGTCGGCGAGGGCGCGCAGGCGCGCGACGAGGGCGGCGTAGATGGTGCTGCAGCTTTTTTGGGTTTGTTGCCGCTGGGGGGCGACGCCTTGCACGAATGGACGGCAGCCTTTCCGTGGGGGTAGAGCGGCTTCGGTGAAGTAGCCTTTCTGTGGGCGGAAGTGCGGTGGGATGGGCAGCGGTTGGAGAGGGTCTCGTAGGCAGATTAGGGAGAGCAGTTTGATCTTGAGATAGCCGAGGGGGGTTGCTGGTGTGCCGCCGGGGCCGAGACTCAGGAAGGCTTTGTAGTCGTAGTGGATGTAATAGGCGAGGAGTGGTGGGAGGAGGAGAGTAAGGAGGGTGGTGAGAGCGTGGATGTATGTTTCTGAGAGCATGGTGGTGAAGTAGTAAGGTATGTTGAGCTTTGCTGTGTGATGGTCGTTAACAGTGCTTGCTGTGGATATCGACAGGTGGTTGAAATTGGATCGTATTCGAAAAAGGAGTCTTCGAAGCTTTTTGTGCCAACCAGAGACTATCGTTGTGTGACCTCCGCAGTCGGGAATTCTAGCACACGGATATCTTCCGCGGACACAGTATGACGAGCAATTGACGAAGCAGTAACAAACACTAGATGAGAATCGCCGTCCCCTTGCAGCAGGGGTCAAGTCTAACACGTTTAACAAAATATATGGGCCTAAAAGCCTCAAGGATTGCCTCCACACCGCGCTCACCGTCTATTGCAAACCTTATATACCTATCTTCTCGTCAGCTCATCCAGCAAGCAACGTCAAAGGATAGTCAGGCCTCGGACGCTTGTACCACGTGCTAGTTCTATTTCTGGTTAGCTCCCGCCCGCTAGTCATTGCCATTGGTCCACATGGTCCCTGTGACGCAGCAGCTGTTCTGATCTGCCCACAGCCTTTCTCCACAATACCTGTGCGAAGCAACGTCGTCACGTTGCGTTTGGCCAATTTTCATTCCACACAGGCGAATCGGCGATCTCGACGCTTCCCCCTTTAGCTGCGAGGACGTTGGCGCCGACGAATGATTGGTCAATTGGCCAAACGGCTATCGTCAATCCGTTGGCGGACGTTGCGTAGGTGTCTTTGTGCTGAGCTCAGCCGATCGTGCCTTGCAAAATAAGATGGGAATTCGGGCGGCTCGCTACTTGTCCACTATTCGGGGTCTGTGAATTCTGGAAGACCAGCTGATCTTCCCTGCAACCATAAGTGCGGAGAACCAAGACGGTTGGCTGCGGACGTCGGAGGCGGAGTCTCGTGATGATACGGAGCGATCGGCCGGAGAGGTACGTCGTATCAGTGCATGGCTTCGTATTACCGAAAAGGGCAAACTGGCAACATGCAAGCCTGTGCAGTGCGATATGCAAGGTCTATTGGAACGTGTCGTGGCAAGCTGTGAGTATCGCGTTGGTCACGATAGGCTCCATTATCCGACATCCGACGTAGCTGCAAGCCACTCCTTGAATATCAGTCAAGCAATGACTCAGTTTCTTGATTGTCGGTGGAATTGTGTGTAGTCGGTGAATTCGGTGTTGTTGAATACACCAGGGCGTCGTACAAGATCTTCAGCATCAGCAAATAAAGTCAGCGTCTTGTGTAAGTCGGCAAAGAGGAACATTTAGTGTTGGGATGTGAGTATCTGGATACGAAAAGCCGAAATATACGGGAATTGATAACTGGGTGTAACAGGGTCGGATCGCTGCATACAACCCAATGTAGCTGTTCAATGATGCTGCAACCTTCATGCCACTTCCAGTCCAAACCTCTAAAGCTTTCTACTCCTCACTAAGCCCTTCTTGATACCTGTCAATTCACCTCCATAGTTCGCGCTACCAGCCTGTTTCTTCGCACTATCAAACACCGGCATCATACTCTTCAGCTTCTTCTGCTTCTCCTTGTACTTCTCCTTCTTCTTTACTCTCGGGTTTCTTACGCTCTTCTTGCGATGTGGCGTGAGGCCCTTGTTCTTCTCTATCTGGTAGCTGATCATTCGGCGGCCGTCGTCACCGATGACTTCCTCTTCAATGACAGTGGCGTTTTGTTTGGCGGCTTCAGCGTACGCAGCTGCGCGTTCGGATTTGGTCTGCTTCTTGGCATTGGAGCGGGCCGCAATCATGTCGTAGTAGCCTTCTTCGTCCTCGTAGTCCTCGTTCCTGGGTGGTGGACTCTCGTCACCTGAGCTGTCGCCGCCTTCGCCGAGAGCGGCACCTGGCGCAGTCTCCTTGTGCTGGCCACGCTTTTCAGCTTCAGCTTGGAGACGTGCCTGTCGGTCTTTGAGACGCTCGCGATGCGGAATGTCAGCGTCGCCACCGTAATCCTTGCCAGCTGCATCGCGCTTGTTGGCCTTCTGAGCAATTTGTGAAGTGTAGAAGCGTAGCGACTTCTTCTTCTTTGCTTTCTCGGCTAGTTCGTGGGCAGTAAGCTCCGTCTCTTCGCCAAAGTCTGAGTCATCCGCGTTGAGAAGATTGAGCTTCTGGTCTGTGGACTTCCTCTTCTTGGTAGCCTTCTTCAGCGCAGATTTATCAGTCAGGGTTGCAAGCGACGCAAGATCCTGTTCAGTCTTTGCCAACTTAGCAGCACGTCGCGCGCCCGCTTCTGCCTGAGCAATCTCTGCCGCACGCTGTGCCTTGCTCTTATTCGTCTTCTTGGGCTGGGCATTGACCACAGCCTTGATTTCGTCGGTAAGGGGGCTGGCTTCTTCGACGGGCGAAGCCTCGTCCGTCTCATCTCGCGCCAGAGAGTGATCAACTGGTCGGCTCTCAAGCCTTGTCCAAAGTTTTTGACATTTGAGAAGGCTTTCCATGACTGGGTGTTCGTGTAGCTCGTTTGGATCTAATGCAACCGCTGGCGAACCATCATCTCTCGCTGTCGATCCGAGAACGGCGAAGTACATGGCCATGGCAGCTAGATATGCCGCGCAAGCACGATATTTGGTGATTACAAAGGGCGTTTGCTGAGTTTCTGCCTCGTCCGACCCCTGTTGATCGAATCTTGCCACACGTAGCTTCATGTCTCGCTCCGCAACCTGTGCAGAAGCAGCCAATTCCTCGTGTACGGGTTGCAATCGCAAGTACTCTCTCGATATATGTTCAAACTCCGGGTATCGTGTCCGCATGATCTTGAGCCTCTCTTCCTCTGACATGTTGTCCGTGATCTGAAGTTGCGGGAGCACTTCTGTCACCACTGCGCCGCCCTCGTCCTTTCCGCCATCCTGGCCCATCCACTCATCCTCGTCGAAGCCGAAGTCTGCTTCCGTCATGGCTAGCAGTTGCTTCTTTTGTATGCGCCGCGCTTCTGCCTCTTCGTCCAAGGCATCTTGTTCTGTCTCGATCGCATCGGCATTGTAGTAGTCCTTCTTGGAAGCACCCCATCCTCCCAAGTCTTCCTCCTCCTCCTCGGCATGCTGACGTTGGTCGGGCTCGAGGTCATCGGATTCGGCGTCTGAGTCTGCATCCTCAAGGTCGTCTGCGTCGTCGTCGTCATTGTAGTCAAGAACCTCTTCGTCTGAAGGCTGCAGAAATTTGTCTGTGCCATGTGTTGTCAGTTTGTGATAGTGCCGCAGGGCCACAGACTGGCATACCTTCTTCCTGCCACTTTCTCAGCTTCTTTGCAGCCGGGCCCTCGTCTAGAAGCACTTTGTCGCGGTTGATGTGAAATTCGTCCTCGGAGTCTGCGACGTCCTCCCAGGTTTTGATGGCAAGTTTCGAGTCGTCTTCTTTTGGCGCCTTGGGCTCGCCATATGTGCGACCGCCCGCCTTCCTCTTCTTTGCCATAGCTGCAATTCTCGTGGATGGTGACGTGAATGTCGTCGCTCGTGGTTGCGCTGGAACTTTTCGAAAGTCCCACTGCGCTAACTTCAGATTTCGTCGACCAATCGCTGTTGGACAACCCCGACAGCCACCTGCAGGGATTAGCTTCCTTCGACTCGGAATGCTCGAAGAACGCGACGACGCATTGTAGCGCTGACTGTAGGCCTCATACAGGCAACTTTCGAGGCTATCCACCCCTGATCACATAATCCAAAGGGCCCTTTTGTGCCTGACGGTCTCTGAGGAGCTAACTAATACGTCCATGTCCCAATTGCTGCTGGTCGCGACTTTCTTCCTCCTTTTTCTAGTCGGAATCGTGAGTGCAGACATCATGGGCCTTGCATTCTGGAAAAGCAACCAGTTCCCTGTGGAGGGGAAGGTCAGTCTGATATGCAGAACCTAATATTCTATCTAACACCAGAATCAGACCGTCCTCCTTACCGGCTCTTCCCAGGGCATGGGCAAAGAAATCGCACGACTCCTCTCCGCCCGCGGGGCGAACCTCATTCTCGTCGCGCGAACGGTCAAGAACCTCGAAGCTGCTGTGGAGCATGCTCGTGCACACGCAAAGAACCCTATGATCCAACGCTTCACCTACATCTCTGCCGACGTAGCGTCCGAGTCCGAGAATGCGCGCATCATTGCAGAAGCAACAGCCTGGAACAATGGCCGCATGCCTGAGATCGTGTGGGCAGTTGCGGGTTCATCGACGCCCGGACTATTCATCGAGACCAGCACGGATACTTTGAGGAAGCAGATGGACCTCAACTACTTTGCGGCTGCCTACCTTGCGCACAAGACACTACAAGCGTGGTGGTACCCTGCCAAACCATACACAGCACAGGAGAGGGGATCTGCGCCTGAACCACCTCGTCAATTCATCATCACATCCTCTGCACTTGCATTTGTTGGCCTGATAGGCTACTCACCCTTCGCGGGCGCGTAGGCAGCTCTTCGATCGCTCGCCGATGGCCTGCGCTCAGAAGTCCAACTCTACAACGCCGCGCGACGCTCCAAGACATCCACCACCGGGGTCCAGCCCGCACCCTTCGATGTAAACATCCACGTAATCTTTCCCGGTACCATTCTATCCCCAGGCTTCGACAATGAAGAGAAGACCAAGCACCCCGTCACTCGCGAACTCGAGGCTTCAGACCCGAAGCAGACGGAACTCGAAGCTGCGACCGCGGCCGTGCAGGGACTGGAAGCGGGCAACTTCATGACACCCACGAACTACATCGTGAGACTGCTGCGCTGGGGCGCGATGGGAAGCAGCCAGCGGAACAACATTGTGCTGGACACGCTCGGAGCGTGGATAACGACCATCATTTGGCTGATCATGGTTCCGGATTTGAATGGGAAGGTATGGAATTGGGGAAAGAAGAATGGAATGCCTGCGTTTCGGAAGAACGCGCAGTAGACGAGTTCCAAGAGTATCGACTTCGTTATACCCCAAAACCTCGTGCACCGGCTTCAATCGTCCAGCAACAAGTGATGCGCTGTAGAATTTGTATTCGTGAAGTGCATCCATTGACCTCGGCGTCCTACTCTGTTTGTGTAGAATGTGGATATGATGGTTCCTGGAGCAGTCTCGCTAGAGGCAGGAACGACCCGCTTTCCCCTCTCACTTCTGATTCGTCGACGCGCGACACGAGTTCGCGTTGGCACGGGATTAGAACTTCTAGACATCCTGTACAGCATAGCTTCTGGCTATTCTTGTCAATTCTTATACTTCCTACGTTATGATATGCTTCACTGAGGTTGACGGCATGCAAACATGTCGCATGTTTTGCCTTTCGTTTCTCTGTTTTTCACGATACTGAGTACCTCAGGATCGAGTGTCATGATACATGACTAACGTCAAGCACCTTAGTCATAGTTCGGACATATTTCGAGCAACCTTGGTAGTGGGTGCGGGGAAAGCTAGTAGAGTTAACGGTCCGCACAAAATCTCCGATTGGCTGACAGCAACACGACTTCACGCTGGCACATAGTCAGTCTTATTCTTCTTCCTTACCTGCACCGACATCTCAGAAAAGTCCATCCTCGAGAAACATGGATTACTATCAAGGCCCAATAGATCTTGTCGAAGATGTCGAGAGGCTTGTGTCCCAATATGTTCGCACTCACATCAACGCTCTTGCCCAGCCTCGTTTCGCTGATGCCCAACTTCTAGATCTCGCTCCCTTCCGACCTCAAAGCGCTTTG
>TARA_R110002003_G_scaffold40_8_pt1 | contig 17762 bp, 17 predicted proteins | sample TARA_R110002003 | Tara Oceans TARA_R110002003 (sample SAMEA4396441) | marine metagenome | biome: Westerlies Biome; feature: [SRF] surface water layer (ENVO:00010504); material: water (ENVO:00002006), including particulate matter (ENVO:01000060) such as... | depth 5 m
CATTTAGGACCGTCCTGCAACTAGGTCGGATATCGGAAGTGTAGCCTAGCTAGCATGCTTCTAGGGCCATTGGCAGCAGTTTGAGCAAGTCCTATTGGCAACGCTGGTGCTTCGTGCTTCGAGAGAGACGATCGAGATCGCAAAGCGAGTTTCAACGGAGTGATGATTCCGGCGTGAGCGCATAGGGCATCGGTCGTGTTATCATTTATCCTTGAGACATGTTGTGCTTACGGTTTGGAGCATCTTGAGGTACAGCGGGAACGCTCACGCTTGATGTAAGAGCTTAGAGACTCGAAATCGTTCGCCAAGACAACTGTCACATCAAGTCTCAGACATTGGCTCCATTCCAGAGTTTAAAGAGAACTCGGCATTCCAGTCTCGTGGCGGTACATTGTATACGAATGAGCTTTGCGCTTCGCCAGTGTCGGTTGATGTGGTTGGGTTGAACACACTCCAGAAGTTGTAGGCCTCGTCAATTTCCGCTGGAATCGATGCAGGCGCAGGACCCAGCGGAGGGTACTCATATATGGTATCGGCTGTTGGTGTTACTGACTGCACCGGTAACTGTTGCAGACTTTCCTTCTGGGCTAGAAAGTCTATATATTCCTTCTTGATCGGATTGAGTAATCGTTCATATTCTTCTGAGCACCGCTTAGCGGCAGTCCAGCGCTCGGCGATCGACGAGAAACAATTTGCAAACATAAACATCCAGTTTTCCACTTCCCTCCAGGAGTACCTGTCCGACACTTCTTGCTTGCATCGTTGTAGGCCTTGAAGGAAGATCAGTGCACAGTTGAAAACGTGATGGCATGGATGGAAGACGTATTTGATCCTCCCTGCCTCGGCCTCTGATTGCTGGAAGTAACCGTCAGCAACTTTGACAGCATTTTCCAATGCAATCATCATCTGGTCCGTTGTCCGGTTTGAAATCAGGCGTGAGGGCCGGTACAACGTGACAAGGATGTAAGGATAAGCAATGTCTGAGTAGAGTGTCATCTCTTTCCACCTTTGGACCAGGCCAGGATCTCTGTTCGCATGTGCTGAGGCGTAGATCTCACGACGCCACTGTGCCATGGCATCTATCCACTGCTGTTCCCATTGCTCCATGTCTGTCTCTTTAGGTAATGGATCGCCATGCCATAAGACAGAGATGATCTCAGCCTCGATGAGACGAAAGCGACATATGATGCGCTGCGTGAACTTCGAGACTCGACCGCCAGTGTCCACGCCGGATTGCGTAATTGCTGTATCGTCCAAATCCAGGGGAAATGCAACGTCAATATTCCTTATCGGGAGGCTGGTAGGGCGCAGGAATATACAACAGACGCCAACTTCCATTTCCCAGCTGCACCAGAACAAACGACGGCGCATGTCGCGTTGATATGCCGTTATTTTTGTATCATTGGGAAGCTCTTGATGCAGCCCAAGGTCAATAACAGCCTGACTGATCAGACCCGTTAACAGCCAAAGGTCCGCCATTCGTGGGTTCAAGAATATGTACTGCGTGAGGAGTAGGATGGCCTGTAGCCCAGCGATGTCGTTGGTCGCAACTTGTGGTATCCACTGCATCGCATGGCGCACAAGCTGAAATGCGAGCTCGTTTGCTTTGCGTACCTTGCTTCGTGCTGTGGTGCTGAGCGAGATTGCCATAATAATGCATATTATGTATCGATTGCGGACCGAGTCCTCGCCTAATCTGGCGGCCTTCTTGTGATAAATGGAGTTGAACGCCGTTGTCACATCATTGCGGTGGTAAATGGGATATTGGGTGATGACCCGGTCCAAGTAGTTTTGGAAAAGCTGATTTGCACCAATCTCATCAGGAAGTATGTCACGGAATAGCGTCTTCGAAGGCTGAGGGTTGAGAATAGACCTGGGGTGGTTTTCATCCAGGTCGTTCGAGACGACGGGCCCCTTCTTTGATGGAAGCTGTGTACCCTTCACAACGCAACTCAACAGTGGAATAGCTTTGGACACTCCAAGAAAGGTCGGAGTGATGTCTTCCATGACCTGATTCACTAGATCGTCGGCGAAAGCACACTTCTCGACCCCCCAAGGACCTGGTTTTGCGTCTGGCTCATTGGAATTAGCCGGAGACGGGAATGCATTTGGCTGACTTTGTCGTTTGAGGGATGGCAAATTGCGTGGACCTTCGAGGCTGGCGATATGCGCTTCCAGGAAATCCGCAAGGCTACGAGGCGCTTCTGCGTTCGTAGAAGAATCAAAGCCCACGCACGGCACTCCTGCGTCCTGACATCTTGTGCACGACGGTACTTTACCGTCACACTAGGAGGATGTCAGCGCTGAACGGGAAGCTAGCGCAGGAGCACAATAACTTACCGAGAGCTTTCGCTTCCTGCACCGGGCACATGCCAACACTCGCCGCCTCACTTTAGTTCGCTGCATTGTCGGTTGTGTGCGTTGAGCGTCGGCAGTGTAGATGCGAGCTTTTCATGACGCGGGCCGCGAGAAGTTAACAGATGAAGCCGGGTTTGGTGATGGTGTCGCGAAAGGTCGATGACAGGCCTCAACCGCGGATATGCAGGTGCCCACAGCCGTGCCTTCCCCATTGGGAGGATGCGCTTGTCGATAAGATCGCCATTTCCCCTCGCGATTATGCCCAACACGAACCACGCGTCACACCCGGACGCCGTATTCCTTTTGCAAATTTTGCCGGATGTGGGTGATGGCAAGGAGCTTGGTGCTTGGTACTACAGAGCCCTTCCTTAACGCGCCGCGACGTTTCGCAATCTTAAGATGGCGTCCACAGCAAGCAACGATGCTCCAGCGTTAAAACTCGAAACCCTTCTCCAGGTCAGCGAGGCACCTCCAGAGCTGGTAACCAGAATGACTAATGCTTCACAGTCTTTGCCTGCATGTAAACGCTGTAGAGACTGCCGCAGGGGATGCGACACGTTGTTGCCCAAGTGCCGGTAAGGCTCCTGCACTTCCGAAATAAATGTGTGCTTACGTCGATTAGGCAATGTACCAAGGCAGGCGTAGAGTGCATCTTCTTCGACCATGGGCGAAAAGAGATGCTCCCGAGAAGGTAACACTTTCATACATGCTGCACGGCCGCAATTAATGCGAGGACAGTTATATCGCAGAGCTCGTCGATCACGTGCGTCGGCTCACGCCGCGAAACGATGCTTCACTAGCCATAGCAGGGGAACCGGCGCAGGACAGTGCCTTCACAATGCCAATCAAGCCCGAATCGACCATGCCTGATGCACATCTACACTACGAGCATCACTTTGCCGAGGCAAGCGGTAGCTACCGCTATCTTGGCTCCGAGTCGTGCCTCTTGAAGTCACCCAGATTGGAGCCTAGAGTAGTACGCGCTAAGCTCGTGCTTGATGAAGACGAATTTGAGGGGAATCTCTCGTGGAAGAAATCAGCCGCAAAGGAATGGGAGTTGCTGGAGCTGTACCTTGAGATCATTCAGCCGGTATACCCCATACTGGATCTGTCCTTGCACTCGGGACGATATCTTACCCAAGACCTGCCCTCGGATCTGACGCCCGTGGAGATCTTCACCCTGAATATGATGTACTCGATATCATGCTACATTCTACCGAACACTGGTAAGAAGCATAACCCAGAGCATGTTTGGGCACCCTCCGGACGGCTGTCTTATCACCAAGCAAATTCGCTCAAGTATCGAGCACTTGCAAGCGAGTACTATTCAAAAGCTATGGAACATCTTGAAGCTGCGACCGTCGAAGCGAATATGGACACGCTCCGAGCAGTTCTTCTGCTTGCCATACACAGCTCATTTGATCCGAAGTCTGGCAATTTTGGTCAGCAGATAGCGCTCTCGGCGCGTCTGGCGTTCGATCTTGAAGCGAAAGGCGAGTTGCAGGAGCTGCAACCAAATGAAGTCGAAGTCCTGTGGAACATGCACATGACAATCTTCAGTCTTGAAAATCAGGTCGCGTCTACCCTAGACCGACCTGCACTCTTTCCAGAGCCAGTAAGTCTCGCTGCTACTTTCATAATGGAAGTAAACTTATGCTTTACAGACCACAGCATTATGCTTCGAAAAGGACAAGCCTGCTGAGTATTTGTGCTCGCTGTTCCGGCTGCAGAACCGTTTTCGCAAAGGTGACTATGTTGCAAAGCAACAGGTGAAGAAGCTTCTTCCGCGGCTGGATGAGAAGGCTGAGCTACTTCCCATTGTCCGCATTTCGCTTCATATGACGCACCTCTTACTGAATCCAGTCTGGGGAAGTGCATGGCATGTCCTGTGTGTTTCGCAGTCCCAGCTCTTCTTGAAAAACCTTGCTGATATGTACTCAGGGAAGCAGTAGTCAGTCTAGGAGGCATTCACGTCTTCATCACACCTCACTGGGTCTATCGAGCAGGGACAGTACTGATACAGAACATGCCCAGCATCTTTGGCGGCAACCTCATACAGCTATATTCCAACGCCCTTCTCGTTTTGGAACTATCCTCTTGGAAATGGCCGAGCTCCGCTACCCTTTCCGCATCGCTGGCAGATCTTATGCAACATATGAAGATCAAATACCGCCCCGAATGGTCCGACAAACTTCAACAAGGAGACGTAAGAATATGAACTTTCGGTTGTCAGCGTGTGCGCACTGTCGTCTCTTCAATTGACCTAATAAGCATCCTAGATACGACTTTGACCGCCGACTCAGCGAGCATACAGCTTTTTTACTGGATCCGAGCATGCCAGATGTTTCGAGATGCGACGAGCCCGAATCACTCCGTTTGCTCGCGCGCCATTTGGAAGGAGACACAAAGCCTGAGCCTGACAGTTCGCATTCAACAGTCAAGAACGTGACCCGACTTGTTTGCCACACCTCCTCTTCTCCATCATTCTACAATCTCAACCGCCATCAATCGCTGCGACACAGAAATCATTCCTCTCCAGGTTGCTCTACCATGTTCATGGTCCAATCGTCGCTCTTCGCGACCGACCGTCCTGTTACCACCGAAATGTCCGATCTATACGACGGGATGCCAGCTGCAGTATTACATCGTGAGCAGTCCTACGACAGCCTCATTGAACACTGCAGGGCCCACGGCGACATTGTCAGCACGGAAAGCTCTAATGGGACGCACATCATCAAGACCACCGACACCTTCCACAAACTCTTCATTGGAGAGATCCCTGCAACTAACATCGAGGAATTGAACGGCCAGCCTGTCTACGCCGTCATTCATCGCTCCTGGCCAGCAGGACTTTCGCCCGCACAACCTGAGCCAGTTTTCAAACTGCGTATCAAGCGCAGGTACGTAGGGGCGTGTACATTGGCGGCACTGCAGGCGTACATATTTGCGGGCTATTTTGGCGCTGGGAAGGGTATACCGGTTGAAGTGAGTCATGATGCAGAAGGGCTACCCAGCTGGATGATCAAATTGCCGATTGGGACGACTGTGAACGTCGAAGTCATTCCTTGCGAAGTTCTAAGCTCAGACGCGATAATGAGGACAGCGGGAGGGGTCCAAGATGTGGCGAGTGACCTTGCGTAGGTCGTGCAACGTGTCGAGGATCTTGATATCGAGGATTGAAGAACTTAGGCTTCCTTACCTTTGGGTACCCACCAATACAACATGAAATACACGTCCGGTGTAAGCCGCTTCCATCGCATTGGCCGAGGAATCGTGATGCCCAAGTTTAGACTCTCAATATGTCGCGCTGCGCCGATTGGTGGCGATGAGCGCATTCGGATCATTACATACCACGTTGACCTACAATTGTAATTAGGCGGTTGAACGCCTTTGCAATCTTCAATCGTATGAAACACTCTATAAACAAGTTGTACATTGACTGGGGTATCTGCCTCCGTGTGCCTAAACGCCATGATGTCGTCTGCCGTCACTCGACCGCAGTCCATGTCTCCCAACCAGACCGCAAGCCTTACTCATCCCCACTAGCCCCCTTCCCAACCTCGTCAGGTTCCACTTCGACCTTATCCGGCACCATAGGAAGTCTTCCCTCCCGCTTCAACCCATCGTACAACGCGATAGCAGCTAACGCTTTTGCGTCTCGACCAGCCTGCTTCCACACTTTGCCTAGCGGCACAAGCTTCAACGTGATGTTCTCGCCCTCGTCTCTCAGCCCTGTGGCCTTGCCCTTCAGCCACTCCATATGCCGTCTTGTAAGTCGCTTTTGGCACAGCATGATTGGAATGAACTCATCACACGCGCCAACGCTGGGATACATGGCGCTCTCCACGCTTTCGGCGTCGTTGGAACCGAAGGCTGCAGGGACTTCGTCGGCCAAAGCAAGTTCGGACATGTTGATCAGATCGTTTTCCGTGACGGTGAGTTTCGCTTCTTCGGCGATTTCCTTCGCGGCGGTGCCTTTGAACGTCCCGTCGTCGAGCATGCCGGCGGGGATCTCGGTGAAGGCGAGAGAGCCGGCTGCGATGCGTGGCTGGATAGTCAATATGACATGCTTTTCATTGTCGCCTTGGGCGCCTGCCGGTTGTAATATAATCTAGCAGCATATCAGCCCTGTTGGTGAGCGAGAGAGGAGGGAGTCATACCAGCATTGCAACACTTCCGCCTCTGAGAAATACGGCGCCGGGCAGCCAGTCGGGCTCGACCTTGTTGCTGTCAGGGTGCAGGTATGGATCTGTCTCGATCTTGGCTTGAATCTTCATGAAGCCTAGTTTGCCATCCTGGCCATCTGCACTCTTCCAGAACCAGTCTACGGCCTGGACATCGATCGCGCGGAGCCTGTATGGGTTCTTGTGATATGGGTGTTGCTCATTCTCTTGGAGTTTGAAGTTCTTGAGCAATTTGAAGAGCCAGTTCCGGAGAGCGGGGAATTGAAAGGCAGGTGAGTCCGCAGTAGACGTTGGAAGAAGCCTGAGAAACTGGGCGGCTGTGATTGTACGTGGGAGATTGACTTTGATTGCATGGTCGAGAAGTTGATCTTGGAACTTTGTGAGCACTAGGGAAGGCTCTTGCACAGAATCTGGGCTCGACATGATTGACAGTGGGAATGTATTCGCTGGCTGCAGGGCTTCTTATGTCGGGACACAGTCATTGAGAACGCAGAGTCATTGTCCCCGTTTAAGGAAGCTTTGATCGTCGCTAGCCTCTGATAGTCGTTGTATGACGCTAGCGCCTAATCTGTACATGTGAGTGATGTGCTTCAATGAATGAGGTAGGCACGGGCGCACGCGCCTTGCTCCTTCCGCAACGGCAGCCCCACTCATGTCCGGGGTTGCAGCTTAACGCCGATCCAGCGATGCCGCCACTCGCTGCATAAGTCACGATTGTTTGGTAGCATTGACGTCCTACATATCCTTCGCGCATACACCCATTTGCCTACTCCTTGCTAACGCGTCCCCGCTTGCCGTGTTGTGGAAGATCAATCATGGGTACGCTCACAGCTGATTGTCCGCGTTTGGACGACCACTGCCCGCACAAGCTCGCGACCTCGTGCAGGCTGACTTCGACGCTCAATTGCTGTGCATGTGCCGATGAGCGAGCCCACAGCAGGACGTACAGGTGCTACATAGACGGCGTCGGCTTTGTTCAGAGAGGCACCAGGTGGCAAGGCTATTGTTGGTTCTGCAAGGGTATGTTTGCGTTACACCTACAACCGCAGCCCAGCACTTGTGCTAAGTCTAATTGTAGAGTTCTGGACCAACCGCCTTGCCGCTACAGACCCTCCCCTCGAGACTTCCCAAACACGCATACCCGATGTACCTGACCAGACTGAGTTCTTAGAACGTTGGTTCGAGTTCCACCAAGGCTATCGGATCGCGAGGCTGCAAGACGGGACCGAGCAACGCATGCCCGTCATGGGCGAGCCATTGAAGGAGGTCAGCCCGGGTTTTCTACCACGGACGTTAGATCAGCTCAGGGCGGGCATAGAGAATGACGCGAGGCGGCCAGAGAACAGGCTGAGCATAAGACGGCTGGTTTCACTACCAGAGAGACCAGAAGAGCCTCAACAGTCTCTAGAGTCGGCTTTGGACGATCTGCTAGCTCAAGCGTCGGATGACGAGACTTCACGCCCCTCTGACGAGACAGCACCACAAACCGTCCAAGCACCGACACCAGCACCACCAGCACCTATCCCTACGCCGACTGCGCAACCACGACGGTTGAATGGAGGCGAAGCACGACTTCAGCGCGCTCGAGAACGATTCGCGCGAGTGTTCGGCACTCGGGAAGATATACAAAGAGATGACTACGAATCGCCGCTCTCAACCATGTTCAATCGGGCAAATGCTCGTTACAGGCAAGCGGAAGAACGACGTGCGACCGACGATGTTTTCCCTCCTCCACGAGAGACTCTCGATCGTCTCTCGGCTCAAGAAAGGCGAGAGGTCGAGGAACAGTTGTTATGGGGCGTAATGCGAGAGTCGGCGACGCATCACGAGCTAGAGTCTGAGGGCGATGTATGGAGTTATGCTCCACGCCAAGGGCAGAATGAAGCACGCGACCTCACGGATGCTATACGGACACCTGATTTGTCTCGCTCGGACGACACTAACAGGCGGGCTGCCAGACTTTTTTATGAGGCTGTTCTAACACCGTCAACCACAGCAGGACCCAGCCAACCCCTCACCTCCACTGCGCCCTCCACCGCCCGCTCGAGAGAGGCAGTCGCCCTCCAAGAACAAATCCGCGAATACGAGCGCCTAACCCGTCGGGCCCGAATCCTAGAATCGGCAAATTGGACTTCGCCCCGTCCTGACCCGTCTCATCCAGACAACGGAGATGCCACACCAGCTTCCGCTTCCAACAACACTTCACCCACCCCAGGCATGTCGCAGATACAAACATCGATCCAGCAAATCTCCTCCGAACTCCAGCGTCTCCGCCTCGCCTCCGAAGCCATCACCTCCGCCCGCCACAGCATGAACTCGCGCTTCGTGCAGCCTGAACGGCCCGTGCAGACACTGGACAACCAGCCGAATCGTCCACCTCCCTTGACGGACGAGGAGATGACCAAGACGCTGGCATGTCAGGTGTGCTACCAGCAGTTGGCGGATACGGCGGTCCTGCCGTGTGGACATATGGTCATGTGTCAGTGGTGTGCGGATGTCGTGATTCCGGTGAAGCATAGCCATTTGCCGATTAGGCCGAGCAAGTGTCCGATGTGTAGGAAGGCGGTGAAGCAGAGGTTCAGGATCCATATGGGGAGTTGAGCTTGAGATGATGGTGTGGGGATGAACAAGTTGGAGCAGTATGACTAACGAAGATCATGATTTGGTTTGGGTGTATAGGAATGAATCATTCATCACGCCGCGAAATGCACTAGGAAACTATTATTACATGTACGAAACAAACCTCCACAAAGGAAACACGACACATGCAGCATGTCAACCACAACAAGACCTAGTCACTCATGCCCCAGCTTCCTCAACAACAACATCGAAATAGCCCGGCGACCTCCCCTCCTCCCCAACCATGCCAGTCTTCGCATTCTCCGATTTCCTAGGACTATAATCCGCCCTCGGACTCCCCAGTCCCGTGCTCATTCTCTTAAGCGCTTCAAATGTCGCTTGCAGACGTGTCTGCGTCGGCGTCTCCACCCGTCCATTCGCCTGATCATTTGGATTGTCGGCCGACTTGCTGCTAGACCAGCCGTTTGCGCTGCCATGGGGGGAAGAAGTAGGATGCGGACCTTGCCAACTCGTTGCCCTGCTCAATGGGACCGACGTTGTCGCAGGTGTACACTGTGGATTCGGACTGCCCTGCGGACTACTCGTAGGATCTGCAAATTCGAGAACCACGTGGCTGCCCGTACGACTTTCATATGTATTGTGCTTTGCCAGGTGCGGCAGGATCGAGTTAGCAGATCTAGTCCTCCTTTGAAGTGACGGCGTTGGTGGTGCAGTCGAGGGGCCTGACGAAGAATCAGTGCTTGTGCTTGTGCTGTTCGAGCTCATGCGGCGAAGCAGCGTTTGAAACATGGAAGGGGCGGATTGGGAGAAGAGAGAGCTCACGTGCCGCTGGTCCAAAGCTGCACGGGGACGGCACGTACCTCGTGCGTGACGCGCTGTCTCGTAGGATGCGGTCCGTCTTGCAGACGCCGGGACGGGAAGGGAGGGCGTGGTTGTAGGGGTCCCGAAGGCGCTCGAATGGGTGGAAATGGAGCGCATGGAGTTGTACGAGTCCGTTGCGGTGAGCATTGGCGGAGCGGTAGAGAAGTGAGGGAGGCAGTCGTGGTGCGGGCCATGAATAGGGCTTGTTTGTTTGGGACGCTCGCAGGTCACTTCTTGGATGGTGGGAGGCTGAGGGCTGGAGTATGATCTTGTGGGTCGTACGTTGGCTGGCTTATTTGCTTTAGAGACGTCTTCGTGGCTCTTTGTTGCAGCCAAAGTGGGAGGTTGTTCCTTGGGAGTGTCGCCGGTCTTATGCTTTGCGTCAAGATCTGTAATTGTCACCTCCCCAAACTCCTTCTGTAGATTGGCCAATCTCTCATCGTATGATTCAGTCAACGTATTCGAGATCGTGTTGAAAGTATCGGCGGCGTCTCCGCTAGGCTTCCAGTCGATCGGACAGAGGACTCCGTGTTTGGCGACAGCCTGAAAGGCTTCCAGGAGCCGTAGTGCTTCAAGCACACTGCGACCAACAGTGAGATTATTCAATGTGATCTATGTCCTATCAGGCCTAGTCTATGCAGACGAATAGGACATGTACTGACCTGCTGCACAATGCCTTCGCCATCGATCATGAACATGCCCCTTAGACTCACACCCTCGTCCTCAATCAATACGCCATAGTCTCTGCTCAGGCGATGATTGGCATCGCTCAGTAACGGGATGTCAGTTTGTCCAAGGCCGCCATACTGTCTGGGAACATTCTGCCAATGCCACAACGAGTGCTTGGTGTCAACCGAGACGAACACAACACTACAGTTGCGGTCCCTGAACTCATCAAGACAGTTCTGGAAAGCGAGAACTTCCGTCGGGCAGACGAAGCTGAAAGCTGCCGGAATGAAGAGGAGGATGAGCCATGGAAGATCTGGGTTGGGTGTACCAGGCTTGATGGATGGATGAATGTAGGTGCTTAGGGTTACTTCTGTCGGAACCGTAAGAGGTTGAGCTTTGTTAAGTGAGATTCGAGCGTGAACACGCACCTTCTATGACACCTTTGACGACCGCTTCGCAATGAAAGTCTGGTGCTTTGTGTCCAATGCGTACTTTTCCTAGGGCACTCATGTTGTTATACCCTACTCAATGACTTGGCAGAACAGCAGGCGTGGAACCGATATTTGGTCCTTTTGAAGCCGATACTTTGGTATTGCAAGATCCCGAGCATATCCGCGATTCCCATACACAGCGTCTTTATACACCGCGGTGAAGCCGCTGCTGCTGTAGTGTCTTGTCCGCACTTGATGAGCCCTAACTCAAAGTGACTGTCTTAGACGCTCGTGGTAGTGTCTCTGTCGAGCGCCAATCGGGTCGACCGTTTCAGGGGAATGCTCAATCGCTGGGGCTTCTAGACGTTGCTCGGCTAGTCTGTGTAACCTCAAGACTGGCGGTTGAAATGCTCGAACGCAAGACATGTGCAGAAAGAAAGAATGATGGAATAATTCTAGGAAGTGAGCTTCAACGGATCGTACGGTATGAGAGTGTGGCAGGCATGGGTAGGCGAGTGCTGTAGAGAGAGAGGCCGGCGATGAAGCTGGATGGTTGACATGGGTGTCTCAGATACCCCGCGCGAAGATCGTACAGTTCTTTGTAGTTATGGTAAGGACGATGAGACTGACTGAGATATATGAGGCTTCGGAGAGGAGATGAGGGATCGTGACGTCAACTCATGAAATTTGGCAGCCGCGTCTTTGCCTTACTCTACGTCGTGGAAGGCTCGAACCAGACGCACCCGTATTAGACCTGTAAGACAGTGACTTCAACGTCAATCAAATATGCGGAGAATACTGGACGCTGGTAATGTAACAGTCACACACTGATGCGAGGATAGGAACCTTAGCTACCACTGCTGGGTCTCATGCGATCGTCTGACGCACTGCGGTCAGGTTTTCTGAGCACACGCTCCCGTCTCGCGACACGTCTCTCTCTCAGTCGAAGCTCTGCAGTCTTTGCTTTCGTGGTCCTCATCAAATCCTCCTCCTTGTCCTCGAGACTCCACTCCCACCGCCTCAGCTCTTGCTCCCAAATCTTGAGGCGCTCCTCTCGAACGTGCAAGTCAGCCACTGCAACGGAGGCATCAGGCGATGCGATGGCGGCGCTCAAGTCACGAGCGTTCTTCCCAGCAACCGCGCCAGTGCTCAGGACTTGCATCTAGTGAGCTTCGTGAAAGTACTCAAGGCCAGAACACTTACGACCTGGGATGTTGATAGGGGCACCCGCGACATGTCCAGTATCCCAGTGTGCGTAAGCACAGGCTTCGTCACTTTTGTTGCATCGTCCGTTCTGGTGCCAGAAGAAGCAGGTCAGTGGCTTTTCGAAATTCTTAGGCAACGACGTGTCGGCGTTTCCTACGCGAGGTGTATCGGGACGACTGGAACGACGGCGTTCGCCTGGCATGTAGCGATCCATTGTGGGTGGGTGTGTTGATGAAAAATGCTCTGTATTTTGAGGTGAAGCAATGATGTTGTGTGCCAGCTTGTTGCCTATTCATGGGTCGCGTTTGTTTATCTCAACCCAAATGAGCACGGATGGCGGGAGTTTGCATACTGCCACCTCACATCGCCAGCACCCGAAATTGGACGAAAAGTCGGTCTGAACGGGTATTTGCTCATCTCTTCATTGACCGGGTATCATTTTACAACTTGCTCTCGCGCACGGTGCGATCCTCCACGGGCAGCGCTCCGCTCATCATGCCATGCTCCAGTCCTTCCCTGCCAAAAAGTACCAAGTCGCGTCCACCTCTTGTGGTCCACCATGTGACTGCTGTTCCGCTGCGTTCCGCGTCCATCTCACCGCTCACTAACACTTCCCAGTATCTGGATTTGACGGATTCCCGCATGTCGTGATCATGGATTTGGTTTAGTAGATCAGCACACAACGGTAACCATTCCTCTAGCAGCGGTATCGGCAGCATGGGCAACGCGTCGATCAATGTCAGGGCCAGGACAGCTTGTTCCGAGAGGGCTGGTGGGGGCGCATCGGATCCTTGCAGAGCAAGTGCTGTCTCGTCAGGTGGTAATGGTTCACTTGGCGCAGTCAATGCCCGATGGAAAACGAGCTCAAGCAGTGTGGCTGGTAGATCCGGCTGGGTTGCTGAGAGCACTGATGGCGGTGCAGTGACGCGCATCAGTGTCTTGAAGGCCAGTCGGAACTGTCGCGGTGATAGGTTGTGAGGGAACACGCTGAAAAGCGCGTCGATGTAGAACGGCAGATGCTTCGCTGTTATCTCCGCAGATTGTGGCGCTGAGAGCACAGCTAGCATGACACTATGCGCTGCCTCGAAGACAGGTAGCATGTGCTTGTTCTCGCCTGCCGCCAGATATGGCACAGCTGAAGCCACGAGCAGATCTTCGTTTGTCGCAGGTGATAAAATAAGCGTGAAGTGCTCGGAAGTATTGAGGAAGTAGAGATCGAGGATGCGATCGAGGGGATGTCGTGGAATTTGTCCAAGTTGTTGCGGTGCAATGGACTTGAGGAATTTGTCGGTGTGGTTCGGATATGCCGCAAGAATGTCGATGGCTACCAGGTAGACGAAAGTGTGTTGGGAGAAGGAAGCGGGCCCGAGCCGCGATGTGATGAAGTATAGATGGCGGAGGGTATGTAGAGCTTGCGACGCGAGCATGGGAGCTATCGCATCGCCTGCGAGTGCCCTATCGCCAAGTGTTCTGGTGAAGACGCCGCGCAATATAACGGTGGTTGCAAACAGAGCAGCCTTCAACAGTTTCCACAGCTGCGGCGTAGATCTGTGTAACGCTTCCTCGTCCAGATGTGCTGCCTCCTCGGCCGGCTCGATGTCTGAGAACTTGATCTGTCGCCATTGGGTGGTGAGCGCTCGGGAGAAGCTTGCCAGATCATCCATCATGGTCTGGATGATCCATGGGTTCCGGACGTGCTCCACTGCGTGGGCAATGATCCTCGAGAGCGGCCCCATGGAGGCTACAAGAGGTCGGTTCAAGATGTTGTCGACCTGTCTGTAGGAGCTGGAGCGTGTGCTCCAGTCCAGCTTCCCTGCCTGTGTCACGCGCACGTCCAGATCCAAGCCTCCTAGGAAGTATGCTGACTGGAAGCCCTCGCTCGAGTAGTATGCAGTGCCGATCAGCACCGGCAGCAACAGATCATAATCAAGCTGAGCTCTCTCCACGTCGGCAAGGCACCCGAACGCGTGGTTCAACACCAGCGTGATCGTCTGTCCTCCCAAGCCATCGGCTTCATGGCGTTCCCTGACTTCGGCCAGAGCGAGGTTCGTCGCCTTGACCAGCGCGACTTCCACAAGCTTTCGCATAGCAGAAGCCCAGTACAGGTCCATGCCTTGCTCTTCCAGACTGCCAATGCCGATCAGCAGCCCTCCGAGAACGATGAGGTGCTTCCATCGCTGGCTGCGTTCGTCGGCGCCAGCGACTATTGCGCGTATCCAGTCGTCCAGCGAGAGGCCGCCACCAACGGGGTGCTGCCCTGGCTCTAGCTTCGGCGCCTTGTTCCACCGCACATCGCTGTGGTGGTTGACGATGGTGGTGACGGCGGAGTGGAAGACGGACAGGAGGCGGAGCGGTGTGCGGACGCCATCGGGCCGGTCCCAGAGCGCAGGCGCTGTGAGGAGGTGTGATGTAAGGAGGCTGAGGTTGTGCGGGTTTCCGAGTGTGGTGAGGAGAGACGAAGCTGTTCCGAGTATCCTGATGTTATCCGTCAGTGGTGCGCGAAGCATGGGCGACTCGAGCTACGTACCGCGGCGTATCTTGCTGGTCGGTATACGTCTGTAACGAGCGCAAAAGCGTCGACAGGAGGCGGTCAACCGGCATTTTGCGCCTCGGTGGCTTTGCGCAAGCTCGCAATGGTGTTCCAGAGGTCTTGCGAGCGACGAGGGCTGGTGTTGACCTGCAGCGCGCCGCGAGCCGAGGTCGAACAGCTCGGACCCTACTCGTGAACATTCACTCTAACATCGACGTCACATGCTTCACGGCGAGCATAGTACGAGTCGGTCTGAATGATCCATGTCCGCTGTTCAGCTCGCTTGATGGAGCGGTAGTGCTACAAGCATGCCACCATGAGGTATACACAATACTCCATGCCATTACTGTCAAAGCCCCTGGCTAACATAGCTGCAGCTTTGTTCAGCGCGTCAACTCAGCTGCGCCCGCAGGCTATGAGACTCCCGGCTTTCCTTCCCTCTACTGGCCTCTCCCAATCGGCGCCGCGCGCTCTTACTACCTCTACGACCCCGGCGACATCGTCCGCTTCACTGTATACTGGACGCTTCTCCTCGTCGGCGGCATACACCTCATCATCGCGCTATGGGCGTGCATCATACAGTGGCGCAACTGGAAGCTGATATGGCTTGCGCCGGCCATCTTCGTGGTGATAGGCGGCTGTGAAGCACTGGTCAGCGGGGCCATTGTTGGCGGCCTACTCGGCGGCGTCTACCAAGCGGGATACTTCGAGATGTCGACCTGGATACCCTTTGTCTGGGCCGTCATCAACACCTTGGTCCTGATTCTGTCGTCCTTCGCCATTTATGGAGGTTTGTGAGCGGTTTGACAACCCACTACGCCTCATGACCTGGTGGAAGCAATGCGGTTTGCTATAACAAATGACTGCGCGACAAGGCTTACATTCGGCGCGTGTAAGGCTGGCCTTCCTCCACCGACGGACCGCTGCTATTGCTTCTGGCTCCGTTGAAGACACCGTGAATAGATCAAATGCCCGCGATCTACATCATACTTCGAATCGCTACCGACGTCTCAATCCGGCCACAGTACCTGGTCTCGGCGACCACTGCCCCGGCTAAAGCCCATCAATTTTCCATGGCCTTCGCAGACGGACACTACAGCATTCGAAGTCTCCGTCACGACCCAACAAACAAGCTCTTTAGAGTATGTGTAGAAGCAGAGCAGTTAGACGAGCAAGTCCACGTATCTTTCGACATGCTTACTTTTGATAAGAACAAGGCCGATAGGAAGCTCCGGGAAGAAAAATATGGGGGATTGTCGGATGGAGTGTGGATTGACGAAAGGTACATTGGGCATTCCTATGACTCGTCAAAGTTCGTATTTTACACGCACTTGTGCATGGAGGTAGATGGAGACGGGCGCGAGATTTGCGTGAAGGTTGCGGAGTCTGCTTATCCCTTTGATTGATGTCTTTGCCGAACTGTCGGTGAGGGTGGGCTCGAAGCTTGATTGTAGACAGCAAGTAATGTGCGTGTACATGAGGTCTGGAGACAAAGTCTCATTTGCATTGTTCGGCTTCAATACATACTAGCCAACCATGCCACTCTTCCTCTATCTTCTCGACGACACCAATGAGGTCGCAAAACTCGGTAACTTTCACGAATTGCAGATATCCTTTCACATCACACCGTTTCTCATAGAGTGTATGGCTTTTCTCATGTCCGATGTGGAGCCACAGCTAGATGAGGGAGCCATTGCTGGGAAATATACAACTCGATATGCTAACATGTGTCTTAATTGGTATGTGATGTAGATGCCTAAGTTCCACGATTGCCAACAGCAATCACCATCCACACGACTAATAGACCGGCTTCTCAATAACAGCCGAGCATCGATATGATGCGCGTGGTCCGGCTAGTTCGGTGTAGATCTGAATGGATGCTATCTACGCTGAGATTGCGCCCTAGCAGTTATCCCAGCCAATCCTCAGTATACATGGAGACTGTCCAAACATCGCCTCCTTGCGATGCTGCTCAGATGCAAGATTCGACCCAAGCGTAGCTCTTCGGATCTTGTCGCTTGAATTCCCGCAAGACGTGACCCTCCCACTCGTACCGTGGCATCTCCAGGATGGTGCCAAGGTGAACCGACTTCGTTGATGGACCCTCATCGCGTGTTAGGCAGGTGTGGACATCAATCGAAGCACCGAGAGCTTTGAGTTGGCCATACAAATCCAAGCTTCGTTCAAGAGTTGTGATGGCCATCGGAGGGCTGTCGTTTGTGATCAAGAAAGTGATCTTTGGTAATCTACTCATGTCGGATCCGAAGATAGACTCAATACCTGCTTCATTCAGATGAAGAGTTAGGAGCCTGCCCGAGTCATAACACCATGGGCCAGGACTCTTGTCGCGTCGAATGCACATGTCAAGGAAGAATGTAATGGACGTGGTGAAGGCTCGTGGCTCAACCCCGATAGCAAAATTGTCGTATCCAAAGTAGTCCTCCAAGTAATCTTCGTCCAGTGTCTCGATGTATGCGTCAGCAAGCCGATAGAAGGTTTCTGCTGCTGCTCGGGCGAATTCTCTACCTATGAACTCTGGATCGACGAAGTACAGTTGAGGATAGGGACCCAGTGCCTTCTCGCGAGGATTTGCAGGGAAGCCGTAATGAGAACGCCAGTTATCGGGATATGTCTCCATATCTTCGTTTGTCACCTCCGTCGCCCTAAATGGTCTTTCATTTATGTGGTGGTCGTACTTCTCGAGCTCTTCGGTCCAGCGAAGACTGTAGATCATGTCCCTGAGCTCTCGTGGTAGCTTTTGTTGGATTGCGTCCGCGACAAGTCGTGATTCGTATTTGGACTGATGTTCAATAGCAGTATAGTAGTCCTAGCAAATCAATCAGCAAGTGAACCTAAAGCAATTCATCACCGGCTGAACTTACTGTGTGGCTGCTTTCAAACTGATCCTCGTGGTCTGTATTCGTTGCTGCAGTTGCGCCATCT
>TARA_R110002003_G_scaffold1489_7_pt1 | contig 17733 bp, 19 predicted proteins | sample TARA_R110002003 | Tara Oceans TARA_R110002003 (sample SAMEA4396441) | marine metagenome | biome: Westerlies Biome; feature: [SRF] surface water layer (ENVO:00010504); material: water (ENVO:00002006), including particulate matter (ENVO:01000060) such as... | depth 5 m
ATCTGGTGAATTAGTCGCAGCCTTACATTGCGGCGTAAGCACACCGATCACGCCCGTGCAGTAACGCGCTAGGAAGCATGAATATATATAACAAACCACGACTTTTGAATCGTCCATCGCTACCACACTTCTATCCCAATACCCCTCTTTCCCTTTCTTTTCAGACTACCTCCTCACATGACCACAACATTCAGTCCTCCTCCCCTCCGCCTCCCCAAGTTGCTCCCCACGCCATACCAGAATTTTATTCGCGATCGCCTTCACACCCACTATCCTTCGCTTCTTGGCTCTGCGATGGAGCAGAGGTTCGACAGCTGAAGCGACGGCGCAGAACACTTTCGGATAAACCGTGGCCGCACTGCGGACGACACGTATGCGGACAGTACGAAGGAGGAGGTGGGAACAGCGTCGATGGGGAAGCCGCCGACGCAACGGAGCCATGTCATGTCATGTGTGCGTTTGTAGGAAGGCGTCAATGCTGAGGTTCGCGTCGTTTACGTGCTATACGAAACGTTATAGAAGTGTTGGCTCAAGTGTCAAACGCATGCTAGCTGTGGTGCTTCTTTCCCACCAACAGCGTGCCACGAGATAGTGTAGCTTCTCATGTTCACACTTGCCTAACGGGAAATGCCACGTATTGGGCGTGGCTGCTGCGTTGGGGAAGCCGTGTGTTGGTTGTGGTTGTCAGCGCAACTTCCCCTTCACCAACGTGCGATCACGTCATCAGCTGACCTGGCGGCAGTCGGCCGCAACGACTCCACCTTTGCTGCAAGTTGCATCCGCGTTCCTTTCGCATGCTCCTACACAGTCGATGAAGAGAAGAGAAGAGGGAAGAGTCGCGACATACTGGCACACGAGTCTCTTGCGCCCCATTCGAGCAGTCGTCTCCGCACTTCACATGCGACGCGGCGGATACTCGGACATCATCACAAAAGGCACAGCTCCCGATCTGTCGTGCTTTCTCCTGCATAGTTGCTTCCGCTTGTCATAACCACAATGCCGTGGCTATGTCACGTCTCCGACGCCCGATATATGCAGCTTGACTCCTCGCAACCCTGCACGCCTCCAGCTCCGCACTATAATCTCGGGTATCCGCGGCTAGGGCATCCGTGCAGCACATGCGGCCACTCGTTTTGCACAATATGCATGTCCCGCAGCCACAGTCTGCAGGACAGGAGGGAGTCGACGCGCTTTGGTGTGAATTTGGAATTGTTGGATGTGAAGTTGAAAAGCCTGGAGAAGCTGGAGATGGTAGGAGAGGACGACGAGGTGCAGGCTGAGAGGAAGGAAGAGGAGGAGAAAGAGGATGTTGAGCACGAGAAGACTATGTCAGGGAGGAGGGAGAGACGTGCGACAATGGTGGGAGGGAGCAGCGCGGCAAAAGACCACCCTGGTACACTGGGAAGTGAGAATAGGGTCGCCATGGCAGAGCCGCAAGATGGGGAACGTCGGTGGTGAGCGGGATGGGCGAGACAGGGAGAAAGATCGGCTGTGGACGAAAGCTCAATGTTTGTCGCCTGAGGCGGAAATACCCTACTTCACCTGTGTCTAATTGTCTTACCATGCATCATGCGGACGGAACCGCTTAAACAATGACATGCATCTCCTCCCCTTTCGCCCACGCCTCTACCGTGGCCTTCAGGATGTCTCCAAGATTCTTCAGTGTGCGCTGTGAAAACCAGGCAAGGTGCGGGCTCATGGTGATGTTTAGATCTCTCGCATTTTCGGCCAGGAGAGGAGTGTCTTCTGGCCCACCGACAGGCTCGACCTCGTACACGTCTGTAGCGTAGCCGGCGATCTGCTTGTGCTTCAAAGCGTGCACCATGGCTGCTTCGTCGACAATGCCGCCTCGAGCAATGTTGATCACGACAGCATAGGGATGCATCTTCGCAAACTCGGCCGTCGAAAGAAGGTTGAGCGTGTCAGAGTTCCGTGGAAGTGACAGCACGAGGACCGTGGCTTGTCGCAGGACGTCGTCAAAGGGCACGCGATCCTTTTCCGCTTTCGGTGTAGGCAGCGCGCCGCCGAGTGAAGCCGTCGAAGCCGTCTTCCGCGACGCAATCAGGACTCTCATACCCAAAGCGTGGCCCAGATCCGCTATGCGCTTGCCTATCGTCTTATCAGCCCACAGCCTCACGACCCCACTGCGGGTCTGACTGACCCAGGCCCCCATATCCGACGACCCCTAAGATCTCCTCCCTGCAAGTCAGCGGTGGCTTCCCGTCGGGGAGGCGCATGTATCTGTTGACGCTGCCTTGCGTCTTCCATTCACTCGGCTGCTCCCTCGTCTTGCGGTCCAGGAGCACGGTGCGCCGCCTCGCCGCGAAGTAGAGGCTGATGGCATGTTCTGAAACGGCGTCGAGATTTGCGCCTGGACAGTTTGTGACGCGTATGCCGCGCTGTTTGGCGGCGCCGAGGTCGACCAGGTCGGTGCCTGTTGCTGAGACGGCGATGTACTGGAGGTGAGGCGTAACATCGGGGTGCAGCGTAGCAGCGTCGAATTTCACCGTGGTGGTGATGACAATGGTGGCATTGCGAATGCGCTCGTGGAGCTCTTCGCGCGTCGCTGTCGTCTCCCAGGCAGTCAGCGTGTTGGGGAAGGCGAAGCCGTCGACAGGCAGAGGCTGGTGTTGCTTTTCGAGCGCGACAACCTGGTGATGCATGGCAATGACGTCTGGCGGCTGTTTCACAGTCAAGGATCTCTGTTTCGCACACGTAAAAACTTCTGTGACGCTATTTTGTACATGTCAAATAATGTCCCGCAGTGGAGCGAAGTAGCAGTCACTGGACCGCCCTATCCGACGCGACATCGTAGGGCGCGCGCTCTGCAACTTACGAGCGGGAGGTCGCAGTCCAAGGTCGCGCGATATCCAGCGGTTCAGCAGCTCAGCACAGACACGCAGTAGCACCAACACACCTCGTCACCTCACCTCATGTCAAATCTGCATGCCGTCTCAGCACCCGCTTATCACACACACGCGCGCCGAATAGAAGTTCTGGAATGACGAGCACACGAGCGGGCTGGATCTTTTCGATGTTTGCGGAGCCAACGCCGGCCCAAGTGCGCCCCTCAAGCCGCCCATGATCACTGCGGGAATTCCTATAGGATACGGCCGCGACATTTAGCAAATCGACTGCGAACACCCCACCCCGCGAGCATTCGGCCGATCGCGCGTACGCTGCGCGCAGGAAGTCATGGATGTCACATTTGCAGGGCGAGGGATCGCCAGGGCAGCATCGGCATGGCCTTCCCTGCTCCTGTTGCGTTCTTCCTCGCCCCGAGACAAAGAGCCGCAGTCGTGCAGGTTTGCTGGACCCGTTCGGTGATTTACTCGGCTGCATCACGAACCACCAGGCGGACCCCGCTGGACCAGGGCTCAGGGCATCAGCACGCCGGAGCCGCCAAGCGCGGGCTGTCACCACTTGAGATAGGCGTGGTGGTCATTCTCTGGTAGCCTTTGCCATTCCCAGGATAGCGGACCTAGTGCATGCATGGCCATGCGCCATCTGACGTGCCTTTGCAGCCCTTCAAAGGTCGCCCGCTTCCGTCCCAAGTGCTGCAGAGCCTTTTGCGACAACAATCAACCCTCCTTCGCATCTCACGCCCCTCTCCAGGACGGATCCAGGAGCCCGTCATGTCTGACTACCGCTACGGCACGCAGTCTGATGCGTATGCCGCTGAAAACGACATCCACCAACGGACACCTACCGAAAAGGGCCGGAAGCTGAGTTTGGGGAAGAAGTACACTGGCGATGATGTTATTCCTAACGATGCCGACGACCTTTTGCACGCCATGGGCTACAAGGCCGAGCTGGTGCGGTCCCGATCAACCTTCCAGGTAGCCTTCATGTCCTTCGTCCTCGCTTCCGTTCCATACGGTTTGGCAACGACCCTCTACTACCCCATTGCTTGCGCCGGCCCTGTAGGCATCATCTGGGGATGGCTCGGAGTTTCTCTGATCATTCTCTGCGTGGCTGCTTCGCTGGGTGAGATTACAAGCGTGTATCCGACCAGCGGTGGCGTCTACTACCAGACTTTTATGCTATCACCGCCCTCGTACCGCAGAATCGCCTCGTGGATTTGTGGTTGGGCTTTCGTAGTTGGCAACATTACCATCACCCTCGCCGTCAACTTCGCCACCGCACTCTTCCTTGGTGCATGCATCAACGTTTTCGAGACCGAACCTGGTGTCGGCATTTTCGCAGGCACCAATTGGGAGGTCTATTTGATCTTCCTTGGCATCACCATCCTGTGCAACCTCGTGTCGGCTCTCGGAAACCGCTGGCTGCCATGGATTGATGTGAGATTCCCAGACGTCGTTACTGTGTTTTACTTACGGAGAACAGACCTTTGCCATTTTCTGGACCTTTGCCGGAGTGCTTGCCATTATTATCTGTGTCCTTGCCATTGCGAAAAACGGACGCCATAACGCCAGCTACGTCTTCACCGAATTCGACTACTCTAATTCCGGATGGGTCCCTGGTTGGTCTTTCTGTGTCGGATTGCTTCATGCAGCCTACGCGACGTCCTCGACTGGAATGATCATCTCGTGAGCATGCCCCTTTTACCTATGCGACAACCCTTTTGGCCTGTGCGATTCTCCCATGCAACAATCCTGAGCGACACACCCCTTGTCCCAAAGCAGCCATTGCCCATTGCGACTATGCTGTGTCACTGCGGTAATCCACTTCTAGATTGTGTCCATGCTGACTCAGGTATAGGATGTGTGAAGAAGTACAACACCCTTCGACCCAGGTGCCCAAGGCACTTGTCGGTACCGTCGCACTCAACACCGTCATGGGCCTCGTCTTCCTCATCCCACTCGTGTTTGTCCTGCCCAACCAAGCCGACCTGTTCGCCCTTGTCTCGGGTCAGCCAGTGCCTACCATCATCAAAGACGCCGTGGGCAGCCCTGGTGCAGCGATCGGTCTTCTCATTCCTCTCCTTGTCCTCGGTTTGATCTGCGGTATCGGCTGCACCACTGCCGCGTCTCGCGCCACGTGGGCATTCTCTCGTGACGGTGCCATTCCCGGCTTCAAGTGGTGGAAGGTGGTCAACGTCAAGCTCGATGTGCCCCTCAACGCCATGATGCTCAGCATGGTTGTCCAGCTCCTCCTTGGTCTCATCTACTTTGGTGCACCCGTCGCTTTCAATGCCTTCTCCGGTGTCGGTGTCATTTGCCTCACCTTGAGCTACGCCATTCCAATCCTGATCTCGTTGATCCGCGGACGTCGTCAGGTCAAGGAGGGCGCCTTCCACCTTGGCGCCTTCGGTACCTTCTGCAACGTCGTCGCTATTGGTAAGTTGCAATCCGTTCGAGAGGTCGAAGTGCCTCAGCTAACACGTGCCAGCCTGGTCTGCTCTCGCCATACCGCTCTTCTCCATGCCGACCTTCCTTCCCGTCACCCCTCAAACGATGAACTATGCGTCCGTTGTGTTTGCCGGTTTCTTCTTTATTGCAACTCTTTGGTACTTTGTCTGGGGCAAGAAGAACTACGAGGGTCCGCCAACGCACGAGGAGGCCGTCTTGGAGGCGAGAAGGGCCAGCATCGCCAGCCACCGATCCAAATGAGCGGAGCCTTTGCAGATGGTGACTTTCCTGGGAGGGGGTCAGCAGTTGGACGAGCGTCAATTGAGCGTTGTTGTGTACTGGAACCCCTAGCGCGCAAGGTGTCGATTGTTTAACTTCAGTATATACCCTTGATCGCAATACGAGTCGTTTTTACCATAATGTGAATGTTGATCGTTGTCAATTAAATGCGACTGGCTCGTTTCTTACTGACGCATATAAGCTGCATTCACATAGGTGGATTGAAGCCAAAATGCCATACTCTCGTCTCGAGTGTGAGAGTACGCTGACGTATAGTTGCTCTCAGAACTCGTCTGTTCATTCGTTCTGGGCAGAGTACGACATTCGAGCCTCGGCGTCAACCAGGCGCTTACAAGGTAGCATGACGACGAGTATCACGTGAACGCGGACTCTGAAACTTTGGGACCGATCGCCAAGCATCGCGTCCTCGTCGCAGATGATCATCAGCAAACATCTCAACGCCATCTCTCCCATATCCACACCCGACAACGCCAGTCGCTTCAAACTCGAGCTCGTGCTGCGCCGACGTTCCTTGGGCTTCGTGCGCATCTTTGCGCCTGCCCTCACCCGAACGAATCCGGCAGGCTTCACCGCCGTAGGCGCAGGTCCCCCAGAGCGCGTCCCACGGCCCCACCGAATCAGCCAACTTGCAGCGACCGCCGCCAACATGTCGGGCCCAGTCGCGACCGCCCGCCCGCCCCAGGCTCTTCGTCTGCGCCGCGAATCGCAGCGTCCAGGAGTCGCGCGCACCGTCACCAGACCAGCCAACATGGAGGCCGAGGCGGCCAGACAGGACACCAGGCGCTATGGTATGCGACCGCTGCTGGCAGCTGGCAGGGACCAATATACAAGCAACAGCTAACAATGGGGTAGTCGACAAGCAACAGGACATTCTGGCCAAGCACAAGGGCAAGCCGCCATCACTGCGCATCTTCCTGCACCCCAAGCACTTCCGCATAAACGACTCGCCCGACATGCTCGAGTACTCGTCGCCCATGCGCGAGCTCCTCCAGCATGTCAAGAACAAGACGGTCCCGCACAACATGGTCGAGGACTTCTACGCCGCCGAGATACCCTTCTACGACAACTGCCTCATCGTCGAAATGCACGACCACCGCTCGAGCGGCGTCAAGCCCAGAGACGACACCAACAGCCTAGGCGACAGCGGCAAGAGCGCCTTCTCTATCCATAACTACAACAACTTCATCACTCCCTCCCCATTTGCACCATATCCCTCCACCAATAAAGACGCCAAGCCTGGTCAAGCGGAGGCTCAGATCAAGGACATCGAGCACAAGGATGACAAGGAGAACATGCCCGCCCCGGCCCAGAACGGTGCCTCACAAAAACCGGCAGCCAAGTCGGGCGTCTGGACCACGGTACTGTTCCCGACTCCCCAATCGCACTTGGTCGATATGCAATTGCTGGCCACTACGCCAATGCCAGACATGGCGATGCTGAAGAGAATGCAAGCTGCTGGGCGATCTGGGGGCATGCCACCTACCCCCTTGACCGCCGTGCCTCCTACGCCCACATTCTCGAATGGACCCAGTCCGAAGCGCCAGAAGATGATACTCGACGACAGCAACATCCACGAGTTCGAGGCCGAGTTCTACAACGCCACCTGTCCGAAATTGTACCTCGAGCCGACCAAGAGCTTTGGAGAGTCGCTCGCGCTAATGGACGCCATTACACATCCTAATCACAAGAACGAGGCACCACCGCGCAAAACTCGCAAGCGCACTACTGCCGAACTGCAAGCTGATGAGGCCGAGGCTGCAGCCACACAACGCTTTATGCTGGCTGGCGACGAGCAACAGGCGAACATGGCCACCACTGCCACTGGCGGAGATGAGGGTCAAGTGCGCTCAACTGCCAACACGCAGACCTTCTCCCGCTTCAAGACTCTTGCTACTATCAAGGCTAACCACGAGGAAGCAGATCGGCGCAAGAAGGAGGAAGATGCACGCATTGCTCAGGCCAAGAGACAGGCGCAGATCGAGGCTGATGCCCAAAAACGGAGGGACCTAGAGTCCAACAAGCAACAAGCCGAGGTTCTCGAGAGGCAGCAACAGCTACTGCGCCAGCAAGCTGTTCAACAGCAACAGATTCAGCAGAATCAGATGATGCAGAACGAAGCCTTGCGTGCAGCGACCCAGGCACAGCAGATGGCTAACGCAACTGCGGCACAAATGGCTCAGACACCACAATCGACCACCCAACCCCAATTCTCTCCAGTGGTCCGCAACGGTACCCCCATGGCGACTACTGCAGCGTCTCCGCGTGTTGGAGGTCAAGCCTCACATCCGATGGGAGGTACCCCGATGGTCGCGTCCGCATCGAACCACGCCGTCGTCAGCCCTGCACGACCACCCTCGGCTGTATCTCACCAACAGATGGCACGCTCTGTTAGCCAACAGCAGAACATGAGCAGAACCGGCACGCCGCAGATGGTCCAGGGAACGCCTGTGATGAATGCTGCAATGCCAAATCGCAATATGACGCCAACCCCTGCCCGCATGAGCCAGAGCAGCCCATCGATGGCCATGCAGGGAGGAACTCCAATCATGATGCAAACATCGCAGCCAGCTCAAAACATGACCCCTGAGCATATGCAGCAGCTGCAGAACCAGCAAATGCAGAGGATGCTACAGCAGCAGCGCATGCAACAACACAGTGCGTCTCCGGGTGTCAACCAACTTCAGCAGCTTGCAATCCAAAAGGCTACTCAACACATGCAAGCGAACGGTGTACCTCCAGGCCAAAATCCTCAGCACTATCAGCAAACACTCGCCAGACGCTACTTCCAGCAACTTCAACAGAACCAGCAGGCAGCGCAACAACAAAACCATCAACAGCAGGCGATGCAAATGTCTCCCCAGCCCAGCCAGCAAGGCATGAATCCAAACACCATGAACCTTGCACAGCTCCGAGCGCATCATCAACAACGCAAGATGCAGCTGATTCAGCAATACGGCCAACAAATCCCGCAGCAAGAAATGATGCGCCTAACCCAATTGGAGCGGGCTATCGTATCGCGCTCCCAGGCCGAGCAACACAGTCAAATGCAGCTCATGAATCCCGGCATGCAGAACCAGATGCAGGGCCAAATGCAGGGCCAGATAAACGGCCTGCCCAACCAGGTGCAAAATCCCATGCAAATGCAGCAATATCAGCAACTCCTGCAACAACAACGCGCCAACCAAGCCCGCCAGCAACAGATCATGGCCATGCGGCAACAAGCTATGCAGCAAGGCGGCCAGCTCCCGCAAGGTATGATCAACAACGTCAATATGCAGGGCATGAACATGGGCAATATGGGCGGCATGAACATGCAGAACATGCAGGGTATGAATATGCAAAACATGCAAAACATGCAAGCCATGCAGGGCATGCAGGGTATGAACGTCAACGGCATGAACCAACAGCAGGTCCAGCAGATGATGATGAGGCAGGCGCAACAGCAGGCTCAGCGCATGGGCCAGCCCGGCCAGCAGGGCGGCGATATGAGCGGGTGGAGTGGATGAAGTATGGTTTGCTTCTTCTCACTTGTGGTTACTATTTGTGGTCTTGGTGTTCAATTGGGGCATATCGAGCGTGGTCCGGTCGCGTCCGGCATGCGGGCGTTTGGAAAAGTTCATCAAGAGATACCCGGTTGCTTTGGGCTGGCATGGCATGGGATTTGCATTCAGATTTCTCCCCCCAAGTCAGGCTTGGCGTGTTGATTGAATATAAGATATGTTGCAGCTTTGTTGTTTCGGTGTCGTGGATAGCACGACGAATGTTACTTGTAATCTGTAGGAGGAAGAAAACTTGTCACTATGTTCGGCGCAAACTACTCCCAATCTGATGATCATCGAAATTGTTTTGTCGAGGCACGGGAATAAAGAAAGCATCTCACGGCCTTTCGTCCTCGAGCAAACCGTATCAACCTTCCCACCCTCCTTCCATAGCACACCCCATGCGTTGAACACCGTGCTTGTAGCTCGCAGCGTACGAAGTAGTCATCGCGGTCAGTAAATTCGTGAGTTTGCCATGACTGACTGTCCTTGACTCCAACAACCACGACCACGACCACGACCATGCCTCGACTCACACCGACCATGACAAACCCCACCGCAACTCACCCCGCCGCAGCTCGCGGTACCAAAATCGATCCTCCTCCCCCTCTTCCTCTATCCTCCATCATTCACAAACAGCCGTACAGCAACCCGTACCAAGCTGTGAGATCCTGCCCGAACCGGTATATAAGCTAAACCAAACACTTACACCTATACCTGTATCTAGACCAATACCTATACCCACGCAGCAAGCCACACATACCAACACCAATCCCCACCCAGCGCACCACACACCCAACATCTCCGCATCAAGACTTCCACACTGCTTAACATGGACCCCAACGACCAGATCTGGATCTGCTGCCAATGCCACGGCGCGTCCAGGGGCAACGGGCTGCCGTGCGAGTTGCTGCACCGCCCGCCCACGTGTCAGGTGTGCTGTGCGCATTGGTGCTGTAATCTTTGTACGCTGGGGACGAGGGAGATGGGGGTGGGGAAGGAGGGGGTGGAGAGGGAGGGGAAGGGGAAGGGGGCGGACCCGAAGGAGGGGAAGGTGGAGGAGCTGAGGAAGGGGAAGGAGAAGGAAAGAGGGTGTGGGTGTGGGATTAGGTGTGTTGTTATGTGATCGAGGGACTCGGATGCAGCGGAGATGGGCTACATGCACTTGGGTTTAATTCTCTTTTGTTGAAATGTAACGTCACGTCGGGCGGCACGGGGGAAGGGGGGAGGGGGTTTGTCACTACGACTACGGCTGCGGCTGTGGAGTTGCGTCATGATAATATATGTACCGTACTGTCTGATATTGTTGATGTACATGTGTGCATGCATGCTCTGCTCTGCTCTTTTCAGCTCAGTTCACCATTCAAGCACGACGTCAGGCGCAACGCCACTACTCTGTCTTTCAATCTTCCTTGATCTGCGCTGCGGTGACCCGCTGCCCTTCTCAGCAAACGGGTTCGTGAACTCGACTGTGACGCCCGCGGCTGAGTCCGAATCGACGTTTGCCCTGTCCATCTCAAGCGATTCGATTACCCGCTCCGACGCCATCGCATCGCCACTCGCAGCCACACTGGCCTTGTGCGGACTCGGCGATGCTGCGGTGGCTGTGACCGGGGCGGGGTGATGTCGTGCGACGAGGTTTTTGAGCGATGTGGGCAGCGCAGCCGCGAGTCGAGCTGCGAGTGTTGGCGTTGCGATTGTGGAATCGACGAATGGGTCGAGTCTGGGAAGATGTGTGGATTTGCTGCTATTCCGCTTCGTGGAGGTGCACGTGTTCTGTCTCAGGGGAGAAGTAGTGGGCGAGAAAGCTTGAGTCTTCTCTGCGTCGGGGTCCTCCTCGCCCGGAGCAGGGAAGACTGCACCTCGCCTCGCCGTCTTCAACGGTGTATCTGGGTCGATGGGCTTTGTCGGAATCGGAGAATGAACGCGCACTGCAGCGTTCGATGATGGCGCTTCTCTCGGTCTCTGTGGCGGCGTGTCCTGCGCGTTCGCATCCTCCTCTTTAAACACTGCATTACCGAAGTAGTCATTGCCTTCTTCTGATGGCGCACCATCGAACAGCTGGGTCGCCGGGTTGCGACGCCGCACGAAGATGCTCTTCCGGCCCTCTTCATTCTTGGACGAGCTGGCAGGGTTTAGGTTGCCCAAGCCCGTCAAGCCCTTGAAGTCGCCGCTTTGTCTCCTGTCTCGGTGAGAATGGATTGGTGGGCTATCCATGGCATTGTTTGAAGCAATATAAGATATTGGAGCTTTGGATCTCGGGTCGCCAGCCTGCGAGACGATCTTCTCACGGATAATTTGGAGTTCACTCCCAGGTGGGTGTAATGTCAGACCAGCATCGAAGTCAATCCAGGGGGCGACTTCGCGGATGTTGGCCTGCATGCTTGCAGCTGTATTGGCGCTGTTGACGTTGGAGCTTGTACCTGAACTTTCGCGATTTGCTTGATGTTGGCCGCTTGAAGAAGAGTCGTTGGCGCCTGGGGAGCGAGGATGCATTTTCGCGTTGCTGGGGACTGCGAGTGTGCTTCGTAGGAGGGGAAAGAGGTCAGTGTCCGGCATCGTCATGGGGGACACTACGTCTGGTTGTGCGTGCAGATGTACGTCAGGTAGGTCGAAATGGGGCCGATGGAACATTGGCTTGCGTGATGAACCTCTGCTAGGAGAGCCTTGGCGCACTTTCGGCGCGCCACTTGCTAGTCCAGATGGCTGAGGTGGTTGAATCGGAGGTGCAGCTCTGTGGAGCGCTAGGTCCGTGGGGAATGGGCTTGCCACAGAACCAGGTACCTTCCGTTTGCTCTCGCGGTAGACTTTGCGGAGCCGCTTGTACTCGGCATAGTCGTCGACTTCAGTGGCTGTTGGACGCTTGATGACCTCGTCCATTGGCACTGGGTCGTGGCGTTCGAATTTGACCTCGAAAATGATGTCACCCTTTTTCCATTCGCCTCCGATACGATCAGCCGTCTTTGCTTGATGGACTGACCAGCCCCTGACTCCAAACCTGTGTCGTTTCAGTAAATGCGTTACGAAGTGTACCAAGCGCTTACAAGCCCTCATATCTCACGCCGGCCTTGGGTCCCCAGACACTATTGATGCTGTGGCTGCGAAGCACTCGGATTGGATCTCTGCTTCTGGGTGTAGCCGCAGTTAGGCGGTATTTTCCCTTGTCGGCCATGGGAACGCGGTAGGTGAATTTCGACTCACCGCTGGCCTCGATTTCACCTGTATCCTTCAACAACAAAGCATATGCGCCGTGCTTGTCAAACGTGGTGCCGCCTTCCACAGCCTCGATCCCGATGATACCTGCGTGGTGCGCGAATAGACTATTGATCCACCAGCTATAGCGGAGATCGTCAGTATGGTATTGAGAAGTGCTTCAGCTACGCACTCTCCAGCTTGAAAGCCCAAGTCGCCGTGTCGGTGAGAGCGTTTTGGGTGCAGCTTCCCAGGGCAAGTCTCCGACCATCGCTTGAGCAGTGCCTGGGAACAGATGTCAGCTCGCTTTCGAAGCTACCTTCTGCTCATCTCACCTCGCGAGAGTATTCATTGGCACTGGCGATGCCCTCGAGCCTTCCGCCTCTTCCATACAAGAAGGGATGAAGTTGATTGAATGGGCCAAACTTTGCCGTCCACAATGCAACGATTTGGTCGCAGTCGTCACATAGGCGACCTGGCCATCGAGTCGCAACGCCCGCAATGTCTTGAACAGCTCGGTGAATACCTGTGGCACGCAGGTCCAACGCCGTGATATCTGTGGCCTGTCTGAGCGATATGAACGTTTCGTGTAATATTAGAACGTCGTCGGGTCGTAGCACGTTGGGACCTTCGCGGGCCACGAGTATGTCGAGATCATCGCGCACCCACTTGGCGAGAGCCTTGAGCCGAGAGCGTGACAGGTCGGTGGCGGGAGGGCTCGCTGGATACATGGTATACGATCAAAAAAAGACCAAACTGAGTTGTCGGAAAGGAAAGACACTGGAGGTTGAAGAATTTTGAATAGGTGGCGCGATTTGAGTCGTCGCTATCGCTTTTCACTAAAGGATGGAAGCAGCCTCCAGCACTGGCACCGGCAACGACGTGCGTGACGGTGCATTGAAAGCCGCCCATGCCCGGGATCTACGTCTCTCCTTCCTGTGAATTCTTTGTATGCTTGAAGTGGCGCAACTGCGACCACACGGCATGTGCAAGTGCCTCTCATCTCGCAACAGTCTTTCTTTTCTTCTTGTTCTTCTTCGAAGTTCCTGCGTTGACTGCAGGTGCCTCCGTTGTCTTCTGGTCCTCCTCTGCATCGCTGAAGCCATTCCACTCTTCTTCGTCGTCAGCAGTCGCCTCTGCTACTCTGGGGACGGGCTGCTCATCGGAATCTCGAACAAAAGCTGCAACGAAAAAGCCCATCGTGCCCTCATCAGTCCCTTTGTCGCATCGTATGCATCCATCTAGCACCTCTTGCCTGTACGCTTCCTCTAGGTCGAGATTGGACCTGTTGTCCTCCCATATTCCTCGTCTTTTCCACACTCTCATTCCTTCCACTTGACGCTCTCTCTTCAGTATTCTCCATCCTCGCTCCTTGGCAATTGAGGACGCCAGTGCTTGGAACACGACACCCTCGTTCTCTTCGAAGTGGATGGAACACGTCGAGTACGTGATCTTGTGCGCAGAGACGAAGCGCATGGCATGGGTTAAGATGTGAAGTTGGAAATTCGACAACGTCGCAAGGCGTTCGGTAAGCTTGCCCTCGAATGGCGTCTCTTCGGGAGCGGATTCGTGCAGGTCTACGTCTAGAGTCGCTGGCTCGCTTGCTTTGGCTGCATCATCTCCTCGCTTTCGCTTCTTTCCCTTTACAGCATGTTCTGAAGTTGGCTTTACAGTGTCTGTTGCGGGCAGATGGATTTTGATGCCATCGTCCCGCCCAACTATTCCCGTTCCCGAGCAACTCGGATCTAGCAGTATGGCACCCACATTGGCAAACTCATCCGAATTGGGCTTCGCTGCTAGAAAGTCGCTGCCGCCTTTGATGGAGACGATGCTATCGGCTGACGCGAGCTTAACCATTTTCTGCAACGTCGTCGTCCTGACTTTATCTCTCTCAAAGGCGATGACCTTTTGAGTCGCGCCCGACTTGTTCTGGCTCGAAAGAATGGCTGCCAGATGCGTGGTCTTATTTCCTGGGGCTGCACAACCGTCTATCGCATCTCCATCATCAGGTGACAGGTCAAGCAAATATGCAGGGAAACATGAGGCCTTATCCTGAAAGATGATCTCCCCTCGTGTGTACGCAGGGGAACGGCTCAGATTAATCTTCGACGGGAGTGCAAGGAGGTTCGGTATGTTTGGATCTTCGTAGTACACTTTGGCGTTGCCGCGCGACGAGAGCACTTCTGCCAGGTCGTCCGTCTTCCGGAACCCAGCAAAGGTCGTTGCTAGTTGCTGATCAAGCGTCGTCTTGATCGTGTTCAATCGGACCCATCGAGGGTGTCGGGTCGCTTTCTGTGCGGCATCCTGATCACCCTCCAGCTCGCCATTGTCGATAGCTTCCTTGAACGCTACCAATGTCGGGTATCCATAGCGTATGCGCGCCTTGGTGAACTCGGCGCTCAGACGAGCTTTGTGTCTGGTGATGGCGAGTTTGAGGACATGACCTGCAGGAGCAGCGACGCCACTTTTCGCGACAAGCAGGTCGTGTGAGAGCAGGAGCGCGAGGATGGGGGTGAGCTGTCATTGCGTCAGCGAGTTCCACAATGGCGATGCTGTTAGTATGTGATGATGCATCGGAGCAACACAAGCGTATGCAATGGTTTCCATACCTTCTTTTCTTCTGCTAAGAGCCCGCACTTCTCAATGACATCCTTCAGCACCGGCGACCATTTCGAGGCTTCGGCGATGAGCGCGAAGATCTGCCCAGGCGAGCTTTTCAGATCCTTTTTGGTGAATAGACGCGACTTGAGCGAGCCGCCAGTGTTCTCGGTGTTCGCGAGAAGCGCGGCTGCCTCGTAGTAGAGAGACATTGCGGCTCGACGTCGAGGCGCGATAATTTCTTGGTGTTGGGCGCGTCCAAGCTCCTCCAATCATTCTCCTGCCTTGCCCGCACACCTCCGCAACACTCTCACGACAGCATCCTCCCGTACTTCCACCATGATTGCGCTTCACGGGCGGCTAGAATTGGTATGGCATTCTTGGCACATGAAACTTACTCATCAGGCCTCCATATCCGTAGTCGTGTCGTTGATGCCCCACGTCGCAAAGATACAGAAGCATCACATTGTCAGCTCTTCCTGCAATGGCTTGGGAGTCATGATGCGATGATGCTACGACCCATCCTACGAGCTGGTGGTTCTCGATACTGTATCGTTGGTGGGTTGTGTGACTGCCTGGAAGCCTTTGACGCGAGGGAGGAGGATGAAGGTATCCACACATGACGCTCACAGCTTCCAGGCTGCTTGATCGGCTTAATTGACTCATATCATACTGCAAGGAAGGCTCATGGCGCGTGAATTTGTGGTAGGTAATTGGGCTTTTAGAGTTATTTGGTGTATTACGAGCTGATGGGGGTATCGAGGAAGGCACATTTTCTGACGCCAGAAATCTCGCCGAAGACTACGCCTGGAGACCCACAATACACTAATCCTGTAATACAGTAGTCATGCCAGGAGCTATACGCGCCGAAAATGCCATCTGCCGGGGCGTCAAAACCACATACTAGACCTACAGACGACCTGATCATCTACCCATTCAAGTCACCGGGCGTGGTGTGTGCTTCTCGCACTTGCATCCTCCGTCGGGAGGAAGACCAACCTCGTTGGCCTCAACCCACTCCGGCAGAAGGTTGAAGTTGTTGTCCTTGTAGAACGCGCGCTGGTAAGGGTGGACGAGACGGCACTTGTTCTTGTTGACGTTGCGGCAGTCATCGCGGAACTTGCATTCGGTGCTGAAACGCGGCATCTTGGGCATCTCAAGTGCCTTGGGAAGCTTGGCCGGCTTGAAGTACTTGAATTTGAGCTTGCTCTGGGACTGGACGCGGTTGCGCTTGTCGTCATGGTGATCTTGATAGCCGATGTGAGGTTGGACCTTGTTGGCTGGTAGGAAAGACTGGCCCCGACCGATTGTAGGGAGGGCTTGAGCTTGATCTATAGGTGTCTTTAGTACTGCAATGTGTGTTAGCGTGGTATGGATACTCACCTTGAGGATGGACGTGGATATGGTTGATCTGGGTTGCGCCGGCCTGAACCTGGTTGAACATGTTCTCCTGCTTAGCGATTTGTGTCCTCTGATCGTTCATGCGAATATTCATCTTGATCAATTTCGCCCTCCTACGGGTCTCTGTGGTCTTGAGAATCCTGTTGCGATACTCGAGTTTGGCGTTGTTGACCTGGAGCTGATCGATGAGCGCGGTGAGACCGGCGATCTTGGTGTCTGCCTGCGCATCGCGGATCTTGTCGAACGAAGTAGCCTGGATGGCATCGATGAGTTCCGTGATTCGATAAGGAGCCACTTTTCCCTCGAGGCTGTCGTGCGCGAATTCGAGCCACTTGGCCGACCACGTGTTGACCTCACTTTGCATACACTTGATGTACGTGTCCTGTGAGATGAGAAGTTTGTCTAATGCCTTCATAAGCTGGTCGTAACTACCAAAAGAGGCCATGATCTGATCACGAAGCGGGGATGCATGGAGTTGGCGGAGGAGCTGCGGGAGACAGCGTGCGAGGCCACCGAGAGCTAGAACCTCTTCGCGCAGTTCGAGACGATATTTCTTAGCCTTGTCGCCCATAGTATCGGGAATGCGGTTAACTACCTCGGCACCCGCAGGCTCGTCCTCGTAGAGATCGTCGTCGGTGTCGGCGTCGCTCAGGTCCTCGAAGTCCTCGTTGAAGTCGTCCTGCATCTCGACGTCGTCGTACTGGACGACACCGGAGTTGCCGAGATTGTCGTGCTGTTTAGACATTGCGGTCGTGATTTGAATGGATCAAGGCGATGGATCGGGTTGGGTCACGTCTGCGCTCAGGTTGAGGGCTGCGGTAGTTTGTAGGAGAGCCGTTCAAGATGCGACGCAAAAGTTTAAGTAACCCCGCAACGCGGTTAGGGACGGTGTCTACGCTGTCAATAGTTTGGCGGTGAAAGCGTGTGCCGAAGAAAAGTGAAAGCGGGTGTCCGCTCACAGATGGTCGTCTCCAGAATGTCAAAGAAGTGTGCATGCAACGGATCCAATGGATCCAATATTTCGTACTTATTGAGAAAACATCCTTCAAAGCAATTGTTGTAAATACCCAAGATGTTATGCTGTATTAGCGCACACCAATCTTAATAGGTGGTCGGTGGCTAACAAGGTCGTAGCTCTCAGTCTGGATGTTTGGGGCCACAAACTCGGGTGGCTGATCTGTCGTAGCGTGCCCGACAGAGATCTTGGAATACCAGGATGTAACAGACTCGTATGCTCTTCGGTGGCAAGCGATAGTGCCATAATTGTGCCTTTCATGCCTATTGAGGTTGGAACCTCGGACAGTCAGGCCCAGATTCATCACTGCAAGTCCTCGCAAGTCTGAAAGATTCTGTGTACGCATCGAATAAACGGGGTTAACCATTGAATAGTT
>TARA_R110002003_G_scaffold112_19_pt1 | contig 17732 bp, 18 predicted proteins | sample TARA_R110002003 | Tara Oceans TARA_R110002003 (sample SAMEA4396441) | marine metagenome | biome: Westerlies Biome; feature: [SRF] surface water layer (ENVO:00010504); material: water (ENVO:00002006), including particulate matter (ENVO:01000060) such as... | depth 5 m
TTCCAAGATTGTTGGTGATGCCTAGATCACGTGCTAGCGCGTTCTTTGCACCTGCTGTCTTCGGCAGTCGATGTTAACGCGACTAACCTCACCCACCATATCAACCTGCATACTCAATACTCCCAGTGCAGAAGCCGAGCCCTTCATGTTCCATCGCCAGCGAAGATGTCGACCCCGCAAGCCAAACGCCGGCGGCTGAACGATGCTGCGAAGACGCTTCACAAGCCGTTCAAATCACCCTTCCGCACGCCCTTGAAGCCTGGCTTCGGCTCAGATCCACCTTCTTCTGATCCTCCAGATATCAATGCACTTGTGACGACCTCAGTACCGGCTGTTGGACCCTATTCCATCTCCAGCGGGACATCTCCAATTGCAGCCCCAAGACCTACTCCGTCGACGCCCGCACCTCCGCAGCCGCGCATCGCAAAGCCACTGCCCTCACGCCAAAACTTCCTGACGCCTTCCCGTATCTTGCCGAAGAAAGCACCGACTAAGCCCTCTCTTTCAAGGGAGATCATACAGCTCCGCAACGAAATGCAGATCCTCTCCCAAGCCCATACCCTCGCTACTTCCACCAAAGACGACGATCTAGTAGCTCTGATCGACAGATGGCGCACAGCCAGCCGCGCTGCTGCGGAAGAGTTGTTCGCCACTACAAGGGACAAAGTGAACAGGATGGGAGGGGTCGGCGCGTGGAAGGCGCGCGAGCAAGAGGGCAAGGAACGGCAGCAGCAGTGGGACCTGGAGGAGAGACAAGCCGAAAGGGAGAAGTTGGAAGAGGCAAGAGAGAAAGGCGAGATTGAGGATGAGGCATATGATAGATACTCAGAGATGGCTGAGGAGACTGGAGGAAATGAGAGGGAAAAGGAGACGTTCAAGGCTGCGGACGACGATGTGAGTGTGGGATACGGAATGAGACATGGCCTAATTCTGACATGAAGCAGTCTTTTACCATGGACATGATGCTCAAGACCCTGAATATCGACCTACAGCTCATTGGGTACAGCAAGGAAGCCCAGCGATGGGAAGGTTGAGCTTTGCATTTGATGGACATGGCCACCCCTACCATGCCGCAAATACTCATGCCCGACATGAAGTTATCGCCGCCCAACAAGCACGGATCTTGCAATTTACGACGTCCATTCGACGACATGCCACGCATATGCAGACATAGTTAGCGTAGTATGAACTGTAAGTTGCCACCGATTCCACCACTCCAAGCTCGCGACTAACCATATCAGATGATAGCCAACGTGTTCAAAGTAATGATATGATATGTTCAATACCCAATAGTGCAGATCACTGTCACTTCGCTTTTCTAGACTGTGACGTCATTATGCCACAGACAACCCTTTAGCACCACAGAGTCGTAGCAGGTCCGTCAACAACCTCTCCCGATCCTTTAACACCCCAAGTTTCTAAAGTTACCAGCTATCATTGCTTCTATAACAAACCTCACCCGAACTCAGCATGTCCCTTCACGGCCAAAACGTCCTTATAACAGGCGCCTCGATGGGCATCGGTGCCGCCATTGCACGCCGTCTAGCCGCCGAATCCGCCACCCTAATTCTGTTCGCACGCTCAGGCGACAAGCTGAAAGCTCTCGCTGATGAACTGAAGTCTGCACGCGATGGCGTCAAGGTCTTCACCACCATCGTCGACGTACAAGACCACCAAGCACTGTCCACAGCGGTCAGCAAAGTCGTCAAAGAAGTGGACCACATAGATTTATTGATCAATAACGCCGGTCTTGCAATTGGAGCCCCAAACGCCTTCCCAGATCTCAAAATTCAGGATATCATCACTATGACTGGGACCAATATCAACGGTTTCATGTTCGCCACATATGCCGTGCTCAACGAAGGCAAGATGAAGGAACGTGGCAAAGGTACAATATTAAATGTAACAAGCACAACTGGTCTCGAAGTCCCACCGTTTCCAGGCGAAGCAGTATATCACGCAAGCAAAGCATGCCAAGAAGCATTCACCAATGTCCTACGCACCGAGCTCGTAGGTACAGACATCAGAGTGCTTGCCTTGAGGCCAGGCGTCGTGGCGACAAACTTTCATGAGCAACGCGTTGGCTACGACAAGTGCAGCTATGATGAGTTCATGGAAGGCTTTGAACCGCTTGTTGCCGAGGATGTAGCGGATGCGGCAGCTTTCATGTTGAACCAGAAAGATAGGGTGAGTGTCAAAGCCTTGGATGTGGTGCCAACGGCGCAGAGGAGTTTGCAGGTTTTTGATCGCGAGTGGAACGGGAGACTATGTGATGTTGGGATTTGCGGCAGCATTCACGGACTCAAAAAGTAGCTAGAGCTTTCAAACCGTCTGAAGTTAGACAGCGCAGGTGTTCTGCAGCGGGACAATGCACGTGATCCGCAACACAGACGCGGCTTCCGTGGACCAAGCCTGCGCTTCCCATTCATGGCGAGACAACACCTACGGACGGAAACATCACAAACAAACTTCGCCTACAAAAATTTCGTTTCTGCCCTCTGGCCCTAAATTCTCGGGACATCCGTTCATTCGCAACCGCCCCTAACAATTTCCAACCTTGCATCATGGCTGATACGGCTCATACCTGCGCAAATTGTAAGCAGACAGCCGCAGCTACCAACCTCACCAACCTCAAAGTCTGCGCCAAATGCAAGACGACGCAGTACTGTAACCGCGACTGCCAAAAGGCGGACTGGAAAGCACACAAGAAAATCTGTAGCACCAACGCCTCCCGTGCTTTCGTCAATGCAAATGTGGAGCACAGCTCCAGCTACTCCGCAGCTCGCCTTAAGGACCTCGAAAAGCATATCCCGAATCCCTTCACCAAACTCGATCAGGACAAGTACTTGTATGACCGCTCAGAGAATGACGTCTACAAGCTACTCATCGACTCGTTCCGCATGCGTCAGGCGGATGAGTCGAGTCTAGAAGGCAAGACAACCGCCAACAGCATCTACTCTGGGGCGTCTTCAAGCATCGGACCGTTCCGTCAATACCTCGCCAAGGCATCTACACGAACGAACATGCTGCCGCCATGGTGGAATGCGGAAAAGCAGAAAGAGTGTGAAGATTTTGGGGAAAGTGGGGCATGGAACGATCTTCGGCGGAAGGTTACCAAGCAGGAGATCATTGAGCATTACGGGGATCAGAAGATGCCTATGCAGTTAAGGATGTTTGCGGAGGCGGTATATGGTGCAGGATTGATGGGCCAGGATGGGACGTCCATGCGGAAGCAGATGATGCAGATGGAAAATGGGGGACCGGCAGGTGGCCAATTCATGAGCATGATGGGGATGACATGATACGACATGGCCATAATCAAGATCCACCCCTGCTGCAGTCTACGTAACTAGAGTGGTTATTCCTATCCTGAGCTCTACTGTTCTCTCCTTTCTGTAGTTGAATCGAACTCGTGTGAGGTGAGAATTCCGATAAGACTGCGTCATGTCTTCTCGGAACGCTTCAGCCAATCGCGGGGCAAGCTTACCTTACACGCGTCTAAGGCCCCGCTTCTCTCCTTTCAAACAACAACAGGAATACTGTCAGTGGAAATGATCACAATGACCTGCAAGAATAGGTGGACGCCTGAAAAGCAAAGAGTATATCAAGCTCGTCAATATTTCCAGCAGCATTCTTGTAGACAAATGCCCTTCACAACCTTCCCTTAGCCACAAACATGACCACCACGTCTCCTGCTTCAGCAATGCAAAACCCCTCAATCGTCCTCTACGCCGCCAAGTCTGCAAAACTAGAAGATAAACCCCTCCCAGAACTCCTCGATCCCCACGATGTCCTTGTCCGCATTGCCTACGTCGGCGTCTGCGGCAGCGATGTAACCCACCCATTCCTCTCCTTCCCCTCAATCCCATCTTAACAGCCACAGGTCCACTTCTGGCACCACGGCGGCATCGGAAAATCAGTCAACCCCGCCACCGGCATCGTCATGGGCCACGAAGCAAGCGGGACAATCCACTCCATCGGCCCGTCCGTAACAACCTGTAAACCCGGCGACCGCGTTGCACTCGAACCCGGTGTGCCGTGTCGCTTCTGCCACGCATGTAAATCCGGGAGTTACAATCTGTGCCGCAAAATGCGCTTCGCGGGGGCCCCAGGCCCGCCGGACACGCCCGGCTGTTTGGCCAAGTATTACCGCATCGCGGAGGACTTTGCGTATGTGATCCCTGATGAGATGGGCCTGGACGAGGCGGTGCTGGTCGAGCCGTTGGCGGTTGCGGTGCATGCGGTGAGACTGGGAGATGTTAGGCCTGGCGAGACGGTGGTGGTGATGGGGAGTGGGACGATTGGGTTGCTGTGTGCGGCTGTGGCTAAGCAATTTGGCGCGCATCGCGTCATCCTGGTGGATATTTTGGAGAAGAAGTTGGAGTTTGCGAGGCGGTTTTTGGAGTGTGAGACGTACTGCTCTGAGATGGGTTGTGCGGCGGAAGAAAACGCCGTGAAGTTATTGGAAAGGTTTGATCTTGCGGAGGAGGGAACCGATACGTCTGGTGGAAGGGTCGACACTGTTATTGAAGCTTCGGGTGCGGCTTCGTCCATTGAGACTGGTATACATGTTTTGAGACCTGGTGGGAAGTTTGTGCAGACGGGGTTGGGAAAGCCAAAGATTGAGTTTCCCATTGTGGCCATGAGTCAGAAGGAATTGATGGTGAGAGGGTGCTTCAGGTATGCCGCCGGTGACTACGAGCTTGCTGTCGGATATCTGAAGAAAGGGTTGATAGACGTGAAGCCGTTGATAAGCTCGGTCACGAAGTTCGAAGATGCTACACAGGCGTGGGATCGGACAGCCAAGGGAGAAGGGATCAAGAACCTAATTCAGGGGGTGCAGGATTGAAGACGACGGAATAAGTCAGAGTAAATAGAAAACGTGGGACGAGTTCAGTCAAGTCGTCCAAGTTCAAGACTTCACCATTACCATGATATCTATATCGTGTAGCCATCATCTATCATCTAATGCACGCTAAATATGCAACAAGGTCTCTGAACGCCATCTACCCAAATGCGTTTATCCCCATCCAATTCTATAAAGTCGGTATCCCGTCTCGTCGCCCCTGCCGATTCCCCTCCTCTTATCGACCCATTGCTTCTCAAGAATCTTGAATGTCTGCCCTCCCTCGTTCCTCGGACATAGCTCTGGCTCGAATGCTGCTTCAGCCGTCTCCGGGATGCCCTCGAATTTCCCAGTCTTGCGAACAGTGACCATGAGCCAGAAAGTGCCACGGGGCTTGAGTAGATGTGCAGCGCAGTCGCGTAACCACGCGGCGTGTTCCGGCGCGTACACAACGTCTGAAGCGATGAGCATGTCGGCTGTTGCGTGTAAATGTGTGGGAGGCTGCGACCAGTCGAGAAGCATAGTGCGTACGAAGTGTTCACCATCATTCACGAAGAAGCTCGTAGCGACGTTCATTCGGCAATTCTCCAACACCGCAGGATGATAGTCTGTTGCTGCGATGTCTATGCCCCTGATACCGATCTCGAGAAGAAGCTTTGCAAGTGTCAAGCTGACGAGCCCAGTGCCCGCACCGAGTTCAATCACTTTCCCTTCCTCTTTCAGTGACTCGGGCGTCAGACCGAACTGCTCTGGGCTCGCACACATCATGCTGCTCAGCATAATGCTCGCACCCCAAGACTGCAACCCAACATCCGTGTGATCCGTGCCTGAAAGTGGCGCATCGTTCAAAGTCACCTTAACACTCTCGCCAGCTGCCGTGGGAAAGGAGAAGTCGCGGGTGAGAGCTTCCTCTGCTTCCTCGTTTGCAGAGTCCGAAAATGACGAGAGAATGAAGGCAGCATCGTCGACCATGCTGCTCTTGACATCCTCTTCAAAGTCCAACTCTTCCACACGAGCAAGAAGCGATGTAAGCCATCTCGTTGCAAACGTGCGCTCAAAAGGGTCCGCACGAAGTGCAGCCGTCACCTCTTCGGAAGCTGCGATGCCATCTTCAACTTGGTCCTCGTCTCGCGATACGTAACCGGAGTCTACGGGGCTAGGTGTCGATGCTGCCGAAATGTGCCTCCACTTGGGCGTCGGTTTCAAAATCGCACTCGGCAAACGCAAAGGGCAGTACAGCGCCTGCAAATTCCGGAGCGCGGTGGTGATATGTTCCTCTTTCGCTGTCACAATTTGGCGGATCGGCGGCAAGCTGCTCGAAGGCGGCAGGCAAGGGCCTGAGAGGCTGACGCTCATTTGCCGCCGCTGAAAGCGCACCGAGACTCAAGAAAGGAAAGACGGGAGGGAACGTGGAGAAGGAAAGAAAGTGTAGACACAGAGACGATAAGATAAGAAACGGAAGCAAGTGCTCCTTTTGACGATACGTAGTCTAGCCTCACGCTCGGACAAAGTCGCGCAAACGACAATCGAAATTTTTCACCGCCAGTCATTTGGCATCGTGGGCGAAGCCATGGGTCAAAGGGCGCTCTAACAGGCCGCGGAGCTTACAGTTTCCTCGAAACAAGCCACAAAGGGCGTTGCAGTACATCAGTAACCGGTGCAAATGGGAGTGCTCATATATGAAGCCTTTCGCGACTTCTTCGCGATGCGATTTTCCGCATTTGTGTGATTCGATACCGCCACGTGGGGCGCTAGCACAGGCTCAGCCGAAAGTGGTATCGCGCTCCTTCGGCCGAGCTGTGCCAGATGTTCTTGCCACCGCCAAATCCCATGTAACAGTGCAACGCAACAACGGCGAGACTACGTCTTGGTATACTTCATTCGGAAGGCTGCTGTTCATGTATCGATTACAGCGCTAAAGGCTTGGAACAGCCAAGCTTCCATGCAAAGCTTCGATATGGTGCACCTTGAGCAAAGAGGCGTGCCCTATGATATCGGATGGTTCGCCTCAGCAACGGTAACAAGAAGGAAAGATATTATTGTTCGGGTGTAGTGTAGACAGCATATGGTAATTGCCGCGATAGGACATAAGATGATGCTGTCTCATACACGGCCAGATACAACATGCAACAATCCGGGTCCTTCATTCCTCTCCAACTTCGATTAAAAGGCTCAACATTCATTTTGCACTTCACTAGTTCAATTTTGCAGTCTACCTCTTCAGCCCCAGCTTCTCAAGTCCGACCATCTCACACTCAAAACCCACAATACGGCAACCCATCTGTCCAAAGATCAGCCTACATCCAGCCTCAATCCTTCCTTCACTCTACTTACCAGAGCAATTATTCCCAAACACTCCACTCGGGACCCAACACTCCCTGTCCCGCACATACAACCACTTCCCATCCCCCTGGACGGCACGGCCGAGGGAGTAGCATTGCACGTTTACCTGAACGGCCGGACCGATAGTCGTTTTGCGCTCTTGGTGCCAGGTGTCGTAGTCGCAAGCTTGAGGGCGGGTAGCAATCAGACTGCATTGCTTTGCTAGTGTGATCGAGGAGGTGCAGGCTAGGAGAAGGGCGGTGGAGAAGTGCATGATGACCAAGTGTGGTGCAAAGCGTTGCTGGAGAAGCTGGGACTTGGTAGAACAATAAAGAGAAGATGTCATACGCTTATAGACATGCCTTTGAATGTAAGCCGTTTGAGACGCTATTCTTGACCACTTCACGTTACACGTCGTGTTCGGTTGGTCGCATTACTCGGTTTCGGGGCCGAATTTGCGGAGATCATATATTAATACGCAGCTGCATCTGACCTGCCCTCTCCAGAGTATGCTCTGATTCTACTTCTCTTCCATTGTGTCTCGGATTGAGAAACGAAGTGCATGCTCATTGGCGCACGTAGATGGATGTCAGCACCTGTTCATCGGATTCGGCAACCGCCACCTCTCCACGACAGTCGCCAACTCGCTCTCCGCCCCAACATTGCCGGGAAATACAACGTAAGGTAGGCCGGGCCACTTGCTTGTTGGCTCATCGCATCTCCAAAGTGGTACACCAGGCGCGGCTTGGCCCACAATCATTGCCCGTTTCATGCCCAGAGCCTTGGTTGCCATGTCGCTGCTTGTGATACCGCCTTTGGCGATAACGTATCGAGGCTTGGTATCGAGTCGTGTGAGGAACGACACAAGAGCCGATGCTACTATAGAGCCGATGTCTAGCGATGAGCGCTCGTCTGCGCCAGTGATCAAGTCGCGAGACGTCATCACCAATATGTCTTTGGGATAGTAGAGATAGCGTTCCGTCGTCTTCAATGCACGCTGAAGCTCTTCTTCGCGCGTAGACTCGCTTTCCAAAAGCTTATTGACATCTAATTCGACCGTAATAAGTTTGTCTTTACTCGTCGCGATCAAAGAAATGAGCTGTGCGGTCGTCTTGGGTACATATGAACCAGCGATTATGAGGCCACCGACAGAAGAGTCCATTCTCAATTGTCGCGCCGTGATCGGCGGAATGGGCGAGATGCCTAGACGCGCTGATACGAAGGCTGCTGCAGAGCGGAACAGGAACTTCTTCCCCTGAGCGGAGGCGTTTAGTATGCCTAGGACAACTACGTCCATGTCTTCCTCCGCAGCGGCGTTCACGATGAAGACGGACCCTTTGGCAGCATTGCACAGTATTTCGACAACCTTCTCAGGCCCGCCTTGTCGGATTTCTGCCAATCCTATGCCTACGACGCGTTCGCGTGCAATAGCTCCCTTGCTCTTCTCAACTACCCAGTCTGCAAGGTGGCTGCTCTTGTATCCAAAGGTCGCATCCTTCGCGAACGGAGTCTCGCCGGCAAGAGTCAAGGCGTCTCCTTCCGCAACATAGTGTATGTCGTTGATTGTATATCGTCCGCCCTGCAAAAAGAACGGTGCGAGGACCCAAGCATCACTTGCTCCCAGCACTTCCTCTACTGCTTCGGGTTCCACTGGAAAGTGGCCCCTTAAAGTGGAGTCGCCGCGCAAGACAACCTCAAATGCCTTACCCGCCAATGCCGCGGCTTCCTTCAAATTCTCGCATATCTCAGTTATAAGCTTTCGAGCATCCGGCGGATGCAGGGCTCGAGAATTGGTGAGGATGAAGAAGCCGCTGCCTGATACTGTATTCTGGAACTCGGTGGTCAAGACAGGGACGCTCCATGTTGTCAGCACGGCGATATCATGGCAAGTTTGAGTCCCCGTTGGATCGTCATCGAGCGCTACCAATATTGGTATGTTCGTATTTGATTGTATCTCGTGGCGCGTCCGTGATCGCAGCTCATTTGAGGAGGCTAGGAGAGGTGGGAGAGATGCGAGTGTCTGCTCGAGCGAAAGCGGTACGGCCGAGCTGGTGCCTGTCATAGTGCTAGATTTTATATGTTCAATTGAGCTGCGTTGTTGTGTTACTTGTGCTTATCCATGCAGCCTTTTCGAGAACAACGTCGCGATACTCGTGTGCTCAAGCTTCCGGGTGAGGATTCGTGGGGCATCGGCCATCCCGCCGACATCTACCCCTCATGCCAATGCAACCACTAAAGCAAGACACAATTCTAAACAGGAACGTCATGGTATGTTCGGATGAGTACGGGCGCTGTGGCTGCTCATTTTGAGATGTAGGCACAGGCGGGACATGGCACGGACTGAGGAAGACAAAACCCGACGCTGACTAATCATCCCAACTGCTAAATTGAGTTGGGTGCACTCTACAATTCACTTCAGAACCACGGTACGTGACTTAGCCCAAAATTCTGACCGTGACTGTATGTGTTCCGCCATGGCCCTATGGTCCTCACCCAGAACGTACAAGCTCAAATCTCTCCACCTACTCAGCCTTGCGCATGCGGCACAGATCGAGAAACAAGGCCTATGGAGGAGACGAGATAAGGAAGGAGAACATGCCCTTCAAGCTTACGTGCCCCACGACACGAAGAATACTAGCTTTCCCGATCTCGTGCAAATGAGCGTACCTGTAGACCGATCCTGCTACGGGAATCACTTACCAGTTATCGCCTGGTGACAGCTAACCTATGTCTAGATATCTGGAATCGGTGTACTATCTATACACCTGCAATACTTTCCGACTCCCTGGAGTACAGCTTATTGGTTTCTACGGCAGCTCCTGCCTAGCCGGATCTTTGGACTTAATCCACACCCTCCATCCACAGTATCCATACCCTCAAGCTTATGATCTGATGGATGGGCTCATTACAGGGATATCGCCTTATGGTCGTGGTTGCTGGAACGAGGCCTGGGAAGAGATCCAAGATTAAAGGGCTGGCGCAAGCGACGGTAGATATTTTTCTCGTATGGGCGCTGTATATTCATGCCGATCACGAAGAGATTTTCTTTTCTCCACTGAAGGATCTCCGAGATTTGGTGAAGGTTGAGGTACGCGTTTCTTGGGCAAAGCACGCTTCAGTGCCCGAAGGGAAAACATGGCCCTTTATTGGAAGAGATATGGTCTACTATGAGGAAAGTGGAGGAAATTTCAGCTTAGATGCTAAGTAAGCAGCGAGTTTGGCGCTGAGGACGCAGGAAGGATTGTAATTACAGTCAGCAACAGTCAAGCTAATTAAGTTTTAAGCTTGGTTGGCTAAAAGGAAATTAAGTAATGCTGAGCATCAGGTGTCCGACCCACTGGAAGCGCTTTCCAGCAACATCATTTTCCTTGGTGTCTAGAACCCAAACCCAGGAAAATCGAGGTCCAGAGTACCGGTATCGAAGTTCAGGAAGGACGCACTGAAGTTGAAAGTATCCTCAAAGCTGATTCCATTCGTACTTTCACCGATCATGTTCGGACTGTCTGGAGGTAGCGATGTATAGCCGTTCGCCTGCGATGTAAATCGAACATTCTGTGGTAGAAACTGCTCACCTCGGGCCTCGGCTATCTTGGACGCTGTTGGTGTCTTCTTCGCGAGTAGCCTCTCTAAACCTTCGGCCATGAGATGAATAAGATGCCACTTGCCGACTGGTGTAACGCGAAATTGCTCGACGGCTCTTGTGGTGAGATCAACCACAACAGCATCCTGAATATACTCGTCGGGATATTGGGACGTGATCTTCAGCAAGAAAACACACGCGAACGCTATCATGCTGTGGATGTAGTGCGGCAGGCCTGCGAGGCTGGCACGGATAGTGTCATCGGTCAACACCATTTCGACAACGCTTGTTGCCGAGGTGACTGCAGCAACGGCACAGGACTGAAAATACTGCGGGATGGGAGCACCTTTCAGACCTCGAAACACGTGGGAATTAAGATGGAGCTTTGCCAGATGACTTTGTAGCGTGCCGCCTTTCCTTGGAAAGTGACCTAGCTGTTCATGAAACTCTACGCAAGTCAGTCAATTACGGATCGTACTGTGCCTTTGTGTACGTACCAGGCAGTTTTGAGGTCCAATAATTCTTCCAGTGATCGATTTGGCCGCTTAAGATCTCAAATTGAGGGACCAGTGCTATTGGTATAGCTTCCCCGGTGTCGGGACCGAAGAGCTCGCGAACATTTCCCATGATCACGAGTAAGGCCATCTGACTGAGCACGCGTTTGTCCGACTCAGTACATATGGGACTCCTTAACAGCTGTTCCCAGCCATTGAGAGCTATATCATCCCGGACTATTGACGGTCGCCCGTATAGAATGGATAAGTGGTAGTCGCAGACGCATAGAATGTACCATATCCGTACATTGTCCATGGCCTCTTCGTCGCTGTTCTTCAGTACGTGCTCGAAGCTGCTGCTAAGATTTACTTCCATCGCACGCCGAATACCATAGCCACTCAACATCCAGGAGATATCATGTAGCCAATAGGCCGCTACACAGATAGCTCGCATACAGTCTTGATCCATGCGACGATTGAACATCGAAGCGGACATGAGCCGGCGAAACTCGCGGAGACAGATGGTGTATAGATGGTTGCTCTTTGGCTCGTGGAGCGCCGCCACTGCACATATGCAAGCAGTCAGAATCGAAGATCTGCGACGCAAGCTCTCAAAATCCATGTGGCTGCCAGTCCCGATGTTGTACATGAAGTGGCCGATGCGGGTAAGAAACAGTCCTACTAAGCGTTCAGCGTCCTCAACCTTGACAAGACCTCTAGAGATGAAGTCGTTGAAGGTTACAGTTCCTCGATCATGAGAGTCTCTTCGCTCGCCCGGGGACTCATCAGAGCGGAGATTCCTCAGTCGGGTGATCTGATAAAGGGAGTCGATGGGCGCGTTAGGGAGACCGTCCTCCTTCGGTGATAGACGTGGTGAGCTGTCGTAAGATGGAACTTCATCTTCCCGATCCACATTTTCGAGACGGTTTTCTTCTTCCCGCAGTTGGAAGACATTGGTGCGAAGTGGCGGTGCTTGGGGTAGCGAAAGCTTCACCAAAGCCTGCTGCAGCGCTGAGTGTATTGAGCCAAGATCATCAATGACCGTCTCCTTCCACCTGCATCTCGATCAGTGTCGTGATCGGTATTAAGCTCTGATTGCTTCTCTCCGGATATCAGACTGCTCGAAGTGCATGGTACTACATGACACACCTCGTCGACTTACTGTGAACGTTCTTCAATCAATGTTTGCAGACTTTTGTTCAGCACGCAAGACAGGTTCCGTTCCGTGCATCGCTTGCACGGTGGGCCGCTGTCGCTCATGATGCATTTTATCTGCACAAGATGAGTCAACCTTTTCCGCGCTGCTGGAAGCACGAACCTTTTGCTTGCGACATAATGCGCATGCCTTCACCTTCCGCGATATTGCTGGGACCGTCGCATCAGTGGCAGATGCGGATAATTGCCCTCGCGATGCCGGTGAGGTCGAATGTGTGCCATCGTTGGCTTGGGACCAAGAACGCTTCGGAGGCATACTGTGTCGTTGAACCGCCTTGAAGAGGGCTTGATATCACCTAAAATATAGTTGCATTAGGGTACTCCTTACTGTAAATTTTTTAGAAATAATATTCGGGCACTACGCTCATGTGCATATTTACAGAGTCAGAGTGGAAGGTCACTGAAGGTCTAAGCCAGCCTTACGATGGTCGAAGGCGGTCGCGAAAGAGAAAAGTCCGATTGGTCAGCACGCGCAGGCCCCATCACGTACACCGACCTCCGTACTGCACTTGCCCATGCGCAGGTCCTGCACATGTCAACGATGTTGGTTTATTAAACGTGTCAGCGTTTGTCTGTGTGTATACAGACCTCCCGATAACGCAGGTAGCACGCGTACAGAGCTCGAGGCTGCAAGGTTTTAGAGCAGTTAAGTTGCCATCGACGAAAGTTGAGCCTGGGACGATCATGGCCCATCACACGAATATACTGGTTGCAACTTCAGGACTCGAATGTGCCAACGCTATTGTAAAAGAAGGATGTCGCCTCGCTTGGCGTCATTGGCAGAGAGAACGCAACTGTCGTTTCGAGGTTGCTGTGCTACTAGGAATGTCCGCACTGGTCGTCCTCAACAAACCACCATCTCTATTCAGCCGGCGCTCAGTGCGCACGAGATGCCGAATATCGCGAACGATATTCCGAATCTTGGTGATTGGACGATGAAGTAAAATGTGACCTGAACTACGCCCAATGACATCAGCCACTTTTAGGCGATCAGCAAGGCGTCCAACATTGCATTTGCGAATCACAGCAACCACGCCTCAATCATCGTCACATTATCGCGCTGCGCCAGCCCACAGCCTTGCAGTAGGGCGGTTGAACCATTCTGAGACTGCTTCGAGAATTTGAAGCGTCGCAACATCTTTTCTCTTGCTCAATTTCAAGGCCTAACCTCCTGCATGCAGCCTTCTTGTAACAAGTCAAGCCATAGCCCGTTTCAAGTATCAACACGGGCGCGCATGCTGTGAATAATCATATAGATTCACCTAACACCTTCCGCTTCGTAGCAGAGAAAACTCGTTAGCTCGACCACAGATCTGCCTCGACACGTCTGCAACAATCGAATTTTCGAAACATGTCGTCGCCTAATCCAAATCAAATGCCACCCGCGTATCCAGGTTGGATCAACCAGAACTACAATCAGCCGTCGGCACAACCACCCCCGAACCGCTACTCACAACTCCATCCACCAAGCCAACCATATTATGCGCATTATGCGCGTCAGCCAGTACCATATATACAACCACACTATGGAAGCACGACACCAGCACCAGTGATCGCCGAGTTGCCCGCGCCACTACCGCCAGCTCCCCCAACGACAACACCCAATCAACAGTTGAGAGAAGACGAGCTGCTTGCCCATAAGCTTCAAAATTTGGAAGTTGAGGAAGTTAGGGAAAGGTCCAGTAGCAATGTTAGCCAACTGCAACGACCAGTTAGCATGGTTGCTTCCAGCCCACAAACCCCCGCGCCGCTGCTCCACCAGGTTTCTTCGCTATCACTACGGCCCTTGTCAATAAATACGCCTTCACGGCCCCTTCCAACAAACGAGTCATCAAATAGCATGCCGTGGAGTCCAGGGTCGTTTGGAACAGGTCCAAGCTCTCTACCCGAGGTGGTTGCACAACCGCGATCAGTGGCATATGCTGGAGATCGGTCCGAGAATTTCCCAATCCCAGTAGAGATTGATCAACAGCATACAAGTCCTCCACCGATGCTGGTATCAGACCCGGGAACTCTGCCCGCATATCTGGAAAAGTATCGACAAGTACCGTATCCTCCGACATGGAGGCCACCTCCAGTGATTGCGACATTTTATGCCTATGGCGGCAGCAAAGTTGTGCCCAACTCAGACTGGTTGAGTCAGCAAGAGATCTTGACTTGGCGGACAATCAGACCCACAGAACAAGCGTATAATTCATCGGCGCCATCATACACGTTCAATTTCACAGCAAAAGGTGGGAGCTTCCGAGATCCTAGGTTTCAATGGACAATGACGGGTTCTGAATCGAACACGGACCCGAAGAAAGCGTCAAAGAACAAGGACTCACTATGGACCTACGACCTGCGTCTGGATCTGAATAGCGGTGTGCGGAAGTCAGAGGTCTTGGGCCATGGGAAGAAGAATGCCGTACTCACAACATACGTTCACGCCCTGAATTATGACTCACTTCGCTTCGTTGGGCCCGATGGACGACCTTATATGTGGGTAAGTAGCGCAAAAGTCAGCTCCGTGAATGGCTCGCGGTACGACACAATAAGGCACGCGCTCTTTGCTGCAGCTGGACAGACCCCAGACCCGCTATATGGCGAAATAGTCGCAGATCACACGTTTTGGGATGGCTACGTCAATGGAAACGAAACTCATACCGGCGCGAAATGCGATGGGTGCCAGTCGACACCAATCAAGGGCTTGAGATACAAGTGCAAGACATGCCATCACCACGACGTATGCGAAGCATGTCGAAAGCTCATCGTTTCTGGTGGGTTTGGTGCGGCAATGCAGCAATCCTGCGTCTTGTCGCTGGTCTGCCTCCCTGACGAAGCTCTTTATATCCGCTCGCCCACCGTCGATCCCGCGCTCGTGGTAGCAACCCTCCAGATAATGAAAGACTGGGAGCGCCAGACCTTCCGTGATGAAAAGAGAACGAACCCCACGGGCTTTCAAGCGAGCGAGGAAGCAGCAAGAAAGCAGGATTTGGGTATCATGAGTTATTGGAGAGCGAGTGACTGGGATAAAAAGATTACACCGAACGAGAAGATGGGAACGGTAATAAAAGCGAGAAGTAGGATGGATGCATCGTATCAGACCGAAAGTACATTGGGAAACCTGGTGGATGCTGGGTTTGCGCTTGCGGGACACGGGACGCATGGTAGTGGTGGAGTCAAGCCAGAATCTTCAGGTGGAAGAGATGCAGGCGGTGGGGCAAGCTAATACCACAAGATATGCTGCGGTCTTCATTCATATACGGTATATATCCCTCATTCGAACATGTTTAGTCTGGGGCAACGACACTTGAACCGCAGTGTGACTCGGCAAGATGCTGGACAACAACTTCAGACATATTCACCGGTAAGTAGCGTCGCCGAAGAATACCAATGCAACATATCAATCTAGCCGTTTGGATTAAGCAGAATTATTTCGCCTGATCCACAATGTAAATTATGCAGTTCATACTAGGTCATCCGAGCAGCAATCATCTCTGTCAATTGCAGACTTCCATCTGTTGAAATTAAGCTAGTTTCCAGCCTGTTGAACATGTCGTTCAAGGTAACAAGTCATGGTACACCAGTGCCGGAATCAGCATCTGCCTCGCTTTATCCTTGTTTGGAAAGAGTCTGGGGGCTGTACTCGTGAGCACATCGACCATCTCCTCTGTCTCTGGATGCCGCTGGAGAGGGGTGGAATCTCTCCACATCAACGGTCCCGTTGGCGTAGCTGGTCTTTCCACATACAATTTCTCGCTGCTTATCGGGCGCATATGAGATGCTAATGCCAGCATGTAGACGTAGAAGATTTCCAAAGCACATTCGAGATGGTTCTTGTCGTCACTGCTCCTGGATGTGATGCACAGGTCCACGTAAGAGTAGCCTGTTTCCGCTGCCAGACGCGCAAACTTCTCGTCGCCGATAGCTGCTCTCCAGGACCCAGAGTACTGGCATCCATAGATCGGTATGCTGACATGTATCTCTTCAGAATTCTTACTTGCAGCGGGAGGCGTGTCGAATCCAGGATTGTCTACTACGAAACCTAGCCATCTGGTGAACTCCACACCAGGAGAAGGCGGATCCCACGGCATCTCCTTGTTCATGAGTATGCTGCCAATAATTCGTGATGAATCTGCACTCCCGGTCAGTGTAGAAGACAACCCGGGCATTTATATCGGATACAGTGGGGGTTTTCTGCGAAGTCATGCACTGAGCGACGTACCGCCACATGGTTTCCTCGCATATGCATCTAGTTCAATCAGGGTGGCGAGATCCTTTCTGTTCCAGCGATTTCCAGTAATGAGACCCCACATCTTCCCATTCCTGAGTGGGAACTCCCGTCTTTGCAAAAATAGAGACCTCTTTTGAGGCATTTGCTTTATTTCCGGTCTCGGAGAGTCACAGGGGTGTACGAAGCCAGGGAAAGTCTTGACAATGAGCATGTCCCAGACAATGCGAATCAGACCACTATCTGACAAATTGTTGCTCAGGGTAACATGGTCGGCTAATGCTTCTATTGCGCTTATAAGCTGCAAGGCCAGCTCCTCGACTGCGGTGGTCGGTTTGATGCCTATGTCTGCGCACAAATCGAGCTGACCTATCGTAGGTGTCGATTCTGTGTAAGCAGTTGCAGGCAAATCTGGCCTGAAAGTGAGGCTTGAATTACTGCAAAGTATGCCGTCGGAGGGCCGCCGCCGTCGATGGCAGAGGGTTGCGGTGAGAAGCCTGGCTGGCGTTGCCCGCCATCCCACATGTCTATCATAAGTGACTGTACGACGGGGGAGTTTGAGTTCAGCGATACTTCTCTTGCCCACTTTTTCGGTATGGTCCTCGATCCAAGTCGAGACTTCGATACCCTCACAGCCATTCGATAGCTTGAGATAATCTTCGTGAGATGTCATGCCACGCCTAACCCAGGCGCGAACCGACGTCATGGCAACTGTCAGGCCGAGAGTGATGACGGTAATCGACCAGTGCACCGCTCGAAGTCCAAGAAACTGAATGATGAAACCTCCCAAAGATGCTAGTACTGACATGGTGCAAAGCTTTCTGTGCCAAGACTTAGCCTCGGTGCGATAAATAAAGCAAGTGCGTCATCCGACTTTTGACCACTTGAGCTATCTCGAATGCAATAATATAGCCACACGTACTTGTAATTGCGCCCATTGAGCCGTGATATGCGAATCTGAGAGCGTCCAGGAGGAGAGAGGGACACGTATGAGGAAAACCGTTGCTCCGCGACGCTCGATTGTCTCTGAATAGTGATTATTCGTAGCCCACGATTCTGGGT
>TARA_R110002003_G_scaffold126_49_pt1 | contig 17729 bp, 14 predicted proteins | sample TARA_R110002003 | Tara Oceans TARA_R110002003 (sample SAMEA4396441) | marine metagenome | biome: Westerlies Biome; feature: [SRF] surface water layer (ENVO:00010504); material: water (ENVO:00002006), including particulate matter (ENVO:01000060) such as... | depth 5 m
TGTTGCAACCGCGAGTAGCCGCGAGTCTGGCGAGAATTGTACGCTTAGTACATCGTCATTGACTTTCAGAATGCGCGACTGGAAAAGCTTAAGTCGCGGTGTGGTCCGTTTCGTTCCTGGGATTTCCTCTTGTACGATTTCAAAATTCCAGAACTTGACGGTCTTGTCTGCACTACCTGTAATGAGCGACTTGCCATCAGGATGTACTTGCATAGTCCATACAGCTCCCTCGTGAGCTGGGATCTTGTCAAGCTGTGATGATGCGGCAATATCGTATAGCTCAATATCGCCGTCTTTTGTGCCTACCACAACAATCTTGTCACCAGGCAAGAAGGCACAGCATAGCGCGTACCCACACTCGAGCGTTCGAAGACAGTTTTTGGTGCGTACATTCCAGATCTTGAGCCCTCCGCTTGATGCGGATGCCAGCATTCGATCGTCGGAACTCAGAGCTAATGCCCGTATGTCGTTTCTGTGCCCTGCAAGCTCCACCGAAAGCGTACGATTGTAGTCCGGTGCCTCTTCCGACTTCGTCTTGCCTTTCTGCGGTATTTCGTATATGTCGATGAGATTGTTGTTGGTGCCAACAAGCAGTTGCAGCTTCTTGCTTCTACGAGTATGCATCCACGAGACTGATCTGACCTTGCCGGCGGTTCGTACAGTCACGTAAGGCACGATGACCTCGCTAATCTCGGCGTCTGCAATGTTGATCTTATCGTCGAGCTCATCGAAGTCCTCAGCACCATTGGTTTCCGCCTTGGCCTTTTCCCGCTTCCTCCGTCTTTTTCGTGCCAGGCTTTTCTTGACCTCTTCTTCGCTTCGTATCCGCCATATCTCGACGGCCTTCTCCGCGCCATGAACTGCAATATAATCTGATCGTGCGTAGAATGCGATGCCTTGTGTTCTGTCCTTTCCTTGGCGGTAGAGGATGCCTCTCGTCATCAAGTACTGTTGTTCGGACCCTTCGCCAATTGCCGTACCCGCCTTGCGCAGGCCTTGAAGATCGATGGCCCAAACTTTGAGCTCGCCGTCGTTTCCTGCTGTCATACAGCCGCTGCCGTCTGGCGAAACTCCTAATGCCCAGCATTCTCCGTTTGTTTGTGCGATGTGCGTCTCGATGCAATGCTGTGAGTTGACGTCCCAGATTTTGATCAAGGCATCCTTGCTGGTCGAAAGCAGAAAAGTCTGGTCTGAATCCATCTCAACGTTTTCATTGTCTTCTTGGAGGTCGCTTTTCGGGTGCAGGAAATGCAGGCCCGTAATCTGACCTTTGTGCCCCCTCAGCTTGAACAGGCCAGTCTCCGATACCAGATCCCATATGACAATGTCCGTGTCCTTGGAGCCGCTGGCTAATCGTACGCCTGTCTGATCGAAGGCCAATATCGTGACTGCCGACTTGTGTCCATTAAAGCTTATAACGACCGTAGATGTCCGCGCGTCCCAGATGCGTATGCTGCCGTCCGCGTATCCCACTGCAAAGACGTCCTGGTCCACTTCGCTTCGACGTATTACTGTGACCTCCTCGGTACACGTCGAGTCGCGCCATCTGCTCAGGAGCTCGCCCTTCTTCACGTCCCAACATAGCACTTCTTCGTTGGCGGCGGCGTATGCGCGTCCGGCGCCCGCGGGTCGATTTGAACCGGGTTGGGTGGCGCCTTCCGAGGTCCAGACAATGTTCGAGGTGGCAGTCGCGACCACGCCGAAGGCATCGGACTGCTCATATTTGCTGACGGTACATCAGCAGCTGTTTGGCCCAGACGGCGCTCGTTACTTACCTGTATGATCTCACCATGGCTGTGATTTAAGTAAAGAAACCGAAGTATCAATTGTGCAAGGAGAGATTATGCGACTCAGAAAAGCGTGTGAGAGTTCACGGGTACGTGTGTTGGACTTCTGCTGGTATGCGCCATGGCATTGTGAAGCTCTGTAACTTTTCGGGGCCGCGAACTTTTTGGCGAGCGCTACCAGCAGAGGGGCACTAGCAGGGATGTCATCCAGCCTTACACCGAGACATCACTCCCGAGCCTCCGCAACGTCAAGCAGGCCACAGCTCCCCACCATACCATACCCACATTGCACGCCGACAGACGACAGTCGCCATGCTGCTCCTCGACTACCAAAACGTTCTCATCGAGTCTCTCCTCAAGGATCGCTTTTCCGGGTGCGGACTACCCCGCCGTCCTCCGCCCAGCAGGTAGCTAACGGCGTGCAGAGGAGCTCCAGCGAACATTGATCAGGTTGTGTCCGACTTCGATGGCGTCACATTCCACATCTCGACACCCGAGAGCAAGACGAAGATACTAGTGTCTTTGCGCATCAAGTGCTACCAGGAATTGGTGCAGTATGGCGCGCAGTCAGTGCTCGAGCGGGAATATGGGCCATATATTGTGGCTCCAGAGTCTGGCTATGACTTCTCGGTACAGGTCGACCTCGATAATCTGCCAGAAGATCAGGGTATAGTCAATCGCCAGCGTGGCTCTAGCAGATGCTGACTGTCGGGCAGAGGGCAAAGATGATCTCGTCCGGCGCATATCGCTCCTCAAGCGCAACGCTATGGCTGCACCCTTCGAGCAGGCGTTTGACGAGTTCCACCAGCTGCAAGAAGAGGCTTCCAAGTACACCTCTGAATCCGCGCCGCAAGGCATCGCAGAAGGTGGTGAGACCCGTGCGATCCACTACCGCGAGGAGGAAGCTATATACGTCAAGGCCAGCCACGATCGTGTCACCGTCATTTTCTCTACCGTATTCCGGGAAGAGACCGACAGGATATTCGGAAAGGTGTTCTTGCAGGAGTTCGTCGATGCTAGGCGGAGAGCTATCCAGAATGCCCCACAAGTGCTGTTCAGGCACGAACCCCCTCTCGAACTGCAAGGCTTCCCTGGTGTCAGCACCTCCAACTCTGGGGAAATCGGTTACATCACTTTCGGTGAGCTCAATGCGCTATCTTCTAGATCTAGCTGACGGGCCCAGTTCTCTTCCCGCGCCACCTTACAAACCAGCGACGAGCGGAGGTGATCTCTCATATTCAGACCTTCCGCGACTACTTCCATTACCACATCAAAGCGTCAAAAGCATTCATCCATTCTAGGATGCGCAAGCGGACAGCCGACTTCCTCCAAAGTACGTCGAGGCACATACACTGCACAACAGACATCGCTAATAGATTATAGTCCTGCGCAGAGCAAGGCCAGAAGCCGAGGAGAAGGAACGCAAGACTGCCAGCGGTCGGACGTTCAGAGTGCAGGCATAAGCTTTGTTTGACGTGGTATTTTAGCGTAGCCTCAGTGTACTGGCTCACCTAGAAGGGAGAGCGCAGGATCAAAGCTGTGGAAGAATCACTTTTAGAAAGTAGCGAGCATCAAGTCGCAGGGAGTCTCGACCAAATGCAGTGAACGTGAAGCTACAGACCTATGACTTGTGTAATTCGAGGAGTATTCAACTGCCTTTGAGTGGTCCCATTGAAAGTGTCTGTGCGCGGTGTAAGTGCGTCAGTCGCGACTTCGACGTTCGACGCGCCCCAAGCTCCGCAACCCACCTTTTTGAACACAACCCAAATCACGCCACTACACCAAAGCTGCGAGTCCATACACAGATCAGCAATGTCTGAAGCGACAAGACCCAAATACGACAATCTTCCTGGCATTGACACGGCGCCGGACATCTACGAAACCCCCGATCTCGCCGAGGACGTCTCGACAATCCAAGCTTCTACTGTCGTCTCCGAGTCGGATGGTGACGAGGACAATGACGAGCGATCTGCAGTACACCACCAACGCTTGCAGACTGGCCAGGCACGCAATCGCTTTCAGCCCTCGCGTGTAGATGCGCAAGGCGTCGATTTCTCTGACAACATTGCTGCACAGCGCCGCTCGTACCGCACATCCACCCGAGCTCGGCGAAGACGAGGCGAGATACTAGGAGATGGCAGCGACGAGGAAAAAGAAACATTCGTGGCCAAGCTCGCAAGGATAAAGGGCGAGCTGCACGAGCTCGAGGACGAATACCAGAAAAGAATTGCAACTGGAGACAAGTCCAAAATCGAGGAGAAAGATCCAAAACAGCACCTAGAGGACATGGCGAGCCGCGTGGACGCAATCTATGCTTTGCGCCGTGGCGGTGCGCGCGGCCCAGAAGCGCAGCTCGATAGAACAGTCAAGAAGTTCAAGGACTACAAGCCGTTCGAACCGAGCCCACATCTCACAAAGGCGATCGCCAATCAACCACCGCTGCCTGGGACACAGATTCAAAGGAATCAATTGGAGTACGTACTGGACCAGGCAGCCGAGTTCGACAAGAGAATCACGCAGCTGGAAACCAATCTCGGACTAAATGGAAACACGATGCCTGAGTTGAGCGATCGAGCGCCGTTTCCAGTATTCACGACGCTGCAAAGACTGGAGCAGACCCTCGGTGTGATTGGCGACGCCTCGACGAACAACCTCGAAGCAGCCGTTCAGCAGATCAAAAAACTTACAGCCGACGCCGATCAACTCAAGGAGACTCGACTAGAAGCTGCACGCGCTGTACCTGGATCCGGGTCTGGCGATGACAAAGCCGTCACGTATCCAGACCACGAGGCTAAGATCAATGCTTTGTATGGCACATTGCCCTCAATCGACAAGCTTGCTCCCGCTGTGCCGCTAGTGCTTGAACGCCTTCGCACGTTGCGCCTATTACACACGAGCGCTTGGCAGGCCGATCAGGTCTTGTCAGAGCTTGAGGCGCGTCAGGCAAGGCAAGAAGAGGAGATCAAGAAATGGGAGAGGCAGCTCGTTATTGTGGAGAAAGACATGGAGGAGTGCACAAAGGCGATGCATAACAACATCAAGGTCGTGGGCGAGGACGTGAAGAGGATTGAGGGCAGAGTGGAGAAGCTGCTCAGCGACCATCCGGTGGATTGAGCACTGTACTTTTTCCGCTCAGTGCTCTAAGGAAGCCACAAGCCGCCAGCAGTCACATTGTCGCGTGGGAGCCACTCACTGAGGCAGTCCTCACGCATAGAGATACCCCATTATTCATTGAGCGTTTTCATCTCCCTTCCTACCATGATCAAACGGCGTATTCCAGAAGGCACTATGTACTGCTCTTACCCTGTGTGACAAAAGTCTGGCGAGTGCACCAACACTGCCTGGGCCGAACAGCAAGCCCGCACCACAAATTTTCCGGACGCTTCTTTCTCCCAAGGTGTCTTCTAATCCAGCCGGCGCGCGGCTCCTCCCGCCCCACCAACAAGGCGCTCTAGTACCACAGTTGACAGTGGTTCGGCAGAAGCAATGACTCGAAACCCATGGGGTGCGCATGATCTGCGAGGTGCTCATCCAGATACGCTGCAGATTTCTGATGATCTGCACGCAACCAAGTGGGGAAGTGACGACTTGATCGAAGATGCTGCGCGAGACATTGCTTTGACAACCGGATAGAGCTGGCAGGTACACACTCGGTGGACGCTCCCATGGCATTTCAGCTGGGAACTGATCTAGGCGAATCGGATGAGGCACCACAACAGAAGGATGAAAAGCGTCCTGCTGATCAGAAGGACCTAAGACGTAAGTGGTTCGATCCAGCTAGTTAACGTTTGACCGCTGCAACTGACTAGAATTTCAACATATCCAGCTCCGACGACAAGAAAGCGGAAGATTTGCCAGAACTGTTTGGTGAGCTTTTCTAAAGCACTGGACTAGAGAGGATCAATACACAATCGGATAAGACACGAGAGCAAGCACAAGCTCACGGACTCGTACTGTATACACGAAGACGAAACACTGGTCGTTGAACAATCACCTAAACGAACATGTGGCGAGCTACAGGACAAAGTACGACAACCCGCAGAAGATTGGGGAATACATTTTCAGGAGGGCTGAAATGCCTCTACACTGATTGGTGTGGTTGCACTTATGTTCGTGGCGAGTCTGCTATTTGCGATAATGTAGCCATACTCCAAGCATGATAAGCAGGGGGCTTTCGATGTTAGCTCGTACAGGATGACGGCTGTTGGAGTCCCCGTTGCGCTGATTAACAACCGAGCTGGTAGACTGGGCTGATATCCTGCACGCATCTACTGTAAGTTTGACAGGATTTCGGCTGCGATATCGCAACAAGTATGCGCCCCTAGCTTCATTGGTCTCTCAGAGCTTGGATACCTTCGAGTAGTTTCATAGTCTGCCTTGGAACGTCGCAAATGACGCTGAGGACAGACAGGGCCAAATTCACTCTCCTTCCACGTTAGTGGTGCCGCGTACGAATTCGGGTCTGTGGCGACTCCATCCTCTGGTGATGCGTGAGCACAGCAAAATCGTATCGTCACATGGAAATTGCCGCTTGGCTGAACGCCACTAAGTGGGCGGTCGTCGAAGGATCACAAGTCGAGACAATACAGGTGATCGGCATTTGTTTATGCTGCTTGCTTTTGATAATGCAAGCCATCTGTCGCATGTCGCCACTGCTTGATACCCTTGTACAGCTGATCATTCCCTTGCTTCGAGAGCAGGTGTTCGGTGCTTTCTACTCGTGATCAACGTCTGAACGACGTAGATAAAGTAGACAACCACATTTCCTGTGCATGCCCTGGAAAAGCGTCTGGATACCTCGACGTTATTAGTGAAAGCGCGCAGTTTTCCATTAATGAATATCATTGTTAGCACTGTCACGCAGCCCATGACAGTGCCTTAAGAACACCCTGAGTGAAAATCAAGAAAGGAAGTGCAGTGCAGCATGGGAGTGTGGTTAAACTTTGATGTCGTAACGCCTTCCCGCCGTCGGATGGATGCATCCAGCCAAACGGAGCCCAGCCTTCCCCGCAAAGGCAAGTACCATGTGTGTAGCGAGAGTGCCAGCACGTTTCGAGCATCGCGATCTTTCAATCGGTGATCATCATTGTCTTAAGCCAGGTTATCGTGTAAGTGAGCATGGGGATAAGATACAAGGCCGCGGATCAATGCGAGCTGGCAATAATGGCCAGGTGCTGCTGGTGGTGCGAGTGTGGTGTGAGGGGCGTCCGAGCTTCACATTTATTTCGCGGCATTCCCATCTACCAACTCACGACGCAGCTGTGCAGACCTTCACGATCCTGTCTCGCACAATCTAAGGGGACGTAGTCGTAATGGCTAAGCGCAAGAATCGGGCTTCCGCCAATGGTCAGGTGAAGAAGAAGAGGGCCATCTCTGACGACGAAGCGCATAAGAACTTTCGCGGTGGCCTATTTGAGGGTAAAGTGCTCGAGGGATACACGAATTACTATGCCGAGTCGCAACCGTACGAGACATGCTCCAATTAGGCACAATTGCATCGCTAACAACAACTCAGCTACAAGCACGCCGTGATCCAAGATCTCGTCAACGACACCCTCCTCCGCAATGTCCGCAACGAGATTCGTGAGCACATCCACTTCACGCCCAAAGAGACGGACATCTACAAGATCCACCAGTCCGGTGACCTCGCGAATCTCGATGGCCTCGACGATTCAGCCCTCAAACGGCTGCCCAGTCTACTCACACTGCGCGATTCACTGTACTCGTCGGCGTTTCGCAAATATCTGTCGGCAATAACAGGTTCGGGACCATTGAGCGGGGTCAAGACGGATATGGCTGTGAATGTCTACACACCGGGCTGCCATTTGCTATGCCACGACGATGTCATTGGCAGTCGGCGTGTTAGCTGGATCTTGTACCTGCTGGATCCTGACATTCCCTGGAAGCCTGAATGGGGCGGCGCATTACGACTGTACCCTACCGAGCACCTCAAGACGCCAGAGGGTGACGACGTCAAAGTGCCACAGCCCGACTTCTCGTTATCCATACCACCCGCGTGGAATCAGTTGTCGTTCTTCACAGTGCAGCCCGGGGAGAGCTTCCACGATGTCGAGGAGGTATACAGGAGGGGTCCAGGCGAAACAGAGGAGGATGGAGGGCGCATCCGTATGGCCATTAGCGGCTGGTTTCACATCCCGCAAGAAGGCGAGGAAGGCTATGAGGAGGGCCTCGAGGAGAAGCTGGCAGAGAAGAGCTCGCTCGCGCAACTGCAAGGCGGAAAAGCCGACATCTTTGATGAGCCACAAGCGCAATGGGTCGACAACCCCGACTGGGAAGAGCAAGCAAAGCAGGAAGACGACGAGCTTACTGAGAACGAAATCGACTTCCTCATCAAGTACATCAACCCGAATTACCTTACGCCAGATACTGTTGAGGAGGTCTCGAAGACTTTCTCGGACGAGTCCTCAATCCGCCTTGCAGAATTCCTGTCCGTCAAGTTTTCCGCGAAGCTGCGCAACTACCTCGAGTCGAAAGACCACGAAGCGCATCCTAGTCTGCCAGCGAACCCTTTCCACAAAGACTCGAAAGTTGGCGTTGCGCGACCACCGCATAAGCACCGCTACCTGTACCGGAAAGCGATACAACCCATACCCACCACACCATATCCCGAAAATGATGCCATGACGCCTTACGACGACCTTGTCGATGTTCTCTTCCCGCATCCGGCGTTCATGAAATGGATATCACTAGCTACAGGCATCACACTCACCAGAAGCAATATCTTCGCGCGCCGCTTCCGACGAGGTCTCGACTACACCCTTGCAACGGCATACGAGGAAGAGGACCCACAGCTCGAGGTCTGCCTTGGCATCACTCCTTCGAAAGGCTGGGGCGATGAGGACGAAGAGCCGGAAGAGCCACAGCAAAACGGCAGCAGTAGCAAGAGCAAGAAGAAGCGCAAGACAAACGGTAAAGGTCCCGCTGCACCTGAGCCGAAAGCTGAAGAAGAAGTTGGCGGTTACGAAATGTACATGGCAGGAGACGATGACGAAGACCATCCTCAACTTCCCACGTCGCACAATTCGACCGAGACTGGCGCTGGTCAGCGCCGTAAAGCGAAAGCTGATCCTGCCATCTATAAATCTGCTGCAGACGACGAAGACGATGGTATCCTGTTCAGTCAGTCTGCGACTTGGAACAACCTTGCGATCAATCTGCGAGATAAAGGCGTGCTAAGGTTCACCAAGTACGTCAGCCGAAGTGCGAGAGGTGATCGATGGGATGTATGTGCAGAATATGGGGTTGAATTTGGGGAGGACAATAGTGATGAGGAGGATGAGGACTAAATGATGAGAATAGGGACCTGGGTAAAAACAAGGCTGCTTTGGCATCATGTGTGATGAATTCCGGTTGTTTATGGCATGGCGGGACTTTGTTTTGACAGCATATGGTGTACATCATGACATGATGATGGGACATATGGTTTTCACTTTACTCCCGTCGTTAGTCTTGGGATTGATTTGTATCAAGGTCGCATTTAACGTTCATGGTTGAGGCTGCCTTCCCCAGACCTTCAGAATGCGGAACGCTTCCGGCCCCACATCCCCACATCTTCCTACCATCCTCGGCGACTAGTGACGGCTACATCACCACCAATCGAAGCTCTACTCTAAGATTACACGACTTGCTCTTCGACATGCATTTGTATGACTTCCAATCTGTTTCGATCTTCCAAGACAGCTAGTAACCGACAATGCCTGACCCGGAATACGTCATCAAGCATACTACCCTGGACTGCTCGTTGCGCGGCAAATCTTCAGCAACCTCGGTCCAGTTCAGGAACCTCAAGTACGCTTCGATACCTGCGCGATATCAAGATTCGATTCCGAACGATGCATTAGGGGCAGGAATCGATGGGGTGTTCGACGCAACGCATTGCGGGCCGTCATGTCCGCAGAAACGCGGAGCTCTGGCTTTCGATCTGACGTTGGTCGGCAATGTTACCTTGCCACATGAGCTGGGACAGGGCGCGTCGGAAGAGATGGATGAGTTCGACTGTCTGCATGTCAATGTTACTGTGCCAAAGTCAGCTCTGAACGCCGAGACAGACAAAGCAAAAGACCTGCCTGTCTTCGTGTGGGTACATGGCGGAGGATTGAGCTACGGATCGAATGCCTTTCCGCAGTACGATCTGCAAAGGTTCGTCGAGAGAAGTTCAGAAGTGGGCAAACCTGTGATCGGCGTTGCCATGAACTACCGCGTTGGGTTATTCGGCTTCATGGCGAACGAGGACCTAGGAGCTCCGGGAAACATGGGCTTCAAGGATCAAGTCCTCGCTTTTCGTTGGATCAAGAAGCATATTGCTGGCTTTGGAGGCAACCCGAACAATGTCACTGCGGCGGGAGAATCTGCTGGCGGGATATCCTTGTCGACAATACTGTGTGCAAACGTTGGTGCGGAAGCGTTGTTCGAAAGAGTGGTAATTATGAGTGGCGAGGCCACGCTCCGGAAACCAAGGCACAAGCGGTGGCATCGACAAATGTGCAGATCACAATCGACTTTCTTAGAAATCAAGGAGACGGAGCTTAAAACTCTGGAAACGAGTTTACTAGCGACTGAAGCGGAACAACTCGCACAGAAGCTGCCTCTGGCACAACATTACTGCGGCTATGTAGATGGAAAGTGGTTGAAAGAAGACGTAACACTTTCCGTCTTGGCAAATGGACACCGAACACTACACAAGCCTGCATGGTGTGAAGAGTACGTGGTAGGGGATACTGCCCACGACGGCACGGTCTTGAAAGCGCGGATACTAGACCAGCCCGACGCACTCTCACGTCTGAAAGCAGCGTGTAGCCGATATCTCACAGCATCCGAAACCAATACCCTACTCGCTGCGTACAATCTTGACGGGCAACCTTCACCGGAACGACAGCAAGATATGTTGCGTGCCCTAGCGTCCGAACTCCGGTTCTACTATCCCACACTTGCCGTACACAACGGATGGAAGTCGACATCTCCACCGAAACAAGCAGCGAGGTATCACGTCCATGTCCCGAACCCATTCGACGGCGCATACAAGGGCCTCGCTTCTCATGAGCTCGACGTCGCCTTCTTACTGCAGAATTTCAACGATCAGCTCGACGAGCAAAACCGGCGCATCGCAGAGAGCTTTGCAGACCGGTTCATTGGCTTTGCACACGGGTACGGGTGGTGCAAAAGTGGCAAGGTGGTCGTCGTCGGTTCGGAAGGTGTTGTGGAAGTCGATGAGTCCTCGTACGATCGTGTATATCGAGACGGTCGCGGCGCGGTCCTGGAAAGCCTGGGTGCAGACAAAGTATGGGCTATTGCGGAGATGTGGCAGGGCGTCCCGAGCGAGGACGAGGAAAAGGTCGTTGCGAAGATGTAGTAATTTGTGCATTCCAACGTAACTGAGCTCATGAGTCTCAATCAGCGGCACATGGCACCCTGTCTAAGTCTCGGTAAGTCCGCTCCAGCATGTCTCTCGCTTCGAGTGCATGTCCTTTCCACACGGTGACTTGTGCGCTCAGCATCTCCATCTGTTCTTCTTGTCTCGCTATCCGCAAAACCAGTTCTGTCACTTTGTTCTCGGTGCATCGATGTTGGCGCGCTTGCAGCATGGCTTGCAGCTCTCTGTCTCTGTCTCTAAGCTGCATTTTCAGAAGCGCGATTTCGTAGTCCTGGATTCGTCTGCGTAATTGTGCATTCAAGAGTTCATATTCGGTCAAAATGGGGTTGTGCGTGTCATCGATGTCATCGTGGTCTTTGGTACCCAGCCATTCCAGCTTCTGCGACGAGCGGGGTGTCGCAGGCGGAGTCGTCGGTTGAGGAACTTGTGCAGTCATGATTAAGTTCGCAATTTTTAAAGACTATCAGAAAAGCTTCCATGCAAAAGGCCTGGAATCCTCACCTTATACCACATCTCCCTCCAGCTACAAGCATCCTCCATGAACGTTAGGCGTCAGCCCACTCGACACACCAGGCCAACTATCGTGATCAATTGCCGGACTGCATTGAGGTCCGCATCCAAAACCATGGTTCGGAAGTGCCTGGGCTGGATCCCCGACGTCGCAGATCTGAGCCACCTTCACATATGATTGGATGACCGACACGCTAGGATGGTCTGGAGACGTTCCGCGCCGGTGGTGTACCACAGAATGTACTCGACGAGCTATCACGAAATGGAATAGGGTCCTGCATGAAATTTGTTTTGAGTTAGGTCTTTATCACGTCGCCAGGGTTAGGGAATTGGTTGCGACTGTGGAGTGCGTCTCTCTGCCCGTCGACTGTCAACAAAATCATAGATTCTTATCCGCCGCTGTTAACTCTGCGTTCTCACGAGTCAGCTGCAGAAACTATGCCTGCGCGTTGGTCCATTGGAGACACCACAAGCCAATGATCTGACTATTTCAGTGTTGCCTGCTAGCTTCTGCCTAGTTGAGAACATGAACCTCACCTTCTGCGACTCCTACAACTTCTACAACTTTCATCACTTCTATAACTTCTATAACTTCTATAACTTTAAAAAAGAATACATAGTGTTAACAAGTAGTAAGGAGAAAGAGTCTCTAAAAGACACCGACCCTATGATATCGCATTTAAGGAGGTGCCAGGATGTTTACGTTTTTGTAAGACGTGTTGACTTGCCCGGGGAACTTTGGATGTCCACGGAGCGGGCCAAGCCGAAGGCAAAAGGGTATGTACTGCCAGAGGCATTTGATCGTTAGAGGCAAAAGCAGACCGTTCGAAAGAAGGTTAGAACAGCAGAAAATCTCAAAATTGGCATCGCACGTCACTCTCCGTTGACTTCCCATACCGCACTAATCAGCTCCGCCACCTGGCCCACTCTAACCTCCGAGGGCGTTTTAGAGAACGGCCATGTTCGTTCGAATTGAGCTCCATGGCCGCGACTTGCAAACGTTGCGGTTTCAAGTATTACTGTGAGCGCAATGTGAGAGAATCGAGGCAATGGATAGGTAAGCATCATTACATCACAGAGCAGTCTAAAGTGACCAAAGTCAAGTAAGAGTTGACGGGTCCGGAGCAAATCGAAAGATGCTTGAAGGAATTAGGTACATGGATATGGTATACCCTCGTTAGACAAAGGTCGACACTAACAAGACACCCCACAGTGGTGACAGTACAAGTTATGCTGACATAAGAGTATTCACCTCCATGTTCTCCGCGACGAGAACCTCGCTATTCAGGTATTTCTTAGCCCTCATTAGTAAATATCGTCAAAGGAGGCCTTGTCTGATTTACCGCACAGGTCCGTGATTAGCTTTCAGCCAAATGCCAGAGGTACCACAATCTCGACGTCTCGACCTTGTACCAGGCTGCTGACACCCCAGCGAATCCAGTTCTCGTCTAGGCTGCTGTATATCCACTGTTCGTCCTGTTCGACCTTAACGCGCTTCAGCCCAACCAGACGGTCGAACGGTAGGGCGGTTGACCACTCGAGGAAGTCAAGGTGCTGGTTTTGGGACTGGTAGTCGCTGCCTGGGAAATTGGTCGAAGAATCCCAAAGTCTGCCACCTTCACGTGCGTCTGGCGTGGTGAGCTGGACATTGGCGATGGCGTCACGTTGGGTCTCTGAGAGGTCCTTGAGGAACTCAACGAAGGAACCGTCGCTATGGATGTGGAAGGTAATGGATGGAAACACAAGAGGGTAGGCTTCCACGTAAAGCTGTCGGCAAGCCGTCGTCAGACCTAGGATGTCGAATAGGTTTGTGGCGGAGTGCGGGCCAGCAGCTGGTCCGGCCAACTGAGCGAAAAGGTGGTATCGCTTCCTGCCGCGCGGTCCAAAGATGGTGACAATGCCATCACTCAACGCATACGCATAGATCCTGTTACGCAGTTCTCCAGGCAGACGAAGAAGTGGTGATTGGACGCGGTTGCGTGCTGCCCTGCACCGCTATCAGCATGACTTATACCAAGTGAAATAGTGCCTGGTGACTCACAGAGCGTCCGCGTCCTGTGCGGTCATCGGTTTTGGGTTCATTTCTAGAGAGACAGTGGGAGCGGGATCTTGTGTCGGCGAGTTGGGAGCAAGGGAGTTGAGAAAGAGAGGAGTGATGGCTGAGGCGTGGAAGGGTAAGAGCTTACTAGCGCTCAACCGTCGTGACATCACCAGCAAAAGTGAAGGCAAGCACGTTCAACATCCAGAGATCTTATCGCGCCGTCACACCGTCTCTTATCATGAGCTTCTGTTTCCTAAATGGAGACACATCCGCCCACGAGTGTTTGCTATTTCCCAACCGTGCGGAAACTTTAATGGGTCCTTCCCGAGTGTAACCAGTGTTGCCAATCTTTTATACCATCTCGCTTTCTTCTCTCAGCCGAAGCATTGATTTATCGGCAGTCATCCCATCTTCTCAGCGCGATCTCAGTTCCCCGCACAAGTTGCCCAATGCGCAGTATGACTCGCTTATTGAGCAACCCACGGTTCCTTGGGCTTCTCTGCTCCGACATGAACCATTCATATGTCGTGCATAGAGGTGGCTGCTTTCATTGCTTCCAAATGATCGGCTCCCATGCTCGTTGCCACGGTGCGATGTAAGTGAACCGTCTTAGCTGCAATTTGATTTTGTGGAAGTGGACATTGTAGTTGCGTCTGCCGGAGTGGTTCCCGCTATTTCTATGCCCACATTGTCGAGGAGATAGAAATAGATACGGATGCGTGTTTCAGCGGGCAAGCGAAGAAGAGGTGACTGTTGCTCGTTCAGGATGTGACTAGCATATGTTAGTCCAGGACCCCATCCCTCCCTGCGCCTGTCCTTCAGAACACATACGTCGCGCTCGAACACTGCGGCTGAGTACGCCATGCCGAAGGTGTTGTTGATCTCAGGTGATGTGGCAACTGAGATCCTGGCCGGCGTCAAACTGTGGAGAAAGCAAACGCCGCTAGTGATGTGAACAGATCCTCGAGCAATAACAAGACATGACATCGACTGCGGGAGTATATGCAAACCAGATGTGCTTCATGCTCGTCCAATTTCATTTCTCTCTGAAAGCTGACTTGTAACGAGACACAGCTTGCATACGGACGTCGCTTCTCAGCATGCAAAAAGGAACTCTCCCCTCGGAAAAGTTCCGTCCATTCCTCGAAATTTCCTCTTCAGTTGACCGATCTTCTCCCGCGCCTCTCGAAAGGTGTATCGGAGGTTTATGTACTGTACCACTTCACCATGAGTGCGTGCTCCAGCGGAGCCACGCGCTCAAACTCCACCACAATGTCGTCACGACCAGTGTGCTGCCTCAAGTTTGCCACGATCTTGTCCTCGCCCGCTTTGTTGAGCCTGCAATAATCTGGACATCCCAGGACAGTAATACGCTTCAATCCTACCAGAGATACAAGGTCGCAGTATTCGAATATTGCTTTTGATGTACAGTACTGTGGGCGTATCGCGCTATAATCGATGCTGATATGGGAGACCACATTCCGGTGCTTTATAGCGAGTTTTAGTTGGAGGCGACTGATGCAGTAGATTCCAATGTAGAACGTGCTAGACGCGAAAGGCAGGAGCTGAGTTTCCATGTAGAGTTTGCGGCAAACGAACATCAGGCCGCACAGGTACTTGAGGTCCTTGTAGGAACCCTGCTCACGCGCGCTCAAATAGTCGTAGGTTCTCCGCACTGAAGGACGACGAAAATTGATCTGGGTCCTCCGCAATGGACGACGATGAATGGTCGCAGTACCGGTAGTGATGACAATGTTGCCGAATACATAATCGTATACGCGATTACGAAGCTCGGCGGGCAAGCGGAGAAGAGGAGACGTGCGTGCGTTGAGAATTTCCCTAGAAAGCGTCAATTCCAACATTCGCCATGCCATGTGACCAGGGTGTGCACTTACACTGCGTCTGCCTCTGCTACAGACAGTTCCGAGTGGTGTAGACGACGTAGCATGATGGGAAATGTTTGCCTTGGTTGAGATCGTGGAGTTGAAGTTGCTGAGATGTCCAGGTTGAAGATTAGCGATGATGTAGATCTGCAAGATATGAAAGTGAAGGTGAAGGTGTGCTGACATAAGCGGGAGACCAAATAAGGTGAGAGAACCCTCAAGTGAAAGCACTCGACCGTTTGTCACTTGACTTTTGAAAGACGTAAACATGACCTTCATAGAGCCTTTGCCGTCTCTCAATGCAGTGAGACATAAGAGCTCAGAATGTCTTCGTCTTAATACCGGTCTCAAAAACGAATCTCCAGGCGCCTTTCAATGTGAACTCCATGCTAAACCTTGCTTGAAATCTCCAACCCCGCGGCCCTACTGGCACCAACTACTGTCCTGTCTTAATCACGACCTCGAGGTCTGCCTTCCCCGCACACATCCCCAACGCCTTGACGATATAGCGGCAGTCGATATCATCCTTGATCACACCATGAGGCACATTCTCGACGATGACCCGAGTCAGACCTTCCAGTTGTTTCAACTTCACGCATTTGGTGCGATCAATCCGCTCTTCTAGGAGGTTTTCTGTAAGCCGGTCATCCTCCAGACAGGGATTTGCGACGCGTATTCTGGGAGAGTAATGGCTGCGAGCGCTTGTGCCAACCACCAGGGCACTCGAATAGTCTGGACCACGCAGAGTTGAGACTTGCGCAACAACCTAAGCATACTGGAATAGTCGGAGTGGTCGCGAATGACGAAGGTGTTCATCCGAAAGAGAAGCAGAGAGGTATCTGCATAGAGCCGTCTGCAAGTGAGGGGAAGGCTGTAGGACAGGGGTAGGCATAGATTCAATGCTCCCTTCGAGAACACGCCAAAGATGACAGTCTTGCGCCGGGGTAACCATATGGTTTGAAACTCGTGACCGCTGGGGACGGCTAGGCCGTATATCTGGTTTCTGATCTCGCCTGGTAGGCGCAGCAGTGGCGATGCACGACTATTGCGGGCCTCACTACCATTTCATAGTTGTAAGCTGTGCTCCCGTCTACCAACGTGGTGACCTTACACGACATGAGCCTCTTTGGCGGTCAGCTTTGAGCGTTTAATTGCCATTTTGGTTGTTAGCGCAGGAGAGTGTAGAAGTGGATGTGTAAAGTTGGAGGGAGGGGAGCCGAACCTTGAGAATTATGGCCTGATTTTGATAATATAATGGCGGGGAGAATCATGACGTAATGCGGCACAGCACTTGAACGGGCCGGAGCGAACCCTGATGCCTAGTGTGCTGTGGTGGGAGCCAGAGGCCCTGCTATGTTATGAGCATCCGTCTTGGAGCTTGAGCTAGTGCACCACTAGGATAGATACCACACACACGCTCTAACTTGGGTAGTTCCAGGTATACTCGCCCCGCTTAGGTCAGTCACCAAAGACAACTTCGACATGTCGACTACCCATACAGTGGCGGAGACCGGCAAGAATGTACTCTTTCTCGAACTTCCCGGACCAGTCCTCAATCACTACCCGCTCAAGTCCGGGGAGTGCCATTACACTGAGCATACGGGACAGATACGAAAGCTGGTTCTTGATGAGCGAAAGCTTATACAACCTAGGCCGCGTTCTCAGCTCGATTCTGAAGGCGAGAAGGCGTCTGGCAAGGTTTGCCGCATCTCGCTCTGTAACTACAACCGTCGTGATGGCTTTGCGTCGAGCGTCTGGTAGAAGTGACACGAGGCTGTGGGCTTTGGATATTCTCGGAATATGTACGGTGGAGAGGGTGAAAGGTAGAAGGCCTATTTCTGCTTGAGTCTGCCGACAACTTTGCGTGAGACCCAAATATTCTGCGATGGTACCTGGACCACGGTTTGCGCCGTCTTGATAGACTACCACTCGACTCATAATAGGAGATGTCTGTAGATTCTCGTGGATATAGACATGGATGTTTCTAAGGGCGTAGCCATAGATATTGTTACGCAGCTCTTTAGGAAGGAGAAGTAGAGTAGGTAGATGCTGATACTGTAGAATGCTAAAATTCAAGGTTAGCTCAGCGCATGTTTCAGATGGTAAGACCTACGAGG
>TARA_R110002003_G_scaffold112_30_pt1 | contig 17658 bp, 19 predicted proteins | sample TARA_R110002003 | Tara Oceans TARA_R110002003 (sample SAMEA4396441) | marine metagenome | biome: Westerlies Biome; feature: [SRF] surface water layer (ENVO:00010504); material: water (ENVO:00002006), including particulate matter (ENVO:01000060) such as... | depth 5 m
TAGGAGAGGTCATGGTGGGAAATGGTGGGCTGGCTGCAGGCGACAGGCTTGCGTGGCTGAGCAATATTGACGTGTGTGGGTAAGATGGAGGTGAGCGAAGTATCGTAAAGACGAAGGAAAGAGCTGCGTAGGTGCTAAGGCTAGGAAAGGGTCCGCGTTAGCACGCACGAGGTGAAGGCAGGCGAGAGCGAGAGCAAAAGGTGAAGAGAGAAAAACTAATAGATCACGGAGAGGGATGAGGATTTTGCGAGTCACAGCAAGGTTGACTCGTGGGTGCGCAGTCTACCAACTAGTGAATGCACTGACTGCGAGTGGAGGAAGTAAATGAGAGCAGTTCATTGCAAGGTGCCCAGCAATTTCAGGCTTTTGGTCCTCTCCGTTGGGTTTTCCTTGCTCTCTTTTCCTTCCATGTCGTCGCACTTATCCATTTCCGCCAATAGCAAAAGATAGCTGTGCCAGATTTTCAAGCTCTGGGTCTTCGAGAGTCGAGGCTGCAGCCCTTCATCACACCTCGATCGTGGAAGATGTCCTTCCAGTAGAGATGCTGCAGATTTGACCACAAGTAGATGATGTTCGAACCACCGTCCAACAACTCCCTCTTTATAGATAGATATGGCTCTGATTGCAGCGTTTCGATCAAACGATACCCTTCGTAATGTACGTCCTCGTTCTGAAGCTCTCCGTGCCGGTTTTCTACAGGATATGCAGGATAATCCTTGGTTGCAGGGTACACTGCCTTGATGATGATACCTCGCCCATTAATCCAGATATCCGGTAGTGATGATTTTCCCCCTCTAGCCACATTATCTGGCCATGAAATAATCATGTCAGAGAGAAGGAGGAACAATCGCATCCGTAGGTCTGTGACACGCGGTGTAGCGTCTTCTTCATAAGAACCACTCTCGTCCGGACGAGAAAGCGTGAATCGTAGTTTTGTCCCACTTAACAGGCCCGAGCCATCGATAGGGCGCGAAAGTTCCCGAATATTGATGCGAACCTCGTCTAATGTACTCGATGTTTCGAGGCAGAAATTCATCCAGAGAGTTACATTCGGATGATAGTAAAATGCATCTTTCATCATTCTTCCTATGATATTCACGTCTGCTTCAGAGCTCGCCATTTCTCTATCGAGCAGCTTGGATGGATGAACGTGAGTGACTGACTCACGACTTGTCATTCTGATCGTGAATGGATAATTTTTTGGCAAGTGTAGATCCTTGAACTGATACCTCAGTGCCATACTAGAGTGGAAGTAGGCCAGGTCAACACCGTATAATTTACGTTGATCAAGGTCTAACTCCACGGCCCCTTGAGAGAGGCAGGCGAGCTCTAGAATCTTGCAACGAACTTTGCGAGATAATGCTTGTAAGGTGTGCTTGAAAACTAAGCCAGGCTTGAAGGCTGTGCCCGAGTCTTCGATATCGAACGTCTGCAAAATGGTCTCCTTTGTAACCGTAGGGGAGGCGTAGAGAATGTGGGCCTCATGACTGGTTGGCTCTATACCGATTTGCGCGAGCAGACGGTTCGAGTATGCAAAGCGTTTTAGATCCAACACATCCTCCAGAACAACGGCATTCAATATATTGTTAAGTATGTTCTTCAAGTGAAGGCACCTCTCCTTGTATGTGACAGCTGATTGGGGCCACGTTGCATCGACGCCTGAATGGTGCGCGGAGACCTGGCAGACATCGGAAATTGAGAGACGACATTTGATGTCCATGTGCGTCCAAAAGAACCTTGCCAACGGAAGAAGATCCAAGTGTGAAACATGGGGTTGTGTGTTCCAGAACGAACACAGAGCATTGAGGTCAATCGATATCTCTTGCAGAAGGGAGACCTGAGATCCAATCGCCGAAAGCAATATCGGCGCGTAGTTTAGGGGATGGTATTCCTTGACGTCCAACAATCTGGGGTAGTGTCCGTTGCTGTTGTCGTGGCAATGATCCACCCGAGAGAAATTGAAGGTATTCATTCCGTACAAGATGCCCGTGGCTTCGTGGTAGATTTGGCGGCATGAGTAGAAGAGAGCAACCGGAAATTTGTGGAGGAAGACATCATCGGCACCCTCGCATTCTGAAGAAAGGCGGTTGAATCTTTCATAAGCGTCCTGATAGTGCGCGTCCACGATGTATTCAGATCTTAAGGGTGGCTTTAGGTGGAAGGCCTTGGCATTGTGCAGAAGCACAGGTGCGGGCCGCGAGAATAGTACCTCATAGATCGTATTGCGTATTTCTCCTGGCAAAGTAATGAGGAAGGACGGCGCGCTCGGGTTAGCAGGACTCGACCTCGTTCTCGGTATCTGTTTCTGGGCGGCCATTGTGGACAGTTGCGTGCTCATGAGCACGAGTTGCGTGGTCGACCTTGTTATTGAGTCGCGGCGCTTCAGGGACGCAAAGATCCAGAGCTCTGGTGCGACAAGTAGGAGAGGGCGCGGCCGCCAAGACGAGGGCCTCTAACTAGCGCGCACATACATGAGGTGAAGGTGAGTAATTGTTTGGAAACACTAGTCTCAAAGCGCATGTTGTTGCGCACTGCCGCATGCACTCTCACAGAGCCAGATCTTCTCCTGTGGGCAATCCTTTGACTTCCAATTAGTGCAGATTGGATGCTCTGTAAAGCATCGTCTGCGGAGTTGAAGTCAGCTCAGAGTTGCTTTGTAAATGTAGTAACGCGTTGCTTGTATTGAGACAACCAATTGCAACGCAAAGACTCTAGAAGAATTGGCAACAAATCGGAGACTTCCTTGTTTGCAATGGGCAGTGGTGACTACATAAGTACCATCTTTGCGCTTGCGTGGTATTGTTATTGTTAAACTGAGGTAAGACGACAACATACTGTATAGCTCCAGAATAGTGTTCAGGTACCCTGCGACAGATGCTGGTCTAGCCTGGTTCTGTTCATCCATGACGCCGAGTAGTTGGTCGCATGAACAGCCACTGTGGTAAGTCGTCCCTTCCCCAATTGCCAAACCCTGAACTTGCTGAAGAGACCGGAGTGCGTAGCTGTTGCAACCAGTCTATCATCGCGGAGGGAAGTGACGTCGAGTGCAGCGTACTACACTACTGCAACGGTGTATTGTGATGTGCGGTCATTGCTTAGCGCACCACACGATGACGCAGATCTTCCCCAGAGGTTGCCCCAGACTGGCTCCAACCGCTGCGTGTTATACTATTTCGAGCTCTCGGTAGTGTCAAAAGTTCTCAAAAGAGCCATAGTCAACTAGAATCGATCATTTGGAAGTAGTCTGGCGAATCAGCGCTTCGCTGAGTATAACCGACGCTAGCGGAAGGCATTCACTCCGTGCTTAGGCTGAAGATCGACAGCGGGGAGAATACCCAGGACACTGGTCGACCGAGGGACGTTTTGGTGTTGCGAGAAAAGCGTCCTGCCTGTTTGGGTGGTGGCGATGTCAGGGTGGACGGCGAAGTTGTTGATGATGTGGTATAAGTGAAGGCGCACGGCGGTGGCAGGCACCCAGCTCTCATTACCATTCATTGCATAGCATCAAGATGCATATATGTTCTCTCCTTTCAATAATCTCTATAAGCTTTGCGCCGTTGGCCAATGCTTTCCCAGCTGCGATATTGGATGCTGCGGCCACTGACCCAGGCATCTTGAAACGTGCTGAGGAGATTGCTAAACTTCTCGAGAAGCGACAGGCTGGAGCCAACGCGGCGACAGGCCTCTTCGAGCCGGTGAATACATTCAATGCTCAGGCTCAGTATGTCAACATCAGTCGGGGATCTGGACACGAGTACGTGGCACCTGGTCCGAACGATCTCAGGGGCCCGTGTCCCGGGCTAAATGCCTTTGCCAACCACAGTGAGTAACAGCGAGGAGATTCATCTTGTTGACGTCTTGCTGATACGTCCAAAGACTTCCTACCACACAATGGCTATGCCTCAGTCACACAGTATATCGATGCAACGACCAAGGTAGTCGGCATGGGTCCACTGCTCGCCATCTTCTTATCTGCCTTGGGCGGTGCCATTGATGGCGACATCTTGAACTGGAGTATGGGTGGCACGCCCTCTCTCGCTCAGGGTGGTGTGACCGGTGTCTTGGGCAACGGCCTCATTGGATCGCACAACAAATACGAAGGCGACGCTTCTCCCACCAGACCGGACCTCTACCAAGCAGGCAACAACTACCAAACCGTTACCTCGCAGTTCCAGGAGCTCATTGACTATTCTCCTGGCGGCGAGGTCACGCTTGATTCGCTTACATCGTTCCGGTCGCACAGGTTCGATACGCAGATTGCCCAGAACCCAAGATTGTAAGTGGTATCCGCGTGAAGAGTGAAAGAAAAAATGTTGACTTTTTTCAAGCTTCAACGGACCTTTTCGGGTGTACTTGTTCAGCCTGCGGCATACACGTTCATCTACCGCTTCATGGCAAACCACAGTGCCGAGTACCCAGCAGGCCGACTGACATATGATGTAATCCAGTCATGGTTCGGTGTCCAGGGAACAAACAAGAATTACGATGCGATTCAGGGCGCCGAGCGCATCCCCGAGAACTGGGTACGTTCGCGCAGCATTTGATCGCCTGAGCCAAGTTTGCTAAATCTTTCAAACAGTATCGACGCGCGATCGAGTATCCTTACGATACGGACTACTTTCTTGCGGACGCGGTTAACGCTGCTGTCCTCCACCCCAAGTTCCTAAGCATTGGCGGGTAAGACGTCGTCTGATGTCTGCTTTATGCAAACATTGACTGACTTGCCTAGTAACACGGGTACTACGAACTCCTTCGCAGGCGTTGACGTTGCCGACTTGACTGGCGGCGTATACAACTCAGCTAGTCTCTTGCAAGGCAACAATCTTGCCTGCTTCGTCTACCAGCTGTCGGCCCAGGCAAAGCCAGATGCAGTGCTCGGCGTGCTGGACAGGTTGACGAATGCAGTCGGCAGTGTCATTGGTGCACTCGGGTGCCCGCAGTTGCAAGCGATTGACCAGAGACAGCTCCAACAGTTTCCAGGGTATAGCCAGAAGCCAGTCTATGGCTAGTCGAGCGTGCACAGGGAGCCTCTAGATGGATAATGATGAATGAAAGTCATGATGTCTGCCCCCGTAGAGACAGGCGTGATACCGTGAAGCATGCCTCAGGCAGACGTGCACGACGGAATGCGAACGGTCTAGATGAATCTTGATCGACAGGAGCCGCGCAATGATGGACATGTGAAGGGGCAAATATGGGTGTAGAAGTTGCGGGTCCCACAACAAGCTGGAATGCAGGGTCTACTGTGGCAGTGCAGCGCAGGTGGCTCAGTCGCTCCTCGCTCATTCGCCCAGCCGCAGTCCAGTGCATCCTGACGTAACGTTAAGCGCGCAGCAGCAGGCAGGTTGTCACAGAATGGGCCGCTTGGCTCTCCCTCAGTCGCAGGCCATAAAAAGGTCTCTGCTACTGCACCCTGCGCACAGAAATAGACGATACCCCTCCCTGTTGCCAAATCCGCTCACAATACTGTCGCCTGTCCCCCTACCGCCTTCCCTCTCACACCCTCACAGCTTCGATACCCCGCGACTGCGACGTCTGCCAGTATGAGCGGCCATGGCGACCCCCGACTGCTCTACACAATTGGCGGCATCAAGGCCTACCACATCCAGCAGGGCGAGGAGCACTCCCTCACGCCTTCAGGGCCGCAGACGCTCTCCCTGTTGATGGTCCCTACCAACTCGCCCTTTGCCGATCTCAGCAACACGCGCGGCCAGAACGAAGCTCCCGAAGAGGACTTCTACCTGCACCTCAACCTCCCTCCCGAGCTCGACCTTCCACTGCCCGCGACGACGCAGATCTACCACCAGCCTCCGCGGAGCTATCTCATCCCACGATGGGATTTGGGCCCCGAGAGTGGAGCATTCACACGGATAGAGTTCCCAGCGATTGGCAAGGGCGCCGACTCGGTGACGCAGGAGGACATTGACACCTTCGAGACCATCTTGGCGCAATGCACCGCCTTCCTTGAGCGCGCCCAGGCGCCGCAGCACGACAAGAGCAAAGGCGGTCTCAAGGCATACAACCCCGCCGACTACGCGCCTGGTGAGGCCTATGCAGGGTCCAGCAAGCAGCCGCATGGCGAAGTGGTGCTGGTCGACGAGGAGAATGGCAGCGTCGTAGGCGAGCTTGCGGAAGGCGCTCAGATTATCGAGGACCCGCGGTTGAAGCAGGGCTCCAAGAGTGAGTACCCTATACCTTTACGCTACATGGCCACTCATGCTAATGTAGACTCAGACCCAGTTGAAATCTCCGTTTCCGCCGATGGCAAGAGAATCAACATCAAGCCGCTCGAAGACGACTACCTCGAGATGGCCCGCCATCCCGCCTACAAGGACTCCGGCCTGGTACAAAACTCGGCAGCTGCCTCGCGACTCATTGTCACTGGCTCGAGCTACCTCAGCAACATGATGGTCCAGGGTGCCGAGAACTTCATGGCGAAGACCAGGCCCAACGACAAGCCTATGGTGTTTCAGCCCGCGACCCACGACCGCGTCCGCAAGATCAACACTCTCACAACCGGCGTGGCTGGCTACTCGGCGAAGACTGTCGGGCAGCTCACCAAGTACGCGCAGAATGCAGCAGCAGGTCTGGCAGGGCACAAGAAGACGCACCACAGAAGCGCAAATCCTGATGGAACACCAAACGATAAGTACAAGCCTGGTCTTCTCAACAAGTCTCTCATCGCATTCTCGACCATCGCAGACGGCATCTCATACTCTGGCAAGACTATCCTGACACACGGAGGTGCTGCGGCCAGTGCTGCTGTCGGCCACAAGTATGGCCCTGAGGCCGGCAGCATCACCAGCAACATCGCAGGTGGTGTCAAGAATGTCGGCCTTGTCTACATCGACGTCACTGGCGTCAGCAGACGTGCTATCATCAAGTCTGTTGCTAAGGGCATGGTCGTGGGCAAAGTCAAGGACAAGCGAGGCAACGAGCAAACGGTCATGGTTGGAGGTGGCGATGGTGGTAGTGTTCAGCCCAGCGATCTCAACCCTCAGCTGGGCGTCAGCAACACAGACGTACCCCCCAACGCTTCTGGTGCTGCGCCTGGCCAGCAAGTCTCGTTTGGCAACCAGCCACCGCCTAGCTACCGCACTGGAGTCGGCGAGTCGATCGAAGGACAGCCAGCGTATTACCCCAAGGAAAAGAGGTGAGGCTGATTCACGACGGGGCGGTGCGTAAAGAGAGATTGTCACGAGGCACGAGATCACGATATGTTAGCGAGGCAGAACTTTTAGGCAACGGTCACGCATAGCCTATGCTTCACTTGGGATCAGGGCAGACCTGATCTTACTCCGTCTCCTTAGTCACCGGTTTGCTTTCGAGAAGTACATAGTTTCCTTCACAATACCACACGTATGCACTCATTGGTCTTGTCTGCAGCCTGTTGAACATGTCCACTTCGAAACTTGTATGACACAGGAATACGCAGAGGCGCATTCATGTCGAAATCGTGCACTTTTCTTCCACTGTCTTCATACTAGACGCTCACACACCTACCAACTCACCCTTTCATCCCATCTCCTTCCCTGTCCTCCAACACCACAACACCCCCTTCTCACCCATAACCCATCCTCTCCTCCAGCCCATTCCCAACCAGCGCGATCCCTCACCCGCATCCGCCTCACTCGCCCAAAAGTCACGCCATCCCCAACTCTCCCGAACCCATGGGACCCGAGTCTTTGCCGCGCGCACATATAGGACTCCACACTCGGCGCACATGACATTGCAGCGGCTTTTTACGAGTCAATATTTGTTCTCCGCTGCATGACCGTTGGACGAGTGGGTTTTGTCGTAAGATGGCGTGGTGCGGCGAGCAGGGATGCATGGGTTAAGGCGTGGTATAGCCCTGGGTGGGAGGGGGATGCTTGTCGGGGAAGGAAGGTGCGGGGCGCGTGGATCTGGGGTTGAAGTTTTCTGGGCAAGGAACATGGACCATGACAATAAAAAGCAGAGGCTGGATGGGAAATAGACTAGGCTGCGGACATCTCCGTACATGACGGGTCGACTGGTGCGATGGGATGCCTGGGGTTGATGTGTCGATGGGTCGATGGCTCTGTTTTCGCTGCGTCCTACAGTAGATGTTCTCCATGTGTTTGTGGACATCGGCCCCGGACTCCGCGTCGCCTCGAGTAGTGTTACCCGGAGATTGTGGAGCGGTCGCGGAGCCGTGGGAGATGTGTTGATGCTCGGAACATGGATCGTGGAGGTTGGAATGGCCATGGGACCTGCGAGATGGTCTGCGTGACTTGCATCACTTGTGCAACACAAGGTGGCGCAGATTCCAACGACACAGTCGCACATGGACGCTAGAAAGCCTCATGAAAGCGCAGATGATGGCGGATGTGCACAGTCTCGTGGAGATGTCTCCGTGGGCAGCTGCATGGTAGTGTGTAGCGTGTGCCAACGTGTCGAAAATTTGTTCGACGGTTCGCATATCTGAAGTCGTCCCAGATCAAAGTTCAGGATGGGGACCGCGGATCGCTCACATTCAGCAACACATCAGACACCATTTCCAGATATCTTTGCTCTCTTCGATCACTCAGACTGACCGTAAAGCAGCACCATGCTCTTCGTTCTCGAGACGCTCTCCGTGGTTCTCATTACTGGCCTCAAGCTCACGGCTCTGGGGCTCGCATTCAAGTGGTTGGCGCGATACTGATCGGTGGTGTCATACTACATCTGGGCAGACTTTGCAACTGTTCGTGCTTTGATCGTTGGCAGAAAGCTCAAGACGAGATGGCAGACTATTGTGCTGGTGCAATTGCCCCACTATATGGTGCGAGGCAAACCGAAGCCCGAATCTACCCCGCAACAACGCGCTCAAAGCCGACGCCCTATCGAACCATCGAGCATCGCAACAGATCACCAACTTTCTGTCTGTCTTCAACTCCTTCACAGTCACTTCCACTTGTCCCCCGGATCATACTGCAAATCTGCAACCATGGCAGAAACACAAACCTTCTCCACGATTCCGATCCTGCCCTTGTCACACGCCCTAGATCCAGCCACGAAACCCAAGTTTCTCGAGGACCTGCGACATGCATTGCTGAATGTCGGGTTTCTGTATCTGAGCGAGACGGGATTGCCGGAGCAGTTGGTAAAGGATGTGATTGGCGAGTGTCAGAGCTTCTTTCAGAAGTTGCCGCAGGAAGAGAAGGAGCGGATTGAGATGAAGAATGAGAAGAGTTTCTTGGGGTGGAGTAGGGTGAGTTGCAGACTTCTTATTGTTTGGTTTGTATCCATCTGCCTTTGGTGTGTCCGTGCTTTGCTCGATAATTGTTTCGAAAAAGGTTGCAGTCATTTCCAAGAAGTCTTCTATTACGAACTATCGCTATGCAATCATATACAGTGCTAAAGTGGACGCTGGAGATGCAAGTGCTGTTGCAGGTAAAAGAGATGGAAACACGACGCTCCCCCGAACACCAGAAAAAGCAACCGGGTATCTCCCATGTTTTAGAGAACGAAAATGATGCCTGCGCCTGCGATTAGTTCTTCCAATTCTTGATCTGCACGCCTTTGAACATGTGCTGATGATACACAAGCTCGACAACGAAACCACAGCATTCAATCCAGATCACCGCGAACAGCTGGATCTGTCGACACCACATGCTATCCCGGGACCAGATGCACCGCTGTACCACAACCTGCTTGCGCCGAATCAATGGCCATCGACGCAATATCTTCCCGAATTTCGACCAGTGTACGAAAACTACATGCGGCGCATGTCACACATCTCGACATTATTCACCTCTTTAATCGCCGAGGCCATTGGTCTACCAGCCGACGCGTTCTCCAAATTCTTCGACTCGAACCAACAACACAAGCTCAAGATAGTAAAGTATCCCGAAGTAGATGTGCCCGATCTCCCAGCGAACGCGAGCGAGTTGGAGCGCAAGAAGTGGGAAATCAAGAGACAGGGAGTCGGCCCACATAAAGACAGCATGCTCACAAGCTATCTTCTACAAGCAAGCAATCAACTTGGTCTGCAAGCTCAGAATGCAAAGGGCGAGTGGATAGATTGCAAGCCCATTGACGGGACGCTGGTGGTCGCGATTGGACAAGGCATGGAAGCCCTCACAGATGGTGTTTGCGCATCTACAACTCATCGCGTGTTGAGTCCGCGGAAAGGTGAGGGCGCGCGATACTCCGTGCCCTTTTTCCAAGGCGTGAGCTACGACGCGCAGTTCGAGGCAATGGATGTTCCCGCCGATGTGCTAAGGTTGCGCGACAAGGCACGCAAGGCGAGAAGAGACGACGTCGAGTTCACATTTGTGAAGGGGAGATGGGGCCATTTGGGAGAAGCGACACTGATGAACCGTGTGAAGAGCCATCCGGACGTCGGCGAGCGGTGGTACCCGGACTTGCTGAAGCAGATTCGGGCGCAATAAGCGGCAGCAGTGTCGTGATAGCGTAGTGTGTTCGAGCAGGAATTCTCTTCCGTAATGGCAATCAGCAGTAGCACGCTCTGTCGCGAATCCTTCCCATCGCATATCAGCAAGGTGAAACCATGCTGCCAGATCGCCTCGGCATAATTGGCAATTCGCGCGGGACTTGTGTCCGACCATTCGATGAAGCGGGTCGACGCCGCAAGTATGCAGGGTCCCCAAGGACAACCGGACGATGCGGTGAGCACAGGTCCGAATGCGGAAGGGGTACCCAGATGAGGTGTAGGTTTGGCTCGAGCCGCTACAGCTGCCGTATACGATTGGCTGCAGCACCGAATGCCAGGACCATGTCCTCGGATGCTACGGGAGAGGCATCGTGGCTTGGCGCGCAGGAGGATTTCTGCTGACCTCGGCGTTTCGGCGTTGGATGTATACAGCCGTGCATTAGTCTTACGATGCGTTATCCACTTTCTGATCCACGGATCATGTCGTGAACGGTGGTATTTGAATATCGATGTTTCAGCGCGCATGGTGCATCCGAGCTTTTGCAAAGTCTGAGCTGAGTTCGTGCTTGAACGCCGTTTGCGGGTCCGCACATGATGTTGCTGGTTTCGCTCTCGCGCGCGCAAATCCGGGCGCATGCCCCAAATGAGATTGGAATCCGGGAGAAGGTGAGGCGCATCATCGCTCACGTCCCGGTCATGTCCTCCCGCGTTATCGAAGGGATCCACGGAACATTCCACAGCGAAGGATCAAAATTCCCATATCCACCTCTTGACCGTCCGTAAGCAAGGGCTGGGCTGGTTTCATGGATTCCTTGGTGGATTTAGTTGCCGTATTGATGACAACATGATATTCCAGACGGATCCTCAATTGGGTGATTGCGACCCTACTTGTGCTGGCGGGGCTACGCATTGTGTTTCAATCCCACTCATGCAATCGTGAGGTCAACGCTGGTGCAACTCGATGGTAAAGGAAACTCAAATTACTATTATCGAACTCGTGTATCAGGTATCGTCGTTATGTATACAGGCAGACTCTACTGCCATGGCGTGCTATCCTCATAAGCAGTTAAGCCAGACCATGGGGCTGCTTTGGTGCTGAGTCGTTGTATGGTCCCGTGGTGGAATGATTCCTAACACGGTGATCCTTGGTGGTCCGTCAATTCATCTCCAAGCTCCAGGAACCCACTGGAAGGCAGAGCGCTATGCACGAAGCGGCTTCAGGCTCTTCCAGAAGCGCTGAGGTCGGGAGAGTGCGCAATCGTAATCTCCCTCCATCGCCCTTGCTCAAAGTTTACACATGAGGAGGGCGAGAAGTGCGCAACGTACTTTTGATCTCAGTGCTCCACTTTCATGTTTGGCTGCATATGATACACAATATGCTGTCCCTGCTCGTTCATCATTTGAGACTGAGAATGTGGGGCATGAGTCATCATTGCCATCTCTCCCGGATGGCTAACCTGCGGAGGGTAGCCTTGATGTGGTCCGTTTGGATACGATGTATACGGAGCCGAGGTGTGCTGTTGTGGCTGTTGGTGGGGTGCTTGCGAGGGCATCGGCTGATGGTTCATGGGAACGCTCATGTGTCGCTGATATTCGGACGGGTGAGGCGAGGGATGCGATGTCGGTGTGCCATATCCGGACATAGGCATAGGTTGAGGTTGCGAGGTGACGAGTGATGGGTTTTCCAGAGGGTAAGACATTGCTCGCGCATTACTTTCCATGCCGTAAGGGCTTGGACAGGACATTCCTGAATTGTCAACTGCATGGATGGAAGGATCTTGAGCAGTCATTGAGACGGCATGGTGCTGTTGATGAGTTGGAGGATGAGGGTTCCACCTCACTGGCTCGTGATGTGGCGCTTGGACTTCACCCATTGGTGGTTGCTCGACATGCGGCGACGACACGTGATGGGCGTAAGGATGCTGTTGCTGCGATTGCCAATGCCCGGGCTGCGAGACAGGAGTTGCCATTTCAGGGACCGAATGGACGCTTCTGGCGGTACCCGTTGAAGATCTTCGGGCGTGACTGAGCATCTGAACTCGGTCGCTGGGCGAAGGTGCACCTGCGCCATGTCAGCCGTCATGCGCTCCAATTGATTATTTGTTTTCCTGTCAAATATCATTTCTTTTTTGGCGTCGACAAAGCAAGTGGCGGACGTTACAGATCCTGCAAGTCGCCGAATGGGGAAACGGAGAGGTGCATAAGGAAAGTAAGATATAGCAATCTTACGAAAAGAGCATTCGGCTGCACGTAAACGGGCGCGGGCCGAAACAGTAAAAAGCAACGGAAGAAATCCACTTCGCTGACAAGTGGAACAGCTGATCTGTGCTTAAGCAATAAACGAGATTCATCACATACCTGTGCCATGTTCGGGAACTCCCAGTGCTGATACTGCGTGTCCGAGGCGTGCCCGGAGGACTGCATTTTCTTGTTCCAGCTCTTCATTTCGCCGCATAAGCTCCATCATTCTTGATGACGAACTGTTGTCGAGTTGAGCAGTGAGGTCGCGTACTTGGCGTTCTAATGTGTCGATGTGGTCCTTGGTCCTTTGGCGAATAGCTCGTTGTGCCTCCCGATCATTCGCGCGTTTTCGTTCCAATTGGGCAGCGGTGAGGGTGGTGACACTTCGTGTGCCTGCTCGTGATGGTCGCTTCTTGGAGCCCGGAGTTTGTTTCCTTGATTCCGATCCGGACGAGTGACCATCATAAGGCGGTGATTTCTTGAGACCGTCCATGTGCGGCGAATGGTAGTTTGAGGCACTCATGAAGTCGCTCCGATAGGCGATGGGGTCTCGGTAGTGGAGTACTGAAGTCATGGAGGATCCGCGAGGGGCGGTGAGAGTATAGGCGTTGTCCAGGTTGCTATGTCAGCGGGGCTCAAAACACTGGCGGGTCCAAGCGTCTGGCAATATTCACTGTCTTGAGGTGATGACGAGTGCCTCGAGGTCCTGGAAATCGGAACGCCGACGGGGATTAAATGTAGATATGCTGCAGCATGCACGGATGTAGCCGATCAAAGGGCATGTGTGTGTAAGAGACAACGGCAGAGATTAGAAGAGAATATAGTGCAAAGCAGAGAACGAAGCAAAGCGGTGGACAGGCAGGTACGTGCAACGCAAGACATGGCTGGCAGCAACCTATAACCTGCTATCAGGCCTGAAGGGTAGCGTCTTCGCGTCCCATGCCTCGACCCTGGACTAGCTGCGTTTTGATCCTGGATCCTGAATGTAGCCACACGCACACGTGGGTTCTGGGGAAATCGTTTCAAATTAGCTCCTCCAGTAGCCACGACGAGGCGTGGTGTCTGCATGGTGCTGGCCTAGCCCACTTGCGGTCGTTGCGTGGTAAACGCGCACCACACAGTCGACTCTCAACGGCGGTGGCAGACGCCTGGCGGAGCCTCACCCTGCATCTGGATAGCAGCGCTGGCTATTCTGGAAAGGCACTACGGAGTCTAGCTTGGACCAAACCACCCCACTCCTCGCGGCCATGGCGAGCTTCTGCACAACACCACCCTCGGGCCACCTTACTTCGAGGCGCGGAAGCCAGCCGGGCTCCGCCAGAAAGGTTTGCGAGGCCGGCGTCAGCGCGCAAGAGTCGTTCAGACGCCGCGTGTCGCTTGCCCGTCGACTAACACGCGATAATGCGGACCGTAGCGAAGGTGAGGGGGTCAGAGGGAAGCTCATTCGGACCAATGTGATGTTTGAGGATTGTATGGCGCAGGCCCATGCAGCGCAGACGTGAAGCGATACCGGGATGCCACCGGACAAGAACAAGCAGGCCATGGCCCCACATGCGCCAAGGTGGTCAGCACGTGGGAAGCCTGTCCGAGAGTGCCGGGGCCCAAAGTCTATGCCGTCGCCGCGCTCGTCCTGGCCAGTCGTGGGTTGCGTCGAGAGCGTCGAGAGCGTCTCCGGGCAACAGAAAACGCGAGGTCACAGCCCATTGCCTTGAGCAGCCTGGTCAGCGACGTCGATCATGCCATGGACCAGGGATCATTGCCTTTGCTCTGCATGGTCGGCGAGCATGAAAGTCTGAATGAAAAGCTCCGTCTCCCGCGGCGGGAGTCCGTGTCGTCTTGCCTGTGCCATGATAGCACTTCAGGGCCACTGGGGACGTCAATGCCGCGTGACGATGCGTGTTGAGAAGATCTGCAGCGGTGAACTTTATCGCGAAGCACGCTGCTCATGGAGCGTTTCACACTGTGCGGTGCCCATGCATGCATGCTGGCTGCACCTGCGCTCTCCGTCTCTGCAGTAGTACAGTAGATACAGCAACACGGTAAGCACGTGGAGGCGTTGTGGCTCTTGGCCGCCATTCGCACGAGCGCCTGTGCCAGCCTGCTGGAGGCATGCAAAATGAGCTGAAGCATGGGCCCGAGTCCGTGATGCGCTCCTTCAGGCCGCATGAAAGCCGAAGCCAGCTGTGTGGCTTGAAGCAGCCGCTTACATATACTAGCGATGCTCGCTGGGGTTCGCGACAGTCGTGTCGGACGAAGCCCAAAGTCACGCGCTGGTAAGTGAGGCCCGGGCAATAGTGATGCGCAGCAAATGCTACTGTATACAGTACGATCTGCCAATGCTCGAGTTGCCAATCATCAGGCATTCGATAAAAGTGAAATTGAGACTGGTTCACCGCTTCCTCTCGATGCCCTTGGCGAGGCTACGCGGTTAGTGGACGACAGCCAAGATCGATATTGTTAGTGCTCGCCCTGTTTCGCACTCCCAGTCGCTTCGCTTCGCTTCTCCAGCCACAAAGAGCACAGGGAGAGTGCTTGGCGCTGACATTGGACGAGAGGGAACGTCGGCAGACATCGTCGATGAGTGAGCGCGCGGTCGGAAACGCTAGGCTAAGGGTCCGTTGCCGCGAGCCGCGGTGAATGAAGGAGGTGGTGATGAAGAGACGGAGGAAATGGTCAGGAACATGAGGGTTCGAGGTGGAAGTGCCAGAGTGGGGTCAGGAAGGGCGAGGAAGGAGCAAACACGCCGCACCTTCTGCGACGCCGGCTGCTGAGTGTGGTTAGAGGAGCGTTATCCGACGTGCGGGTAGCAGCATCGCGATATACTTGAGACAACTATAGCTGTGTCTTGTCGAAATAGGCACGGCAATATCTCAGCGCCGCCTCACCTCTCAGTCGACGTGCGAGGAATGAGGGTCCACACATGCCTCCGACCGTCGCTGGTATCAAGTTGTTCTGAAGCCTTTCTAGCGTCGCTCCATGCAAACTCTATCAAGCCTACGCCATCGCTTGGCTTGTCGTGTCAACGGCATGGAGTGGGTGCCATGATTGCGCAGAAGATGCTCCGTACCCTCCGTGACCGGTTCAGAAATTGCAAGTAGTGATTGCGGGCTATTGCCCCTGAAGCCACTCACTTGCCAATCGTCGTCGCGTTCACCGGCAGGTCATCACCTTCATTGCACAATCTCACGCCCCGTCACTCCGAGTACTGCCACCCATCCGCCTACCCGTACAAGCTCCACCAAGCGAGGCAGATCAATATGCTGTGTAACCATTCCGCACGGAAAGTATCGTTTCCTGGAGCACCCTGCAGTCCGGCTCGCTTGCCTCACTCGAGTGCCACAGCTGCAGGTAGGTGTGGTAGGCTTAGTTCGACTGGGCCCTGTTCAGGTACACATGGGTGCCATGTTTCTCACCACTGCAAGCTCAACGTCCGTTCGCGATTGCGCAAGACGACAACGCGATAATAGCGCACAGCTCGGACCAATTGCATCTTTCCAGCGTCCTCTTTGTGCACACCCTCAGACTATAGTCAACTCAGAACTGTCACTGACGGCAGTGCTGTGTGCGTGCATTTGCCCCCGTTGACATCGCCATCGCGACCGACTGGAATCATGGTACCGAGTGAGCGCCCCCTCCACCCATTTTGCGCCACCAGTACCAACACGCGGACCAGACCTTGGATCGCTTCTTCCGCACCATCCGACAATCATCCACGGACCCAAACCTCCGCCAGACGGAGCCCCTCACGAGCCCACTAACGACGATAGCGCCGTGAAGCGACAGCCACGAGGTACAAGTCTGAAACGCCTTGCGAAATTTAAAGTTTGCGGGAGCCGCCAGGATAATCGCTCCACCTCGTCAAGTTCGACCTGGAAGCTGATACGAAGTTCCGCTTCGGACCCGGAACATAAGTCGCCCTCTGCGACCTTTCGACAGTGTTTCTAGCTTGAGGCTAGAAGGTTACTCATCGGTACGGCAGGGCCGACTACAAGTGCTTGATTATCCAAAGGTTGCTGAAAACATACCTCACCTCGGCCACGGAGCGGCATTCGCGAAGCGTCGGCAGGATAAGTCCTACGCTGTCGCGCCTTCGGCCTTCTCGTGTGCTTCCCCGATCGCCTGTTTGGGCCGCCTGGCTGGCTGCACGAGCGCGAGATCTGAGGTGGTAGGGCATCCCGTGAACATGCTGATGCGGTAATTGGGCCAAGCGACCGAGGCTATGACCAAATCTGACCCAATCAACTGGAATCAGCCGCGCGCTCTCCGCATGCACGATCGACGCCGAGGGAGAGGCCCAAGAGGCTTTTTGGGTGTCAATGCACGTCCATCAACAATGACGAGGGCTCATGGTGGAGGATCGGATGCAATATTGCGATATCTTGGACAGACGCACACGCAATCATCCTTGCTAAGAATGGTGGGTCCTCCGAGTCTATCAGATGTCTTCACCGTTCAGACAGACGGTGCGCATCCAAGGCGCTGAAAAGGCGCTGCTGCCCACCAGAATCGGACGCTAGAATGTTGCTAGAAGCCCACCTCCAGCATTCTCTGCACCTCATCTCCGTGATGTGGAGTTGTCACCAAGCCACGTCGGTAGGTGCGCCCGTCCAGTAATCGCGTCTGCGCCCTACTCCTTTTTGATATACTTATCAAATATTTTCGAGATCTCATATGCGCTCTTCTTAGGGTACCGCTTCTGACCGCCCTTATAATCGACAAAGGTAACGCCGAACCGTGTCGTGTAGCCTTCGGCCCACTCGAAGTTGCTGCAATTGATCAATTAGCGCTGACTTGAACAAAAGTGCGTGTTTGAAGCTAGAATGAACCACGGCACGGCAGTGACGCTAGGGAGCATTGCAGGCAAAAGACGTGGTGCAGGAGGAATAGTCGCTGACGGATCATCTCCACCCGAGATAGTCCTCGGGGCATCATCGAAGCGGAAATGTGAAGAAGGTGAGGGTAAACGTACTCCATAAGACTCCACGCCGAGTAACCTCGAACATCGACACCATCGATGGTGT
>TARA_R110002003_G_scaffold589_9_pt1 | contig 17653 bp, 18 predicted proteins | sample TARA_R110002003 | Tara Oceans TARA_R110002003 (sample SAMEA4396441) | marine metagenome | biome: Westerlies Biome; feature: [SRF] surface water layer (ENVO:00010504); material: water (ENVO:00002006), including particulate matter (ENVO:01000060) such as... | depth 5 m
TGAGGGATGTATTGACGGTTGGTGTTCGTGGGAAATATGTTCGCAGTCATGGTGTGGTCGGTCTCGTCTGATGCTAGAAAATGCTGCCTACGCGAGGGCGGCGGTAACATCTGCCTGGGAGCCTGTTTTTGAGCGACCTTGGAACGAAGTTGATCAATCTCTAAAGACTGACTCTGGCGCATGGCCGTAAGGATCGTCACATCCTTCTGCAACCTCTTGATGGAATCCGCATCATTCATACGATCCGCCTCCAAACGTTCGATGCGGGTAAGGAGGATCTCAACATCTCGGGACGTATCTTTGACTCTGTCGACATAATCCTCAAGACTGGAGACTTGCCGCTCAAGCTCAATCTGCTTCTGTCGGACATTCTTGTTCTTCTCAATGAAGACCTTGAAAGTCTCAATCTCACCTTCGGCCCACTTGTCAAAGGGTCTGTCATGCTCGTCGGACACTATTGCCGCAACCTTCTGCTCAATGTTTCGAATGCGTGACGTGGCTGCTTCAGCCGCTTCGGCGATGGCCTCGGTGGTCTGTATGCGAGTTTCATAGCCACGATGCTGGTCTTCAAGCTCTCGCATACGGCTATAGAGGAACTGCTGCTGATTGAGTGTCTCTTTGCCCCATAGGAGTGCTTCAGCTGCCTCAATGGGCATTCGCGGCGGGTCATTGGTAGCTTGCGCACTGCCGGGCCTGCTGCGTTGACTCATGATAGTGAGAGCAACGGCAATGAATCGGCCATATGGGCTGACGTGGCTGACACGGGACAGGTGAAGCTTGTTCGCACAAAGGATGCACGGTGACTGATGGAAACCGGCGTGTGCGAAACGAAACAGTGACGGGTGCTGATGTGAAACGAGATGGAAGTGTAGATGCTAGTGTGAGGTGGGTGATGGAGCCTGAGATAAGTGAGATCTATTACGCGCAATTTGGTCTGGCGAGGAAGGCACTTTGGTGGGTGTGCCTTCCCCGTGTCGAATAACGCGTCCGTACCAGCGATGTGTGTAACAACATTGCGCGGTCTAAGTACTAAACAAACTGCTTAGAACTTGAGCAAAGGTCAGCATTGGCGGTTTGAAAAGGCAGCCACAGCCTCACCTCCCTGCTATGTGCAACCTGACCACTCCCAGTGCTTGCGTCCACGTGAAGAATAGGTAGCATCCAACCAATCCTAGAAAGCAGCATCAATTTTGAAGTATGCTGGAATCAAGGTCATCAAGTGAGTTGGCAAGACAGTGAGACAAACTGGGATATGAAGTAAGCTCTTTCTTATTTCTTGCTACCTACTCGTTCCCTCTGCGTTCCATCAAGTGGTCCGCTTCGGTCCTTTCGGCGCATCCAAAACCTCGTCTCTCTTCATAATCCTAATCTTTGTATCCTTCTTCGCGCTTTCCGGATCGCTGTCCTCTTCCTTTGGCCGCTCTGCCACACTCTTGTCGTAGCTGCTGGGATCAATGCCGAGTATGCCACCGACGTTGTTGCGGTCGCCTGGGACGGAGAACTCGCGGAAGGCATATCTCCATTCGTTTAGAAAGCCTCGTATGGCTTTGCCGACTTTGTCTTTGCCGTTCTTGGAATGGTGACCGGTTCCTGTGATAGCGTAGACGGGACGTGAAGAGGAGCTGTGCTTGAGTAGAATGCCTTCGAGATATGATACTGATTCATCTGGATGGAGACCTGAGATGAAGTTAGCAGCAATCTAGAAAGTGTGCAAAAGGCCAACACACCATGCAGATCAACATATAGTTCCCTAGAACTATCGCTGTCCTTATTCCGGTCTTCGTAGAGAATACGAGCGGCTTCTCGATGAGCTTCACGCATGAGGTTGTTTTCACTTTGCCCTCGAAGACTCAGCGCTTTGGCGGCACGCGAGTCACTGCGATTCCAAGCTTGCGCCGCACTAGAGAAAGTCAGTTCGACCTCAGTCATCAAGTTGCATTCGAGCATACCTTTGCAGAAACTTGTTACGTAAACTGCCGTGCTTGAAAGCTTCCGCTCGAGCCTTAAGATACATCTGATTCCCTTTCTCCCCAGTATCTAGCCAAGGGATATGTTGAGGGGCTGGGATCGCTTGTGCTGCAGCACTATTCTCTCGAGTACCGTTAAAGCTCTTTGATGGCCTCAAGCCCTTGCGAACAGGGGTTGCAGGTGCAGGAGCGGGTGACATACGAACGACATCTGCCAGATTGTTCAGTGCTGGCGTTTCCTTGTGACCGTGGCCGCCTCGCTTGCCATGATGTCGCTTTCCAACCTTTGCTGTAGCTGCAGATCCCAGACTTGGGAAAGCCTCATTGTCATCTACCGCGAGCACCGACGGAGTAGTGGCACGTGAAGGCTGACGGCTACCAGTCCGTGATTGCGGTCGGCTATTTGCTCCAGGAGTAAAGGTGGGAAAAGGGCTGAGCCCCGGAGGAGGTCGTGTCGCGCCACCAGTAAGGCCATATAGCTGCTCCAGGGTAGTTGCTTCGGTCGTACTGATCTGCGGCGTCCCAAATGGTGAGCCGTTGGAGTGGAGAGTGGGAAACTCATAGTCGGTCATCTGAAAGTTCGGAATGGCTGATTGCAGAGGTGGAGTAGAGACATCTGAAATAGCCATTCGGGCCATCAAAGCTGAAGGGTCGTGAGAGAATAAGCATGTGTCCCCTGCGAGACAGTTACCGTTCAGGAAGTACCTTACGATTAGGTTAGCATTTGCCGAATTATTTGAACATACGATAACTTACTTGCACAGCGTCTTGCTGGTATCATGGCTGAATCTGCAGTCTGCTCTGGCGCAATGTCCCGTTGACAAGAAGTATTTGCATACTATGTTGCTCTTCTGCTGTCCGGCCGGTGTCGCAGGTCGGAATGTAGGATTCATGGACTTCCCAACCAGATACCCGGTGTGTTCGTGGCTCGGCGTGGAAACCTGCTGTACGTCCAGTTGCTGACCCATCAAGGCAAGCAAAGCTGCACTCAGATCGAATCCATTCGCCTCGAGCACCTTCTCAAGCTCCTCGTCCGATCGATCATCCCTAAGAATCGACCGGAGCATGTCATAGGGACCCATGTCCATGGTCTGTGGCTGCACCCATTCTGCTGCGCCGCCGTTCAGTGTACCGTCCCCAAGCAGGGATGACTCTGTGCTGCCCGAGTCATCGTTCACCAGCCAGTCTACCGAATGGCTGTCAAGATCACCGTATGCATCTGTATTCGGACTCGTTCCCTCGCTGAACTGGTATGCGCTCAGGCTCGGACTATGAGGGATGTGCGGACTGGAGAAGGCGAGGCGCGGAGATGGTCGCGGAGAGGTGAATGGAGACGCAGTCGACGACTTTGCGCGCGTAAATGCTGGCGGCACAATGCCAAAGCCCGGCGGTGGGTTGATGGTGCGCGGAGAGTTATTCACGGGGGTAGGGGCGCGGTGGTTCGCCTGCCACGGAGCTGGCGACGGGCGGCGGATGACGGTATGGCGGCTCGGGGGAGGACTACTCGAAGAGCTGCCGGCGTCGCGATAGCGCCAAAGACAGTCCAGGACGATATTCTCCAGCGACTTCCCCGTGAGGCTGGTCTCCTTGCGCATTAGCTCCTCGAGCTTGTCTGTCTTGTCCTCCTCGTCCAGCGCGTCGTCCTGCAGCACCGGCAGCGCCTTCTCATACAGATCGTCGGCGATCATATTGCCTGAAACTTCAAAAGATACCAGGGATAAACGGGCTAAGGCGAGGTGCACGCAGGAGATGATGTTGCGATCGGGGGCGTTGGGCTGATTAAAGACTGCGGGTAATGGCAGAAGAGGGCGGCCGGCGCGTCAGAAACGAAGCTGCAATGAAGGACTTGTAGTCCCGCAGGAACAGCTGCGAAACACGCAGGTGCGCCAAAAGGGCCAAAGGAGTGAATGTTGCCCCGATGGCCAGGCGAATGAAGCTCGACACTAGTTCCGTGTGGGGATGGCTGCGGGACGTACCAGGAGCCCGATCTTCGCGTTCCAGGAATCTGGTGGCAGGCTGCTGCACGTCTGCATCTACTCTAGCAGCGCATTACATCATGCCGGAGATCATGATTGTTGCGGGGACGTGAGTGCGAGTGCGCGGTGGAGGGACAGTATGCGACTAGGCAGATCTGTCCCTGCAACTTGGCCTTGACCACAAAGAAGCATTGCATATGCACCCGATCATCGTTCGCATTGGCTGCCTGGGACGTGAGGCTGACGCGGTGCCGGGGTCATGCACGACAGCCCTGAGAATTATATCTGAATGTTTCTCGGATGCCTCAGATTCTCTCGCTGTGCAAATGGATCTTAATTCAACAAAGACCCTGGAAGGACCCTGCTCTGCATTCCCATGACGGTCGCACTTGTCCCATCCCATCTTCCCTGCCGCCCATGAGGCGCATGCACCCGTCTCGGGATCCGGAACCATGACGAAACCAGCACAACCACACTAGTGCGAAGTGTAAGCTCCAGCGTCCGACAACCACACCATTTCGTCCGTCTATCTCTCCTACCGTACGTCCTACGCAATGTCCGCCAGGTAATCCCACCACCTCACGCAACATCACTTCTCCCGCCCTCTTCTCCACCCTCCCGCCTCGTTCCGCGCCGCTCCGCCATCAGCCATGCCCGCCGACGACTACGATGCCCGCGCCCTCGCGCTCCCTCTTTCCGACGAAGAGACGGGCGAAACACCAGTATGGAGTCGGCGCTCGACATCCTCTTTCCGGCGCAATCCCTCGCACCATGGCCAGGAGTCGCTGCGCCAGCGCATCATGACCAACTACGACAAGCTGAACCGGCGCGTACTGGACCAATACAATAAGCTCACGCCTGTTCAAAAAGTGCTCTTTGTAGTCGGGAATATTGCGCTCGCAGTGCTCGGAATACTGTTCCTGATCTACAACGAGAAGATCTTCGGCAGCCTACTCCCCGTTGCGAAGAAATGGCGAGACGTAAGAGCAGGATGGTTGATACTCTGGGCCCTGATCTTCACGGTATCGTTCCCGCCGTTGATAGGGTACTCCTCGCTGCTCACAATCGCTGGATTCGTATACGGTTTTCCAAATGGGTATGCATCTATGCCACTCGTTGGCATTCATGTACTGACTGTCCTTACAGCTGGTTCATAGCCGCCTCCGCCACCGTCGCCGGCAGCACCGCATCCTTCCTCCTCAGCCGCTCGCTGCTCAAGAACCTCGTCCACCGCCTCATCGCCAACGACAAGCGCTTCGCCGCACTCGCGCTAACACTCAAACACGACGGTCTTAAACTCCTCATCATGATCCGCATGTGTCCACTCCCTTACTCCCTCTCCAACGGCGCAGTCGCAACCTTTCCAACCGTGCACTGGTCCTCCTTTGCTCTCGCAACCGCAATTGTGTCCCCGAAACTCATGCTACACATCTTCATCGGCAGCCAGTTGGAAAAGATCGCAGAGTCCGGCGGGAAAATGGATGCGCGGACGAAAGCCATTTCTTACTTGTCCATCGCCATCGGTGCGGTAGCGGGCGTAGTCACAGGCTGGTTCATGTACCGCAAGACCAAGCAACGCGCCGCGCAACTCGAAGCCGAGGAGCGCGCGGGTGTGCGGCGCGCCAGCATCGAAGATTTGGAACGTGAGTATGCGGACGAACCGGCTGCGTTGGAGGCAGCAGAAAGGTTGAGGGAGGAAGACGATGACATCAGTTTGCGGACGACGTGGGATGATGAGTACCACGATGAGCCGGGTGAGGTCGAAGACGCGATTGAGATTGGGGATGATCCGTTCAAGGACGGCGATGAGGAGACGGATGAGGAGAGGGGGAGGAAATAGACGAAAAGAGTCTATGAACTTGTAGATTGTATAGATGATAGATTTGCATATCGCATTTATGGCGCTGAGGCGCTTCTCCTGTTCGATGTGCATGAAATACAATCCCAAAAATTCGTTGACTGATCGCTGAATGGTCGCGACGCTCAACACCGTCCCCTCCAACAACCTCATACATATGCCTGTATACCTTTAATCGACTTTAGCTCCGGCAGCAGGCAGTTACAAATACACTGGAGATAGTCAGGCTTGTGGATCGCGTTCCTCAAGTGCAGCTGGGCAGAGGGGAGTTCCAATGTTTACAGGAAAGGGTTGGCATCACAAAGCAGTTGCACATTGACATAACGAACAAGAAACTCAATTCGCGATGTACATGTCCATGCCACACCAATCCACTCGCTGCCAATCGAAGCCGCCTATGTACCGCTAACAGCAAGGGGAATCACAGGGTAGTCGGTCTTGTCGGAGCAGGGCATGCATCTCCACGCACCGGTCCATCGCAACCAGAAAACGAACAAAGCTTCCATATTGAGACAGCTGATGGCGAGGACGCATCTACTATTATACATCTATTCCCAGAGGACCAATCAGCACTTTTTGACCCCTTGGAAATGGTAAAATAGGGTTGACCCACTCTTCATCCCACTCTCCGTCTACGAGAAGCTCTTGGTGAAGGTCGTGCAGACCTCCTTAAGCTTCGACTCCAGATCCTTGCTGAGCGCACCTTCCCGCTCAATCTGCTCGAGCATCTCGGACTCGTTCGATCGGAGGTGGGCAAGGAAGTCAGCCTCCCACTGTTGGATCTTGTTGACTGGGACGTTGTCGATGACACCGTTGACACCAGCGTAGATCAAGGGAACCATCTCGTTGACGGCCATGGGCGAGTACTGCTTCTGCTTGAGGAGCTCGGTAAGACGCTCACCACGGGCAAGAGTTTGCTTAGTGGCGGCATCCAAATCGGAACCGAACTGGGCGAAAGCGGCGACCTCACGGTACTGGGCCAAGAAGAGCTTCAGGGAACCAGCGACCTGCTTCATGGCCTTGACCTGGGCAGCGGAACCGACACGGGAGACGGAGAGACCGACGTTGATGGCGGGGCGAACACCCTTGTAGAACAGCTCAGCCTCGAGGAAGATCTGTCCGTCTAGAGTTCGTTAGCAGAGTTTAGAGCGAAGGTAGGGTTGGGAGGACATACCAGTGATGGAAATAACATTGGTGGGAATGTAGGCCGACACGTCACCACCCTGAGTCTCAATGACGGGCAGAGCAGTAAGCGAACCACCACCGAGCTTGTCGTTCATCTTGGCCGCACGCTCGAGGAGACGAGAGTGGAGGTAGAAAACGTCACCGGGGTAAGCCTCACGCCCAGGAGGACGGCGGAGCAATAGAGACATTTGACGGTAGGCGACGGCCTGCTTCGTCAAGTCGTCGTAGATGATGAGAGCGTGCTTTCCGTTGTCACGGAACCACTCTCCCTATCAGGTTGTTAGTTTTATCTTGAAATCCGGTTGAATATAGACAGGCTTACCATTGAGCAACCGGTGAAGGGCGCCAGATATTGCAGGGGGGCTAGAGGCTTTGTTAGTGCTGTGCGCAACGCTGATACGAAGCTTGAGGAAGACTTACCGGCTTCGGAGGCGGTAGCGGCAACAATGATGGTGTACTTCATGGCGTCGTTCTCCTCAAGAGTCTTGACGAGCTGGGCGACGGTGGAGCGCTTCTGGCCGACGGCGACGTAGATGCAGTAAAGCTTCTTGGTCTCATCGTTACCTGGTATCTTTAGCATGTGTGAAATGCATCAACGCGAAGATTTGCTAACCCTTGTTCCATCGACCCTGGTTCAACATGGCATCGAGAGCAACGGCGGTCTTTCCGGTCTGACGATCACCAATGATCAACTCACGCTGACCACGGCCAATGGGCACCATGGCGTCGACGGACTTGAGACCGGTCTGTACGGGCTGGTTGACGGAACGACGGGGCAGGATACCGGGAGCCTTGAGCTGGGCACGGCGCCTCTCGGTGGTCTTGATGGGACCCTTTCCGTCGATGGGGTTGCCGAGAGCGTCAACGACACGTCCAAGAAGAGCCTCGCCGACGGGAACGTCGACCTGTGGATGTTAGCGGGTCCTGGAGGTCTACAGGACGGTGTTTACACACAATCTCTCCGGTACGCTTGACGGTCTCGCCCTCCTTGACCAATCGATCGGAACCGAACAGCACAACACCGACCTGGCCGGCTTCCAAGTTCATGCACATGCCCTTGACACCAGAGGCGAACCTGTGATGCTGTTAGCGTCTCGCTGGAGAGCTTGCGGCTGGGCTTGGCGTACTCAACAAGCTCCTCGGCCTGGACATTGTTCATGCCGTGGACACGGGCAATACCGTCACTGTCGTCCCTCGTCAGCTCCTGTTCTTCGGCGATACGTGCGATGCGCTGTTGCGGCGTACCCAACGGAAAGCACACGTCCGGTCTCGGCGAGGCCGTTCTCCTCTTGGACACCGCGGATCCTCTGCTCCAGGATGGAGGAGACCTCGGTGGGGGAGGCCTTCGCATCGGCGGCGTAGGTTCTGACGGCCTTCGAGGCAGCGAAGACGGGCGCGCGGGTCTGGTAGAAGCGAAAATCCGTCAGTACTCGGTCTCGGCAATGAGGAGCTCGTCGCCGCCCGCCCCAGCCCCAGATCCATCAACAAAGCTCCAGTGCGACGCCAATGGCATCGAGGCGCGCTTCGTGAAGCTCCAGGCGATGTCTGCGACGGCGGAAGGCGCAATTGGAGGCAGGTGCGATGGACTTACCGACGCAATTCTGCCCGAAGCAGAGATTGCTGCGACCCGGCGGCTCGACTGGCGGATGGCTCTTGAGAACATTGTGATGGCGCTCAAGAGGCTATTGAGATAGCTCTGCAACCAATTGAGATTGATGCAGGAGAAACGGAGTGGAGTGGGTGATGAAGAGAGAGCTCTGAAGACTTCTAGCGGTTGATTCGGGAGAGTTTGGGATTGAGAAAGCGCTGTCGCCAAGCATGACCTAACCCGAAAAGCTACCCCAACACAGACCTCTCCACCAGACCGAGCTGCAACAACAGACCCGTATTGTGGAGAAGGCACAAAGCGTCATGTGTGACACTTTGACTTTTGCGATTTGGGCCAGGAAGTGCCACCAACGGTAATGCTGCCACCTGCAACTGGCCGTCGTAGCTGCCTTTGCGACCCGCGAGCCGTTCCGGGAGCTACATTTCGAGCTCTAGCCGCGACCGACCACTACCTCTTCACGAGACAAGTCAATTTAAGACCATCGAACGTGTCCACCAAGTCGTGCCTAAGGCTGGCAATGTTTCTGATCACCTCTCAGCCGCACTTTACTGCACATGCCACAAGCAAAAGTCTCACTCTTCATCAAAAGAATACCGACGTGCAAATGTGCTGATTGATGAAGGAGGTAGAATTACTTTGCACATACTTAGAAATTATGATCTGTTCTCACCGTACCGAACTGCGAAATCACAATCCGACAGAAATGCAGACTGAGTCTCAGCATCCGTCATCACGACCTCCAGCTACAGCGAAGCTGCTAGACATCCCATTCTCGCTATCCAGAAGGCTTCCGAAATTCGTCATAGGATAGCGTGTATTCAGGCCCAAACTCCCAGTGCACCATGCTCCATGCAATGCTATGCACAACTTCGGTATCGATACTGCCCAACATGATTCCTCCCGCCAGTCCTTCGTACTAGGTGCATTATCTCAATATCCTGTGTGATCCGCTAATATTCCTGAGCGCTCCCGGCTCATAATACGTCCCATAGTTAAGCGCATGAGCGTCGTCCAGTCATTTGGCAGAGCCATTCTGGCCCTTCTCTTTGCTCTTCCTGAACTTTTGAATGTCCTGCTCTACCGCGGCATCGATGCGACGCTTTAACTCGGGACGGTAGCCGAGCGAAAAGAGGATCTCAAACCACACGAAGAACGGGGCCAAGAAGATGGCCTGGACCAAGTTGTCCAACAAGGCCGGAGCTCTTCCTTCAAATTTGCCATGTCCAATGAATTGCGCTATCCAGCACACGATGTTGACCGAGGCAGCCCAGTAGTTCGCCGTTGCGCCGTAGGTCGACGTCAAGTGGTTCGAAAACGCCGTCGCACCGATGAGGATTGGTGCGAGGAGGGCTCCTGCAACGGGTTCCATGAGTATATACAGCGTCGAGTACAGCGCAGCACCTGCTGTGCCAAGGTTAAGAGGGAGGTTCGGAATAGAGAGCCATGACGGCAACGGCACGGCCGGTGTGTTTGTGAGCTGTCCTGGTGTCAGACGCGCACGCCATGGAATTGCGGCTATCTCACAAGCAAAAAAGCCGTCAACAAGATTGGAGGCACACAGATAATGTGCACTGCAACGTTGACCTGAGCGTATTGTTAGCTGACATGTGAAAATGGCATGGCACTGAACGGGCGTACGCGATTATGGTGATATGCTCCATACTGTCTGCAAGTCAATATATATAAGCCAAGTCGTCCAAGATGACGTACAAACTGGAGCTGCTTCTCGAGGTTGAGAGACATGGCGCCGGATGCGGTACTTTCTCGCGTATCAAAGGATGGAACAGTCGGCTACCAGAACATGCTTAGGCAGGTGATGTAAAGCCGAGGCAGGTATGTGGGAGGGTTGACGGCTACGATGTGAGAGGGATCGGAAGGGACAGACGCAGGTGCTCGTCTCACGACATGGACGAGTGGGGCGCGAGATGCTGGCAGGTGGGCGTGGGTGCACGGCTGGGACCGAAGATTAATCCGACCCGCCAAGCATCTTTCTTGCGACCTTGGACAGCACCTGCGCAGCCATTGTTCTCCACACCATCCCCGCGCGCAACTCCTACGACTGTGTCAACGGACATCCATAAGAGGCGCGAACACTCTAGCGACGTCGCGCATGGACTTTAGGCAATAATTCGAGAGCTGGGTAGTTGGTGGCAGTAGTCTCTCCCTCTAGGCGTGCGCGTGGTTCCATTCACTCACCACGGTCGCAACACAACGGACAATAAGACAATAGAGTCGCGTATAGCCAAGGAACTCGTCTTGAAACTTTCCCTTCTTCTCGTCAACCACCGTTCAACACGTGCACTTCGCCCATACCTGCCTCAAAGCCACGCGCATTCCGTCCAGACGTGCGCTGCGAGTGTCGCAAGCCGCGCGACCATGTTCTTCCTCAAAGAGCTCGAAAAGACGATCCAACTGCATCCCTCTTACTTCGGCCCCCTCATTCGCTCCCACATTCATCGCGAACTGTTGCAGAAAGAGGAGGGCTCGAGTACGGGAAAGTACACTATCGTATGCATACTAGACGCCTTCGACATATCCGACGGCAAAGTTCTGCCTGGCTCTGGTCATGCTGAATACATCGTTCACTACAAAGCCATCGTATGGCGACCGTACAAGGGCGAGGTGGTACGTGATACAGTCGAAGAAAGGCAGTATTCTGATAAGGCTAATCGCTTCCAGATGGATGGTGTGGTCACCTCGGTTCTTCGAACGGGCTTCTTCGTGGACTGTGGCTCTCTGCAGGCTTTCGTTGGACGTAATGTACGACTCAGCCTGTTCTTCATGCAGGTACCCGCCCACTAACACTGCATAGATGATCCCATCAGACATAACCTTTGACGCAAACGCCACTCCACCGCAGTGGACGGACAACGGAGAGCAAGTCATCGAAAAGGGAACCAATATTCGCATCAAGATCAAAGGTCTAAGATCCGAGGTCGACAAGATGTATGCAGTAGGAACGATGAAAGAGGTAATTTGATACATTTCCAGGCGCCTGCCATACGTTTGCTAATTAGGTCCACCAGGATTATCTTGGCCCGTTGCCGTCATAGTTCGCTACGGTTGATACCTTACTCTGCTGTGAAAAGCCGGGTTGCCGCGAGGAGAAATTGAAAAGAACAGTCTTGTTAGGCTTCATCCGAACGAAAGCCGTGCAACTAAATTGCTGAAGGTCTGAATGAGTTGCACGTCTAGAACAGAATTGTGTGCTCTCCAAAGCGCTCTTCAAAATGGTCGCATTGGAATCTACAGCAAGCTGGAGGGTCATGGGCGCATTCATGTGCGGCTCTGCTATTTAAGCCTGCATGTGGTAACGACATCTGCAGGGCAGAATCTAGACCAACAGCGTTTTTGAAGGGGGCCCCTACATTCTGTACATCAAGTTCCCCAAAATGGCTTTGAATAGAAAATCATCGTTCCGTCTCTTTGTCCTCTATTATGTTTCTGACTTTTAGACGCTATGTCAAAGGGTGGCTTGGACCGTGTCGGCCAACGCGAGCTGTTACACCTCCGCTCGAACTCCGCAACCCTCTACCCTTAGATTACCCGCACATTGCGCCGACTCGCTGCACATCCTGCCTCTGTCGATATTCGATGTAGGCATCTGTGATGGCCGTATAACACAATGACAGTATCGTAACCAAAACATTACACGCTCGACTCCACTATGCCGCGCCCGCGCGCCGTGAACGAGGAGGAGACGGAGCTCCTAGCTGGGCACGAGACGTCGACACGACCTTCTGAAGACGGCTCCGAGGCTTCCGGGTCCTCGATCTCGACTATATCGCTCGTCCTCGAACATATCAACGATGGAGCGATCAATGGTACACAGGCGAAGCTCGGGGAGAAGTACACAGATGATGACAACAAAGGGCTCGGGCACGCGAGTGAGCGCTTCGATGTCGAAGAGGGCAAATTCCACCCGCTCACACCAGTGGATAAGAAGGCCCGACGCATGTTATGGATCGTCGGCACAATCTGCGTGCTGGGCTGGGCTCTCGCGCTGGTCTCGTTCTTGATGAATGGGACCTACAAGCCTGCATCTACGCGCCCACACGATCCAACAGCAAGCGTCACCAAAGGCTCGGGCAAGAAGATCACTCTTGACAGCATCCTCGGTGGTCAGTTCTGGCCCAATTCACAAAGCGTGTCTTGGATAGCTGGGCCAAATGGAGAGGATGGGTTGTTGCTCGAGAAGGATGTAGCGGGCAAAGAGTATTTGGTTGTGGAAGACATCAGGAGCAAAGGGAACGTCGGCGTGACTGGTAACAAGTTTACGCTGATGAAGAAGAGAAGCTTCCAGGTCGACGATAGTCAATACATCTACCCCAGCAATGTGTGGCCTAGCAACAACTTCAAGAAGGTGCTGGTCATTTCCGAGCAGCAGAAGAACTGGCGACACTCGTATACTGGCCTTTATTGGATTTTCGACGTTGAGAAGCAGACGGGTGAGCCTCTCGACCCCGACAATGCGGGTCGCAGGGTACAGTTGGCATCATGGTCACCGCAGTCAGATGCAGTCGTCTTCACCAGAGACAACAACCTCTACTTGCGCAAGCTTGAGTCGAAGCAAGTCATCAAGATCACGGAAGACGGTGGCTCGGAGCTGTTCTATGGTGTCCCAGATTGGGTTTATGAGGAAGAGGTTTTCCAAGGCAACAGCGCCACTTGGTGGTCTGAAGACGGCAAATATATTGCATTCCTGCGAACAGACGAGTCGACCGTGCCCACATACCCAGTGCAGTACTTCCTCTCGCGACCGAGCGGGGACAAGCCCAAGCCTGGTCAAGAGTCGTACCCCGAGGTCCGCGATATCAAATACCCGAAAGCCGGCGCACCTAATCCCATTGTGTCTCTGCAATTCTATGATGTCGAGAAGGGAGATGTCTTCAGCGTCAAGATTGAGGATGACTTCGCCGACGACAATCGACTCATCACTGAGATTATCTGGGCAGGCAAAAGTGGGCAGGTCCTTGTTCGAGAGACAAATCGAGAAAGCGATACCCTTAAACTCATCTTGATCGACGTCGCGAAGCGCACTGGAAAGACCGTAAGGACCGAAAATGTGGCCGAGCTCGATGGTGGTTGGTTCGAGGTGTCTCAAAAGACTACCTTTGTGCCTGCAGATGCCGCGAATGGTCGCAAGGACGATGGATATATCGACACTGTCATTCACGAAGGTTATGATCATATTGGCTACTTTACGCCGCTAGACAGCGATAAGCCAATCTTGCTTACAAAGGGCAAGTGGGAGGTCGCTGATGCTCCTTCTCGCGTTGACCTCAAGAACAACCTTGTCTATTACATTTCTACAGAGAAGAGTTCCATTGAGCGACATCCGTACGTCGTTGCTCTCAACGGCACCGACAAGAGAGAAGTCTTGGAGGACAGTGGCTCTGCTTACTATGACGCGTCATTCTCAACAGGCGGCTCGTACGCTTTGATGTCCTACAAAGGCCCTGGCATTCCATGGCAGAAGATTATTAGCACTCCTTCAAACACGGAGAAGTACGAGAAAGTGTTGGAAGAAAACAAGGCGCTCGAGAAGATGGTACAGAAGCATGAGCTGCCTATCTTGAAGTACGACACAATCGAGGTTGATGGCTTCAAGCTGAACGTGCTTGAGCGTCGGCCACCACACTTTAGCGAAAAGAGAAAATACCCGGTACTGTTCTTCCAGTATAGTGGACCTGGCTCACAACAGGTTCATAGGAAGTTCGAAGTCGACTTCCAAGCATATATCGCTGCGACTCTCGGCTACATTGTCGTCACTGTGGACGGTCGCGGTACAGGCTTCCTGGGTCGTAAGCTTCGCTGCATCACCCGAGGTAACATTGGCTACTATGAGGCGCATGACCAGATTGCTGCAGGAAAGATCTGGGCTGCGAAGAAGTACGTTGATGCGAACCGCATGGCAATTTGGGGTTGGAGCTATGGCGGCTTCACCACACTCAAGACGATCGAGATGGACGGCGGCGAAACATTCAAATACGGCATGGCCGTCGCGCCTGTCACGGACTGGCGATTCTACGACTCCATATACACCGAGCGCTATATGCACACTCCCCAACACAACGCCGCCGGCTACGACAACAGCTCCATTAGCGACGTGCAGTCGCTCTCCAAGAATGTGCGCTTCCTCATCATGCACGGCGTGGCCGACGACAACGTGCATATGCAGAACACGCTTACTTTACTCGACAAGCTTGATCTAGCTGGCATTGAAAATTACGATGTTCATGTGTTCCCGGACTCAGATCATAGTATTTATTTCCACAACGCGAACAAGATTGTCTATGATAGTAAGTGCAGCATTCTGGCGAAAATTCGACGAAGCTAACTGGTGTGCAGAATTGAGTTGGTGGCTTACGAATGCCTTCAACGGGGAGTGGTTGAGGATTGAGAACGCAGTGCCGAAGGCGTGGGTTGACGGGAGAACGATGGAGAGGTAGCACAACTACGATGAGTTTAGGATTGAAGGCGTTTGAATACGTTTCTCTGGCGGGAAGCATGTATTATCACTTCTTGTCAACAACAAGGTATAAACTAGATGTCTGTTCACAAACTCAGCACTACATCTGTTGTTATCGACGTTCGTGGTCAAGGCACACCTCCGCGGCCTCCTTGCTGCATGATTGCTCGGTGGCGGCACGCGTCGCGTAGGCTGTTCTGCCCCACCCATCATCATGACGTCCATCCAAACCTGTCAAGATCCACCCACTCGACAAAACGGCTCGTCGCAAGAACGCCCACCAACTCACAATAACTAATTCTCCCTCAAAAGTCAACTAATAATCATTTGAATCCATCCTACCAGACTCACTCCAATTTCAAGATGGCGGCCGCAACACGAAAAGAGCTCCTCAAGAAGGTGTACAACATGGTACCGCCTATGCTTGAGAGCTTCCACAAAGGTCCGATAAGAATCGCATACTTCTTATACAGTCTGCTGATAAAGATTTAAGGTCAACTGGGCCGTGTCGCCGTCATTGGTGGCAGTGAAGACTATACAGGTGCACCATACTTCTCCGCAATGGCTTCAGCAAAGTTGGGCTGCGACATGGTACGTACACATCAGTTTGAAATCTTGCAAGCAACCATGAACTTACCATTACGCAGTCGCACGTAATCTGCGAACCAGGCGCCGGCGCTGTCATCAAAACCTACTCACCCAATCTCATGGTACATCCATACATGCGCCAGTCCAAGAACGTCGCCCAGAACGAGAACATCGACAGCATCAAGTCGGAGGTCGTCTCCATGCTATCTCGTCTGCACGTCGTCGTTATCGGCCCCGGACTCGGCCGCGATCAGCTCATGCAAGACACTTGCGCAGAAGTCATTCAAGAGGCGAGGAAACAAGGTATCCCATTCGTACTTGATGCAGATGGTCTTTACCTAGCACAGACAAGACCTGAGCTGGTAGACGGCTGCACAGAGTGCATCCTCACACCCAATGTCGTCGAGTTCGGCAGGCTGGCCAAGGCAAAGGGCGTCAATGTCGACGAAGGTGACCCATCGGAACTCTGCTCTAAGCTCTCAAAAGCATTCGGCGGCGTTACCATCATTCAAAAGGGAGCGAAGGACTACATTTCCAATGGCGCACACACGCTTGTCTCCGAAGGCGAGGGCGGTCTGAAGCGCTCAGGTGGTCAAGGCGACACTCTTACCGGCAGTTTGGCGACACTTCTCGCGTACAGGAAGGCGTACCATGACAGGATCTGGGACCATCCCAACGACATGGAGCGCAGCGAGACACTAGCTCTTGCGGCGTATGGTGGTTCGTGTATCACAAGGGAGTGCTCGAAATTGGCGTTCAAGGAGAAGGGCAGGTCGCTGCAGGCGAGCGATTTGACAGAGCATGTTCACACGGCGTTCCTGAACGTCATTGGCGAGAGGGAGGAAACGCCGAAGTTGTAGGGGTACAGCGAGATAGGCAAGGAGCAAGTTAAGCACACAAGCCATTGAGAGCTTTGCACTGTACACGTATGATCTGTAATTGATGGTCCTCTTGAGATTCCTAGCACGTAATCCTGCACTTACCCACCTTTGTTTGCTTGTGTGTCAGCCCTCGCCTTTGCTTTGACGTGCCCCTAGCCCACTATTTCCCACACTGACTACCAAACTCCTACTTCGTCCGCACGACATGGCTCCACTCAACACACGTGACGTTGAGCCGCCTTCCCGGAGGCAAGTTCCGCACCGCGACAGCAAGAGCATGTAAGATGTTGTCTCCATCACCGGCCCATTCGAGCTATTGTGATACATGGCACGTTATGAAATCAGCTTCAATCACCGCTTCTAAAAGTGCCAGCCAAACTACGAACGAAGTCTTACGAGTCTTCTTTCGGCAGTAACGAATTATACGCTTTCAGGTGTTCTGAACCGCAAGGGGAATGGTGGAATTCGGGTTCATTCGCACTACTCCATGAAGCTCCCACTTGCAGGGGTGCATGGGACATTTCTGCTATTCACCTCCGCTTGTACCTTACTTTACTCTACGCGCACGTATATTGTTGGCCACGTCACTATTTCTCAAATCTACCCGGCACCAGCGCTCCAGATTACCTATTCGTTCCAGGCACATCACTCAGACAACATGAGAGATCCGCTCAAGAAAGTCAACCTTGGTACAGGCATCGACACCGCTGCCCAAGACGCCATGTAAGCATCAAGAATTCTACCGCTGCTTCAAGCTGACACCCTGCAGCACTGTCTTGAACCAAAGCTCCTCACGCCTTCTTCGCCTACCCGCCGAACTGCGCAACACCATTTTCAAACACGCCCTGAGCGGTTTCGAGATACGCATGTCATATAGCCGGGAAGTATACAGACAAGTCGCAGCGTACTATAAACCAATCGACGACCCGAAAGCACCGTGGCTTCCAGCGACCGATCTGACACCCATTTCAGCCACCTGTCGCCAACTCTATGCCGAAACTCGAAACCTCCTGTTCACCCTCGATAATCGGTTTAGTGGCCAGACGGGATGGTGTGTGGAAGTCTTCATGGACCGGTTGAGTGAAGAGCAGCGCCGCCTCATTGAAGTCGGCAAACG
>TARA_R110002003_G_scaffold59_12_pt1 | contig 17652 bp, 16 predicted proteins | sample TARA_R110002003 | Tara Oceans TARA_R110002003 (sample SAMEA4396441) | marine metagenome | biome: Westerlies Biome; feature: [SRF] surface water layer (ENVO:00010504); material: water (ENVO:00002006), including particulate matter (ENVO:01000060) such as... | depth 5 m
GCAGGAATGCAAGGAAGTCACAGCGAGCAGGCCTGAGGAGCACCAAACACAACGCAATTCGACTATCAACGAGAGACGTGAGATCAGAGATAATGCCGCACCTTCGCAACCAGAAAAACGTCACGACCACCTGCTCGCGATTGTCCACATCCCTTGACCACCCTAGGCCCGGTCTCCTACCATCCCTCCGCCATCCTCGCTCTCCCACCCTACTTCTTTCTTTCCTCAAGGCCGACAGGCGCCCACCGCCCTCCCAAGACACACATACCCAGCGACGCAAGTCCACGGCGTTGTGCCCTGCGTAGCACAAGTCAAGAACTACCGGCCCCACATTAGCATCCACCCACTCCTCGTGCAGAGGGCTACTCACGCTTGGAAGACAATTCGCCACGACCTGAAAACCGAGACACCACACCCAGACCTGTCCGCTCATTAGCATCGCATCATGTACGCATCCTGCATCGCACAAGCGTACCAAAACCCGCTGGCCATAGCGCGCTATCAGCGGGGCCAGGCGAATCAACAGCCACAGCGGAATCGCGGCTTGCGTGGTGAGCGACTCGGCGCCGTCGGGGGCGGCGATGGCGTTGCCGTGCGCATCGTACAGGGCGAATGTGTCGGGCGAGATCTCGACGAGCGTGCCGATGACGATGTCGCTGTCTGAAAAGGTGATGTTGGAAAGACCAGTGGCGCTTTTGGCGACCTGGACGTCCAGAGTGGAGAGTTGGGTGGAGGCGATGCCGAAGCTGAGATCGGTGGGGGCGTCGGGGAGGGGTTTGGAGAGCGAGGTGGTCAGGAGGGAGAGGAGGATGGGGAGGAGTTGGAGGTTCATGGTCAGGGGTGGATGGTGGGTGTTGGAGTTGGGAATGGGGTTGGGATTGGTGGAGGCGGAGATGATGGGGTGGGGAATGATTGAGGACGAGGTGTGGGATGCTGATGATCGAACTGAAAATGTAAAGAGTTTATAGAGCAGCTTTTATACCCCTTCTCTACAAGACATCAAGCCTGAACTCATCCATGATCACCACCACCAAGTCGCTAAATGCCTCGAAGTCAGAGCCCAAAACAATCATACCTTCTCCATTCGCGCCAACGGAACAAAACCAGTTCGTCGCGCTACCATGACGCCGCGAGAAAAGCGACTGTAGACAGCCAAGCATCGTCTCCATTGACCAGGTCTCAGCCGTGCTCTCAGCTCGACTGAGAACACAACCTCTTGTGTATGTTCGGGGTCGACATTGTAACAGTTGGCACAGATTTCCTGGCGGCTGACAAGTAACTCGGTTCTCTTGGATGTGAACGCCGTGCAATGATTGATATTGAGATACGAGATCATCTGTCGATTACCCGAAACATCTGGATCGTGCAGATTTGTGTGACTTGGTACGGTTTGGCTTTATTCATTCATGATAACTGCAATCGTCTACTCGCCGACATCATAACGCTTGAGACTTTTGAATATAAACAATGCCTACTCCACTGCTAGTACATTCCCCACTTCGACTCTATCTTCGGACACGTCACGTTCGCTGCCTTCCCAACCGTGCTATTTCTATCCGGGGTCGTCGCACGGCAACGTGTGAGTGTGCCCTACAAAGCCTTGGCTCGCACAATTAGCGAGTACAAGTGACGTCGAATGTGCGAGACACATTGGGTAACTCATTCGTGTTGGTTTGTACTGCATTCCTGTTCGAGTGCAAGCCCCGCGTAGCCGTTGAAGTCTCAGGCAGGGTGCACGCAACGCTGCTGGCAAAGGCGTTCAAGCCAGTTCACGCATGGACGTTTGAGTCTCGCATTCGAGGAGTAATACGAACTGAGAGGGTCGAGGTGGTGCATTCTGCGAGCAACATGTCGATCACCCAGGTAACTCTTGAGTCGATCGATGTTGACGTGTTATGGAAGCTGGCCAGAATCTCAACCGGACCGGTGTCTGACTTGTGAATGTGTAAAGATAGAGATGGGGTATCATTACGACAAGGGCCTGCCAAGCCAAGCATACATGAATATATGCAGAACGTGCGTGCTACAGGTAGCAAGTGCCTTCGCCTACATGTGACAAATCCCAAGAATCTCGACGTTATCAGTAAATTATCTCGGCGAACTCTGCCGCTTCGTCACTATCGACCGCAATATTCGTTCCCATCATCGCTTGGGTAGTTTGCTTCGACCTGATCCTCAATCTCCTCATTCAGCAGCATCCCCATATCGTAAGTCTTCTCGCGGATCTCCTCCGCCTCTTCCCTGTCGACTCTGCAATCTTCCATAATTAACAAGATCGCCGTCTCGGGTACCAGCACCGCTTGTACGAAGGTTGCAGGCCCGGAACCTTGGACCACAGCGTCGGAGCAATTCTTGATCTCGTTCTTGAGTACCTTCATTACATGTTCGGTAATGATTCGTCTGCCATGGGCGCCATAGTAGCCAGGGTACGTTGATTGGTCATCAAGGGCGTAGGATTGGAGTTCCTCTCGGATGTGCGCTGGTAAGTCATCTCGTCTCGAAGGCACTGCCGCTGCCTTTCCGGTGAGTGCAATTGGCTCATAACGGTCTCTGTATCCGCTTGGACGAACGTTGTTAAGTATCTTGAACAGCTCCATCCGGTGTTTTTGTATTCGCTGAGGTAGAGCAGTCCAGTCGATGTCAGGGTAGCCTTCGCTTCTGTACTCATCCCAGGCGGACTTCGTTCTATGCGCACGGCAGAAGGCGTTCTGGTTCCTGACGGTCTTATCTTTCCTGATCCAATAGTCCCAGTATTCCTCCTTTCTTACGAGTGCTTTGCATATGTGACATCTTGAGCCTTCCTCTTCCTCCTGTGGTAGCTGTTCAATGTAGTTGTTTAGGCTGTCGAGGGTTTCGTGAGGCGCAGAGGAGTCGGGTTGCGATGACTCTGAGGCTTGTTCTGCCTGCCAATCGCCAAGGTGGGCATGGAGGACTGTTGGCCTTGCGCGCCGTGGTGGACTTTTAAGCTCTGTGTCCGCAGGTTCTTTGGTCGGCTCCTGGAGTAGTTCGTCGAGTTCGTGATCATTTAAAGTCAAGCGTGTAACTTGAAAATTCCCCTTAGGCTTCTTTTTGTGCTCCCGCTTGCGCAGCTCAGGATCCGACTCTTTTCCAGGGGTGGGTTGTTCGTCTACCATCTCAATGGCCTCGTCGTCGTCCTCCTCCTCCGTGTGTTTCGTGCTCTTTTCTGCTCGACCTCCACCCTTCACAAAGTGCTTTGGGACCCTTGGAGCAGGAACTCTCCCGAACTTCCTCGCCGGTCGTTGCGCATGTATGTTCCCTGTGGTGTTTCTCCCAAACGTCGTGCGGTTCGTGTTTGTGCCCTTAGCGGGTTGCTGGCTTGTATGTTCCAACGCGAAGTTCCACGGGTTGTCTTCAACCGAACCAGATGACGATTGTGCTATGGCTGACGAGTCATTCTCCTTATCCTCTGCTCGCTTTTTCTTTGCACTGCCCTTCACTGTCTTCCCAATGAATTTTCCCTTCGTGTCTGCCGAGTCAGCCTGCTTTCTAGCAGACTTCCTCTGAGGCGCCTTGAGCTCGTCATCTCCATGCACAGTTGCTTTTCGAACCACACACGGGATAGGTAACGAGGCTCGCGACGTTCGTGGCTGCGGATTTCGGATCTCATCATCGGACGATTGTGGCTCCGCAGTTATGTCTTCCTCGACTTGAGCCTCTTTGCTGATCGGACTTCGTAGTCGCTTTCTGTGTGGCTCGATAAGATCGTCGTCGATGATGTGTCGCTTTCTTTGCGGCTCCTCATGGTCCTCGTCGCAGGCATGCCGTTGGCCATTGACAATGTTTAGCAACTTATATCCTCCCTTTCTAAGTTGAACTGCCATTGTCACAATCGCCTGTCAGGGACCATGCGCCCAAATAGCTGTGAGAAGCAGTTAGGGAAGTGTGAGGTGTGGAGGTTTTGTTCAGTTGCGACGCGATTGACACTGACAGACGCGCCTTCTCTCCGCGACGCGAAGCGCGTGAGTGCACGGTCGTTCTTCCCCGCCATGATATGTTCATCCCTGGTGATACTGTAGACGCATTCAGTCTCATCATAAGTTTAGCATACAACGATAATCTTTCCCTTGCATACACATGTTCACGTTACACAAGTATGTCTCAGTTACACATGCAAGTTTCCGATCCAGATGCACCTTCCCGAGACATTGCGCTAGTCTGATCCCAGCGCCACGGACCAGGTGTTTGACGACATACAGAATCTTGAGATTGTACCTACACTACAGGTAGCCCTCCCATTTCAAACTCACCAAACGCATGCCTTGCAACTCGCGACTGCTGAGAAAGTCATAATCTTTCCTGGCTGGGCTCAAGGGCCAAGGGGTATTACGTAAGCACCTTGAAGTAGTCTTTTGGGCACTCTCTACGGCATTTGACTAAACACCCCAACTCATCCTTACCATCGTATCGATGAAGCGGATACAACACGAAAAGACAGAGTCCACAACTTGGCAAATATGCAGGACCATGCCGTGCATGCCTTCCCAGACTTCTTCGTTCGGATGACTTCCGAGGCTGGAGCTAGTCCTAACGTAGGCTTGAACTCTTATCGATAACAACTCTCAGTCCGTAACTTTTTTTGAATCACCAAACCCACATATTCAACGCGCCTATCCCTCTCCACCTCCTCACGCAAAATGTCCTCGCTCGAAGCGCACCAACCTCTCCTCCAATTCACCGGCCACCGCCATCTTACCACACGTCTCCTCCTCGCAACCCTCACCGGCCGACCCATCCGCATATCGCAAATCCGCTCCACCTCCACCAACCCAGGCCTCACGCGCCATGAAACAAACTTCATCCGGCTCCTCGACTCGGTCACAAATGGCGCGCAAATCCAATTCAGCATGACCGGCACAACGCTCGTATACCGCCCCGGCCTCATCACCGGCAGCGCTGAGGGCCTCGGCGCATCAGGCGGCGTTATACAGCACGAGATACCGCGCGAGTGTGCGAGGAGGGGCGTGAGTTGGTGGTTGATTCCGCTCTGTGTTCTTGCACCTTTCAGCAAGGGCAATGTGAACGTAACATTCCACGGCGAGGGATGCGTTACTTCGTCCACCACGTCGGGCGATCCAAGCGCAGACACCGTCCGCACCGCTATCCTGCCTCTGTACAAATCCTTCGGCATAGAACGCAACATCGAACTCCGCATCCTCAAGCGCTCGTGTGCGCCACAGACGGGGAAAAGCGCCGGCGGCGAAGTGCAACTAGTGTTTAACCACCAAGTCCGCCTGCCCAAGACACTGCATCTCCTGAATCCAGGCCGCGTAAAGAAAATCAGGGGCGTGGCGTATTGCGTCGAAGTCCCAAAGTCCAACAACGAGCGCATGATCCACGAGGCGCGTGGCGTGCTCAACAAATTCGTCCCAGACACGTACATCTTCTCCGACGCATCTCCCGCGCCGCTGATCCCGACAACTCAAAAAGGCTCGGCGCCCGGAAAAGTCAAAGGCGCGGTCGGCTTCGGGCTTTCGCTTGTCGCAGAGTCGAGTACGGGATGCATATACTCTGCAGACGTCTGTTCGCCGCCCGAAGGCGGCGTCCCCGCCGACGAGATTGGGCGCCAATGCGCGTACCAGCTGCTCGAGAAGATAAGCCAGGGCGGGTGCGTGGAGAGCGTAGCAGCGCCGACGGTGCTGATGCTCATGGCGATGGGGAGCGAAGACGTCGGCCGGCTTGCGCTGGGGAAGGACGTGTTGGCGAGTGAGCAGATTATACAATTAGCGCGGGACTCGAAGGCGTTTGGGGGGAGTGGCTGGGGATTCCGAGACGCGAGTGGCGAGAAGGCGAATGGGGAGATTGTGGTCAGTGTTGTGGGGAGGGGAGTAGGGAATGTGGGACGGAAAGTTGCATAGCTTGGGGGCGCGACTTGATTGCATCACAGGGCGTTCAGGGCAACGGAAAAGTATGGAGAACAAAGATACCCAAATCCTTGACGAAGAGTCATGTATTCATCCCCAGTCCATCTATCATGCACACCTATTCGCACATTGTAACGCCACCCATGATTCAAGACAAATCGGCTTATAAACAGCGATAGTAAAACAGGTCCAAAACTTTCACTGTCTCTTCCCCGCTGAACTCCCACTACTCGCACCATCGCCATCCCCGTCCTCATCCTCGCTCGCCACCTCGAACTTCTCATTGTAGGCCTCACCGCCATCGCGGTCCCGATACGGCCCTTCATCTCCACCCTCATCACTCAGCAAGTCCTCATCCGACTCTCCAGCAAACGCATCGTACAGCTCTCCACCACGCCTGGCACGCTTCTTGCGCCCCGCAGCCGCATCGAGCATACCCGTGTCTTCGCGATCCTCGACATCGTCCAGGACCTCGAATTCATAGCTGTCCCTGCTATCTCTGAGTCTCTTGCGCCGCGCGATGAAAAGATATGTGCCGAGGCCGGCGATGAAAATAATGATCAGAGAAAGAGCGCCGTAGATCCAGATTTGTGTGCGTTTTGAGACGCCGAAGGTGGGGAAGGGGTTGGGCAGGAAATTCTCAGATGGTATTGACGATGCGGTCGCACTTGGGAGTGTCGTCGCTGTCTGTGCACCATTAGCCGGAGTCTGCGATGGCTTTTGGTTCACAGGGCGGTCGGGGTGATCGGAGGGAATGGCGGTGATGGTTGGTTTAGTACCCGCAGGGATAGACACAACTGTTGTGTGGGCGGGGTGGTCGTCGATCTTGTTGTGATCGTCGTCGTCGTGCTCGGTGGGAATGGGAAGGAGCTTGGCCTGCGAGGCATCGATGGATTCACCCCAGAGACGGAGCTTCCAGTCGACGAAGACGCCTCGCTTGAGGTTGCCGGTGATGACGTCTTTGACGATGACAGTCCACTTGCCGACACCGGGTTCACCCCAATGCGCGACGGACATGAAGGTCCAGTCGATGTAGCCAACTGGTGCGTTGTCGTCGCGACGGGCGGTTGAGAGGTGGCTGACCATGCCGCTCGGGGAAATCAGCTGGACCATCAAATCACCACGGCGCTGGTGATCCACATTCATAGTCAGGGTGATGTGTTCGACACGTTCGAAATTGGCTTCCTTGAGCATGTCGGCTGTGACCTCGAATACGCTGGCGAGCCCATGGTCGCCTTCCGGGATCGCCTTCTTGACGTGCATCCATGGCGACCAGAACCATGCTTGCGGCTTGACGAGCTTCCAGTCCTTTGCCTTCTCGACAATGGCCCATGCATCGAGCTTGCCGTAGCCGAATTGATGGCTATACATGCGGTCTAGTGAAGTCTTAGTCCAGTCGCTTGGTTGATCGAATGGCACCGCAGTTAGGACAGTGAGCCACTGTACATCGCGCCATGTAAGATCAGGGCGGGCCTCAAGCAAAAGCGCATACACCCCGACACCAATAGGTCCCGCTGCGGATGTGCCTCCGTGCTGACTCGTGCACTTGTTCGCGCCAACGTCGGTTGTGTGAATAGAGTCTCCGCCACCGCTGCTGTAGGTCACCACCAGCTGCGCAGAGCAAGCTTCCGAATAGTACGGGTGTTGGTTGTTCTTATCGATAGCGCCGACAGTAATGCTGTAGATGCTGTTGGTGTAGCCGTCGAAGTTGCAGTTGTCGTCGCTCGCAGCACCATTGCCAGCGGCAAAGACGTAGATGGAGCCTTTTCCGCCGCGGCCCTGCTGAACTGCGGTGACCATGGCCTTCTTGATAAGAATGCCTGGATCTTGCATAGTCTTACCATCGTCCGGAGGGCCCCACGAGCACGAGTAGATGAAGTTCTTCTGCATTTCGTAATTGATGGCAAGTGCCTCGTCGATGTCCGTAATATCGCCCGAAAGGATGCGCACGCCTGAGATCTTCGCATCGTACGCCAGTCCAACGCCGCAAGCATCGTTGCGACCAGCAGCGATCTCTCCGGCGCATCGCGTGCCGTGTCTATCGTCCGAGAGCTTCGGCGTCGGGAGATCCTCGTGGTCGTTGTAATCGTGGGAGCCTTCCGCAAAGAAATTGTCCTTCAAGTCCAAGCTGTCATAGTCGAGGCCATCGTCCACAACGCATGCAGTGACTCCTTTGCCGGTAATGCCCTGCATCCACACGTCCGTGACGTTAATATCGTTGCCTGGCGTCTTGACATTGAAAATGTGCCACTGCTCCTCGAAGATGGGGTCGCGAATCTGCAGCTTGTTCGCTACTTCGCGCTGCGCCCTGATGGCCTCGGTGACAGGCGGCCCAGCCCGCTCCTGTCGCTCCGGTATGACGCTGCGCTTCCAGTGCCGTGGCTTGATCTTCTGCTTCTGGGTAAAGTGTACACTGTCCAGCGGGTGGCTTTCGAGCCCCACTTCCCGCTTCCGCCGCCGCCTCTTGAGTTCTTGCCGCGCATCGTCTACTATGTCGTTGTCGTGCTTCAGCGCTTTGAAGACGTGGTGCTCTGCAAGCGAGTCGAGGGGGCCTTCGTACGTCAGCCCGAGATGCGCGGCGAGCTCCTGCGGCGAGGTCGAGGGCGCAAGGTGGACGGCATAGTAGTCGTGGGTGGTGTAGTTGCGGGGCGGGAGGTGGCCTGCTGTTGCCAGCGTCGCTGCGGACAGCAGGGTCCAGAGGTGGGAGATGCGCATGGCGAAAGCGCCGGAGGATGCTACGAGTGGGCGGGTGCGAGCATGTGTTGCCCCCTAGCTATGTTGCGCAATGTAGCGAAGGATGCGCAGGTCGGTGGTGCAGCGACTGAAGTCTGTTGGAGGTGGTCGAGTTGAGGATATCTGGCGAGTAGAAGGGTATTGAAGGCTTATTGAGGCAGGAGTTGGGATAGTCTGCCGTACGACAAGGGTGTCTAAATAAAGGTCCCAGGTCCCAGCCCGATGCTAACGGAGGCGATGCGAGGCGTAGTAATGCAGAGGTGAGGTGCGGGAGGAGACGGGAGCGACTGACTGCGCGCGGCGACAGTGAACGATCCTCGCGGTTTGGACGTTTGAGATGTTCACTTCCAACACGGCATCGCCATACCTTGCCCCAGGGCTCCATCTTTCCCGAGACCATGCCGCAACGGGTAAGCGCGAGCGTCTGGCTTCCGCGCATGGCAGAACGGGCAGGCGGTGTGGAGCGAGCTTGCCTTCCCAACCACCTGCCAGCCATTCCAACCCCACGGGCCGTAGATGAGCTGGCCGTCATGGATATCAAGTATTCTTCGCTGCGTCTCCCGCCCTCGTCCCCTGTAGAAAAGCACCTCATTCCTCAAATCACACCGTCGATCTCGCCTCCATCGCACCGTTTTTTTCTTGCGAATCTCTCCGGGTCGCACTATTAGCCCTCCGTCGAATCCGCACCACCAGCACCAGCTATTCTTAGGTAGATGCCACAAATCTACATTATTCAGGAAGCGTTCTAAGTCGCCAATGTGACAGTAGTATCTGCGCAATCAATCCTATCTTAGTGGATTACACAAGAAGAAGTTGATAGGTGCCGTCTCAGATCAGGTCACCACCGCCGGCCCTATGATCGCGTTGCAAGATGGAGAACAGTAACTCGTCGAGGATCGCCAGCTCGAGCCTCCTCAAGGCGCCCGAAGCCTACCCACAGAAGCGCGGCTCCTCCTACCGCCGCCCAGTTGACGCGCAGCCGACCTTCGTGCCCGTCCAGGACCCGATGTCCGGCACCGTACCGAGTAACACAGCGCGGCCAGTCGCCGCAGCTGCCCCTACCAATGGCGCCTCCAGAGCTTCTTCGCACCGACGGCGACAGAGCCAGCAGATCCCACCGCCCACCTCTGGCGCGATGCAGGAATCCGTCCCCGCTGCGCCAGACGTCCCGCGCGCACCGCCCACATCGTACAGAGACCCGTACTCCTCAAAAGCAGGCGCAAGAGGGCCACCACGACAGCAGTCAGCGCGATCGCGCGACCCCACCATCCAGCTGAACACGAGCAGACAGCAGCCGACCATCCAATCCGCCTCCGACAGACTCTCTGACCTGCGTGCCCCTCCGTATGCGCCATTCGAGCCACTGTCCGGGACCATTGAGCGACGAAACTCGCAGCGCAAGCCATCAGTGCCGGACCGATCACCACTGCAAAAGCTCGAGGGCAAGCTTGATGACATCAGCAAGGAAGAAAGACGTGCGCGCATACTGGAGGCGGAGCTGGCTGCACAAGAAAAATCCGAGGCGGAGGCGCGAGCTCGGCGGGCACGGGAAGCAGCTGCGCGGCAGCAGAGAGTTGTATCGCAGCCCGTGTCGAAAGCAGAGACCGCGGCCAGCGGACCCAACCGAACGTCTAGCACCAGACGCCATGTCTCGATGCCAACACAAAATAGACCCATGTCCCCAGACGTCAGTGACCTGGAATCTGAAATTGGCTACGATGTCAGCGAGCCGTGGGACCCATCCGCCGGTCGCACTGCAACCGCGCCAGCTCCACAACGCGCCCCTTCCCACAAGCAGTACCGTGCTTCTTCAGGCACATACAGAGTACCTCACACCGATGTCACCATCGCACGGAATTCTAGCGTCAAGGGCAAGGAGCCATCAGGTGTTGCAACGGGCAGCGGCAGCTTTCGAGATCGGAGCGCAGGGCCCACGTCACAAAACATTCATAGGAAGCCGATCGCTGCTCCCACCGGACTTGGGCTGGTAGGCGTGGAAGATACTTCAGCGGGCGCCGAAGTGACCCGCGCAACAAGTCGGAGAGTTCCTCCAGGGGCCGATTCAGCAGATCGGGGCTTTGGCACTGAAAGAAAAAGAGATAGCAGAGGCATCTTGCTGGCGCAAATGGAGATGCAACAACAGCAAATCGATGAGAAAGCAAGCTCTCGAGGTTTCGACCAGCGTCAGGGCCAGCCTTTTGACCCGCACGCGGCTCCCACGACCCGCAAGAGCGTTGGCTTTTCGGAGCCAGATTCGGATCTGCAGCATCAGAAGTCACAAGAATCGCGCAATCATCATCACTGGAGACACCATGACGATGGACTGGAGAGACGGTACATTGCACCTCCGATGCTAGAAGAGTGGAGAGGAGCGCCAGTCGGTGCACTTGTGGCTGAAGATCTCGACCTGGATGCTCCAGTCAGGCAGAACAACACCAATAAGGCATGGTGGGAAGAGAGCCAGTCATCGCGAAGACGACGGTCCAGCGGTGGCTATGCGGAACCTACCTACGATGGCTATGCAGATCATCCCATTGCGCAAACGTCATTCAATCCGCCATTATACCTGAAGTGCGGGCCCCTGTTGCGCTACACTGGTCTTCGCAGAGACATCAGCAAACCTGGAAAAGAAAAGGAAATATGGCGAGGTAGTGTCATGATTGTCACAGTCGACGCAGAATCATCATACACAAGACCACCTACACTACGGCTATTCAAGCAGCCAATGGATATACTTCCTCCACCACCTATGGAAGTTGACGATCTGGACCCTGCTTATGTCGACCCTATCGAAGGACAGATCAAAGTATCGCGAACTGGCAAAACGCTGTACGTGAAGCCAATAGACGAGCTCGATGGTGACCAGGACCTGTCCCGTGTCGAAGACGATACCGGCATTTTCTCGCAGATCAGAAGTGCATCGGGCACAAATGGATCCGGCCCTAAGTCTACCCGGATCCATAGGAAGGATGGCGAGAAGGTTGGCAAATTCCGCGAAATACCTGGTATTCGTCTTCATGCAGAAAGGGGGGTTACATTCTGGCGCTTCAACCTCGAGATCGAGCTCGGCAGCAGCCAGATTCGCGTTGCCTACAAAATCAACCAGGGGCCTGCTGTTGGCTTCTGGGTGCCTGCCAAGGGCGAATCGATGAACATCATGTTTCACAGCTGCAACGGCTTCTCGTTCAGCGTCGATCCAAGCCAGTTTTGTGGACCAGATCCGTTGTGGCGCGACGTTCTCAACACCCACCAGAACAGACCCTTCCACGTGATGGTTGGTGGTGGTGACCAGATTTACAACGATGCCGCGATGAGGCAGACGACACTGTTCAAGCAATGGACCGAGAACAAGAACCCATTGCAAAAGCACAACGCGCCCTTCACTGAAGAAATGCAAAATGAGCTGGAGCAATTCTATCTGGATCGTTATTCCATGTGGTTCTCACAAGGTTTGTTTGGAATGGCAAACTCCCAGATACCCATGGTCAACATGTGGGATGACCACGACATCATTGATGCAAGTAGCGTGAATCACGTGTACCCATATCTGCTAACCTGCTGTAGGGCTTCGGGTCATATCCTCACCACTTCATGCAAACACCAGTGTTCACTGGAATTGGGGCAGTTGCCTTTAAGTACTACATGCTCTTCCAGCATCAATCAATATCGGCAGAAAACGAGAAGACGGAGCCATCCTGGATACTCGGCAAGAGTCCGGGCCCATACATCAAGGAGAGATCTCGCAGTATATTCATGCACTTTGGTCGTCAAGTAGCATTCCTCGGGCTCGATTGCCGCACAGAACGACAGCGCAACGAAATCATGACAGAAGACTCGTACGACGTTGTGTTCGACCGACTCGAGGATGAGATCATTAAGGGTGAGACCAAGCATTTGATTGTCCTGCTTGGAGTGCCGATTGCATACCCGCGACTAAACTTTCTCGAGAACATCCTAACGAGCCGGTTGATGGATCCTATCAAAGCCATGGGTCGTGCAGGTATGCTTGGCAACTTTGTCAACAAATTCGACGGCGGCGTGGAGATTTTGGACGACCTCGACGACCACTGGACTGCCAAACATCACAAAGATGAGCGAAATTGGTTGGTTCGGGAGCTGCAGCATATCGCTTCCACCAAGTCCGTGCGCGTCACAATACTTGGAGGTGATGTTCACCTCGCGGCAGTTGGACAATTTTTCACCAACAAGAAGTTCAATGTTGCCAAAGACAAAGACCATCGATACATGCTGAATGTCGTGTCATCTGCGATAGTCAATACGCCACCTCCAGATATCATGGCAGACATCATAAACAAACGAAACAAGATCCATCATCTCGATTCTGAGACGGACGAAAACATGATACCAATATTCACGCACGACGTTGACGGAAAGAAGAGGAACAACAACCACCTTTTGCCTCGCCGGAATTGGTGCAGTATCCGAGAGTTCAAGCCAGGATCTACTCCGCCAGGAACCCCGTCACCGCCAGGTACGCCCGAAGATGGTCGACGTCCCTCTCTTGGACAGAGGGTCAGGCAGTTCAGCAGCGATCGAGGTGGTCGTCCTGGTCGGTCTCGAGCACCTCCACTATCTTACCACAATAATCCTGCATACGCTGCCGCAGATGAGAAGCAGATTGGCACACACAACCAGCCACAGTCCTCATTCTCTCCTGACCGATCCGAGTCGGAGAGGCCTCGGTCGCGCCGCAACTCTCTGACTTCACTCTTCCGCCGTCGCGCGTCGGTCGATAGCGTTGCACGTCCCGAGTCATCGAAAAGCATTCCCGGGATAGGCAACAGCATAGAAACCTCCGCTGATCGTCCGACCACCTTCCATCGCCGACCGAGCGTTTTGGGCAAGTCAGGCTTCAAACAGCAGGGTGATTTTGTGAATTTACAGGGTGGTCTCGATATATGTCTGAACATGGAAGTGTCACAGCATGATCCTGCCGGGATCACAGCGCCATATCGCCTCATTGTGCCAGCCCTGGATTACATGCCACCTACCGATGGCACTATTGAGAAGCCACGTCGCAAGACAGGCATGTTCAGCGGCGTCTTTAGTGGTGGTCGCCGCAAGAGAACAACAATTGGCGACGACGGTAATTCAATGTCAGGCAGCGAGAGCGGCAGTGAGCTTGGAGAGGTCTCTTCTGAAGACGAAGAAGAACGTGCACGTCAGAGGTACAAGGTCGGACCCCGAATCCTCATTCCAGGATTCGGATCGAAGACCAAGCGGAACTCTGCCTCTGTAAACACTGCCGCTCCTGAAAAACGTCTCAGCTCTGGCTATCATACTAATAGCACTCAAGACGTAGTTCCAGAGCACGCCGACATCTCTCGCAACCTCGCGCCGCAAACAAGCTACGATCGAAGACAGAGCACGGATGCTGCGGGTCATGGTGCGAGACCTTCTGCATGGGAATCCGTCGCTGCGAAACGACACGTCAGTGCTCCTCACGCGAGTCAAACATCAACTACTACCACCACACACACGACTACTCACACGTCAGTGCTACCATCCCGTGCCAACACCGTCTCTCGCAAGCAACCTACCTATAATTCCTCACACAAATCACAACTGCCGGCCCCAGTACCTGAGCCCGAGCCCAAGGTTTACAGAAAGTCCATGGGAGGCATATTGAATCAGCATCGAGGTGATGAGTTCGAGCGAGAGGCACACGTACTCACACACACCTCATCAAGGTCCAAGAGGGAGTCATACCCGCCCCATCCTGCTATCGTTGGTGCTGGTCTAGGGTCGCCTTATAGTCGAGACGGCATGGGTATGCAAGCTCGACAAGATGCCGGGCCCGGCGACTACTTTGCCTCTGGCGGACGCGACGGTCAAAGCAACCCGTCGGCCGCACCCACAGCTCGAGGTTATACCACGGCAGGAAGTGAACGCAACGGAGTTCAAACGGCCGAGTACGCACAAGTGCCACAGGCGCCACGAGGCGGCTACGACCGCACATCTTATCCTACAACAGGCTACCCAAGCAGGAATGGCACTGCTGGTGTTGGCGCTCGGTATCTCGGAGGTGGACGATACGAAGATGAGGACTATGACAGTGTAGATGACGACGATAGGAGCTACAGTGGCCAAGGGCCGGTGAGTGAAGAGAGCTTCGTCCCACCGAAACCGAAGAAGAAGTGGCAGATTTGGAGGTAAATACATTAATCAAGAGCGGAGCTGAAGTGGGAGAAAGGGTTAATTGGGATGGAAATAATGACCTCACGACTGGATACCTCTGTGCCTGGGAAAGGCAAGTACATAATCATGGCGCACCGGTCCGTATTCTGCTTAGCATGTAGTGTTCTCAGCATAGCGTTCATACTCCTCATATTCATATTGCATATTCTGGTATACCCAGCTCACTTCACCGTTTCATCAAAATGTTCCAGTCTTCCTATCGCCGCTCACCGACCTATCTCGCCACGCAATCGATACTAGAGGTGAAGGTCATTGGCCGCGCAAGCTGCAGCCTACAAAATCACATTTGCTGTAGGCTCACCGTCACTATCCTCTGACTACTAAGCCAGGTAATTCTCTTCCTCTTCCAGAACCTCAACCACCACAATCACAATCGCGACTCACCCTCAACCACTTTCCAAAAACGATCCATCACCCAAACGAAAGCAAGCACGACACACACGTAACACAATAACCATGCCCCCCATCTTCAACGGCAGTATCTACGATTGGCGACGCATCCCTCCCCCGAGCGCAACTCCCCTCCTAACACCCGCACCGCGCACCATCTACATCCCACGACGCTCTCCCACCAAAGCACTCCCGACCGCGCCCACCGACCGCACCTCAGCCCTCACCCTGGCAAACCAACAACTCTCGCCCCTCCTCCGTCTCCCACCCGAACTCCGCGCCCACATCTTCGAGCAAGCATGCACGCTCGACCACGCCATCGAGCTGCGTCTTTCCGCGCCGCCCTCTCACCCCAGCTGCGAGCAAAACCCACAGCCTTTCGCCATCGTCAGGACCTCCCGCCAACTGCGCGCCGAAACTGCGCATCTGCCACTCGCGCTCAACGCGCTCTACTGCGCTACTTTCTTCGATCTGCGCGTCGGGCTCGGCCGTATGTGGCCCGCGCAACGCACGCGAATTCGCGTTCTGCTGGTCCGCTGGGCGAGCGTGGAGCATGTGCTGTGGGAGGCGTGGCATCCGCAGAGCGGGATTGGGAATGCGGCGGGGGCGCTGGGGATGGTGACGGGGTTGGAGAGGGTGGTTGTTGCGGGCGCGGAATGGAAGGGGAAGGTGGTGAAGGAGCGGGTGAGGAGGGAGGTGGAGGTTTGGGTTGGGGGGTTGAGGGATGGGGTTGTTGTGGAGTTTGAGAAAGGAGGGGGGAAGGGGAAGGAGAAGGGAAAGGGAGGGGGGGATGATGGGGATAAGTGGAGGTGGGGTAGTGGTGGTGGGTGGGATTGGGCGAAGTTGAAGACGGTTGGGGGATAAGAGGAGTGGAATGGGTTAAGGGGGAAGTTGTGGTCAGTATGGACTTGACTCGCCTAGATGGGATGGCGAGACGTGCGATTAACAAAGGTGGATATGTGATACCATCTACCAGAAACGGAAGTAATAGGTCAAGATGCCGATTTAGACTTAACCTATAAAATCCTTCCGTCTGAATTGGTGGTGTAGGAAAAACTCTCGGCTGTCTAACGGATGCCTTCACATGGCTCACAACAATCCATACGCCTCGCTAATCTTAGCACTTGCACATACATCGCGCCTGTGCCTTGTCGTTCCGAGGCTGATCCGTCAAGCAGCTATATAGGAGAAGCGAATGATAATGAATCACTTTACCCGTCCGCATGCACACCATGAAGTCAGCCATCCAACTTCTCTCGGAATACAGTTGAGTCATACCTCTTCAGACGTAGATAGCAGAACTTAGAAGCTCTAAGTGGAACACGTCTCACTTATGCTGACTGCCACAACAGAGTTTCAAGCTCAGTCTCGTCGTGGGTAGTAGCAGTTCGTTTTGTAAGGGGTCGTCGCGGACGATAAGCTTGAAGAATGTGTGAGGATAGGTAGCCAGTAGTTGTGTTTGTATATATTCATCGAATCTTCGATCGTTACGGATGTAACTATCATCTGTCCAAGGAATTCAAATCCAAGTCAGAAAGATCACATGGATTTCGACAGTTTATAGCGGTCATGTAAAGCATAGCAGACATATATTCCTTTTTATTCAGCTGCTGAAGTCCCATATGTCTGTTGTAGTCGTCTTTTTTCCACACGCAGAACATGAAAGATCAAGACCTGGTATTTTGAACAGCTCGGGCGTCTGGTGCTCAACGCATGTGCAGTTTTTGTGTTCCTTTGGAAGGCAGCACAACTGGATCCTTGAGAAGGGCGGAAGAAGAATCTGAGTAGTGTCGTGTTTATATGCGCGTAGCCAGAAGGAACAAAAGCGGTCATGATGACTCTGGTAGTGCCTTTTGAGACTCGAACGAGCGACTAAACCACTTGGATCTTGAGAAAGACGTCAGAGTATTTCGTGTAAATTCAGCACTTTTTGATAGCTAGACGAGGCGACCATCGGAGCTGTTTGGGGATTCTTTGTATTGGTTACTCCATGGAAAGTCCTGTGTGCCGTTTCGATAGGGCGCCCTTGAGAGTGATATAATGTGGGTTTAATGGTGCAACTTCAAGGAGGCATCATTGATATATATATATATTCATGGCAAGAGAGATTAGTGCGGTCCTGTGCCGAGCGTTCCTAGACCTCAGCATAATAGACTTGTCGGCTCTGGTCTTGTACGTGCCTTCGATGCAGCCATTTCGGCTGACGTTCCGGTCCAAGGTTATTTTGAAGCGTTACGCAACAGGAACATGCAATGCACTATGATGGCGGTTCTGCTGCTCTGAGCATCGATTTTACTTCGCTCTTATTCAATAGAACCAGGATTTGAGTCGGTGGCATGCGAAGAGAGCGGAGACGGGAGCTGGTGGCGTAGTTGTATAAGCTTCACTGGTCCGAGCAGTAGCAGCATCACATACTCCAAGAGACCCT
>TARA_R110002003_G_scaffold502_6_pt1 | contig 17618 bp, 19 predicted proteins | sample TARA_R110002003 | Tara Oceans TARA_R110002003 (sample SAMEA4396441) | marine metagenome | biome: Westerlies Biome; feature: [SRF] surface water layer (ENVO:00010504); material: water (ENVO:00002006), including particulate matter (ENVO:01000060) such as... | depth 5 m
AATCAGTAATATAACATAAGCTTCACTTAAGTACGTACTAATCTCAACTCTCGGGCGACAGCATCGAGGAGGTTCCTCTGGGTTTTGATGATGCAGTGTTGATCCGCAACGAGGCAAACGAGTACGGCAAGTTCGATGTCGCTGAGATATTGAATCTTCTCCGCGAGCCTGTCATTCTCTCCATCCATCTTTGGCTGCTTGTGGAAAGCCCAGTCGCATGTGGATGTCTTCTGCTGTGTTGAGCGGCGCGTGTGAGTGGTGGACGGTTGGCTTCGCGCTAGCGACGCACAGACATTGTTTCTGTTCAGCTTCCGCTTGACCCCTGCTCCTTTCTCGCCTCCCTTTGTACCACCAAGCTCGTCTATCACAACAGAACAAGCAATGTCAAAGACTCCGATGTATGGGCGACAATGGCTCATAGACGGAATCGATGGAAGCATATGTCCGTCTCGTGGCTTAGACGTGGTCCTCTCAAGGGCCAATTGCATACCATCTCTAGGGTAATGCGTGAACACACTACGCCAGAAAACCTATTCGTTCAAGCATGAAGGATCGTATTGAAAATCCTAGAATGAGGGCGGGCGGGCGCGGTCTGGCAGATATAGCGAGGGTTGGTGGGAGCACATTAGAGCAAGATTACGCTGTCTCGTCGCCATTATTAAACGCGACTAGTCGATGATACATATTTGTGCGAGGAAAGTAACGCTGACATTATAAGGAGTGATTTCGTCTTCCTTCTTCAAACCTCCGTACATGCTACCATTCCCTCGACCGCGTAAGACCTGACTGCGGTCTCGCCGGAATAACCACGTCGATCTCATCAACACTCATGTCGCGCATTTTGTACGACCTGTCCGATCGCTGTACTCTGCCCGCCTCAAGCTGCTTCACTCGATCCTGTGCATTGGGTCGAGGATACGAGTTTTGCGACGTGTTCGCGAAGATGCGCGGGAACATGCGGTTCATGAGCGGTTTGCAGCCCGGAAGACAGCCGCATGCGACGCCGACGCCACTTTCTACGGACATTACGATGAAGCATTCGGCGCCGTGCCCTAGGTTGTGAGATTAGGAGGTGCTGTGCAAATAGGAGGTGATGGACATACACATGACGTCGTACGATCTAAGGTATAGTGAGGTATAGTAGATGCGTAAGCTCCCTGCGATGCATACGCTACCGTTGTGAGTAATTCGGATGGTCTTTGAATGATACTTGGACCTACATGATGCCCAGCGAGAACATGCACGTGAGGGTGATACGCTGACGGCGTGAGATCTTGACATTCAAGAGATCCTTTGCAGGCCACAGGAATATGACAAAGTCGCTGAATGTGTTTTGGGTCGCGTGGTAGTAGTAGATTGCACGGACGTTGAGACATTTGGCTTTGCCGATATACTTGAAGATTTCCCAGTACGTGCTCACAGGTCTGGCAGCATTGTTAGTTAGTGGGTGACCGACGCATGCAGTCTCATGGCAACTTACGAGCATTGGAAGAGTGTGAAGAAAAACGCTATTGTGCTGAGGACAACGGTGTATACGATCATGGTGCGACAGAACCATTTGTTCAATCTGGATGGAAATATCCCTTGGTAGCGTCAGCTCTGACACAGCATATTGAAGCGTAGAAAGCACATACGCAAATACGTGAGGAGAATCGCGACTTTCATGAGGGTGACGATTATGGTGAAAATCAACTGTATCGCCATTGCCATCTGCGGTCATTAAGCTTTGTCCACCAAGTCTTGGAGTAGATGTACCTGAGCTGCCTTCATTGTACCATACATGATCTCGGGCCTCAGATCCCCTGATGAAGGTCAGTTGAGTCATATAATATTGATGCGGAGCACAAACATAGATGATAGCCCATCTGATAATTCGGCAACATTGATACAATAATCATGATGTTGTTGGCAACGGAGAATACCTCGTACTTCTCAGCGACTCCGGCTTAGGCATTAGAACAAATCGAGGACTTACTGCTGCAAGGAGCATAATCCAATCATCCCAGCCCAGAGTACGGACAATGACTGTGCGACTGTAGAATCGACAGGAAACAAAGATAACGACTAACACTGTTATGGGAATAATGATAGCCATACCAACAGGTCTTCGGGTGACTGGGTCGACATAGTTGGGAGGCGGGAACGATGCGAATTCTGCTGCAGTAGGAAAACGGGAAGTCATTGTCTCGATGTAGTCCAAACGGCGAGAATGGCACCCAAATCAGTAATTGTATTATGGTCACCACAATCAGACGGGGATCTGAGCGCTCGGAAACTCTCCTGCTTTATCTAGGGCTGACAGCGACACCCCTGTCGACCCCAGATTCCAGGTAGGAACAAGAGACGGCAGGTGTAGACTACTAGCGGTACTTGTATGCAAGCCAGCCACACCATCGCTCAGACTTACTCGAAATGTATCAATGACCGAGCTGCAGAACAGTTTTGACATGAGGAGGCGCATGTCGGTGAACTGAATGGCACGCCTGTTGTTTCTTGAGCGTTCCAAGCCCAGTGGGTTTCCGAAGCCATCCATGCACCTATGCGCATTGCGCACTTGAAGCTACGGGAGATATGCGTGAGCTAGAGTTGCTGCAGTGGGTCATAGCAATCGAATTAATCAGAAATGCGCAAGACGTTGAGGAGAAAGTACTCAAAAAGTCTGGACTGTGATCATCGTGATTATAAATTTCGACTTGCTGGTAAACATGATCAATGACAACGTGGGCGATCTTGCGAAAGGTGTTAGGGTGGCTTGAATCTTGGGGATTTCCACATGGCCGCAAAACCAGCACCAGGTCCAAGCGCATTCCAGGCAAACACAGTTGCCAGGCGATGACAGCACCCAATTGGTGCGAAGTCGGTAAAGCCTCGAAGCAAGTGATCACAATTGCTCGCATATGAAACAGACTTGCCTAACCTGGTGATCGTCCCGCGAACTATGATGGTGAGGGGGTTTCGAAAACCCTCCTAGTTTCCAATGTCGATGGCTTGCAGACAGGAGCAGTGGGCTTGACTGTTGTCGGACAGGTATATGCAGCTTGTGCCTGTCTAACCGAGAACACGTGGACCTCGTGCCGTCTTCCGTACGCCATTAATAGCTAGCGCGATCATCCCGGATTGAGAGGCCGCTCGTGATGGGCACACTTCGAGATCAAATGCTAGACTTCGTCAACGCTATTGGCCAGGCCAATGGTTACTGTTGCTGTCGTTCCGGTCATGGCAATGCACCAGGGCACGCCAGCCCTGGAGGTGTGGACCCCGCAATTTATATGTGGTCAGTGCACCTTCAGGAATCGACCGAGGCAGTTGCTGCCGCAATACAATCTGCAATGCTCCCCCAAATCATGGACGACACGACCGTCTGGAGGACAAGCAAAGCTTTCCCTTACGTTTTCACAGATCTGTTCAATGCAGGACGTCCATGCGGGTTTTCTGAGGCACACGTGACCTGACAGTGCAGACGAGACTTGAACGGATCCAGCTGAGGCTAAAATGTGGCTGTACGCCCCCGTCGCGTTGCGTAGGCTGCATCTCAGCTCGCTCGCATCAACCACGACCGATCTCCGGCCGCCTTGAGTGTCACAGTGTGTACTACGATCGAGACGATTCTTCACTCGTAATGGCAACGCCTGACCCAGGGTGGCGCACTCGTTTCCGTCATGTCCCACTTCCTGATTCGACGACTCACTTTCGCCTGCTGGAGATCCTGCAAGGCGAGGCCGAACAGCACGTTGTTTGCGAACTGACAACATGGCCCATGGACAACGCGCCATCATACTATGCATTGTCGTACACATGGGGCAATCAAGACGACATTGCCTGTATTACGCTCAATGGTGCGGACCTGGATGTTCGTGTCAACTGTGCATATGTGCTCCAGCAGGCCTATACTTCGAAAGCAAGCAAATACTTCTGGATCGACGCAATTTGCATTGATCAGGGAACAGTTGAAGAGAAGAATCATCAGGTGGCTATAATGGGGGAGGTGTACAGGAAGGCAGCGCACGTCTTTGCTTGTGTTGGACCGTCGGCCGATGATAGCCACTTCTTGTTTGACTTCGCTACGAAAGAACGGGCCTTGCTTTCGGAGATATACTCGCATGTATCAGTCACTGGAAAGGTTATGTCGAGCGCTTGGAGGGTCGAGAATCCTATTTTATCGAGGAGATGGCTTACTTTGCGGTGCTTCTTCAAGATGAAGGCACAAGTAAGAGAGCGGTTGGCCGCTGCATATCTGGCTTTTATGAGGCGCCCTTATTTCTCGCGAGTCTGGGTAAGATATCATCGAATGACGTATTTGAGACTCCTACTGACCACGACAACGTCGCTGCAGATTCTCCAAGAACTCTTTCTGGCCCGGGAAATCTCCTGCGTGTGTGGCGAAGATTCACAACCTTTCCCTCACCTGCTTGCAATTAGCTTGCTTGTGGACTTTTGGGTCAGTGAACAACGGCAAAGCTGGAATTGGCGATTTATTGCAAGGCAATTCGTTTCCCTGCTGTCCACCCAGTCATGGCTGTTACGCCGGCAGAAGGCATGCAAGGGCATGGACGAAGACGTTCGTTCCATCAAGCCTCGCCTTGGCTGTCTCGCCCTCGCTACAGGCGCATGGGGACCTCTCAGACTGGCAGAAGTTCTGGACGCCATGCAGCATTTCGAGTGTGCTGATGCTAGAGACAGGCTGTACGGGATCTTGTCGCTCATAGACTGGAGCGGCAGTTCCGTGCCAGTCCCAGATTATGACAAAGATTGCTTCGAGGTTGCTGTGGAGGTACTTCGAAGGTTCTTGACAGTGAACGCATGTGCGCCCACGCGAGGATCATCCATTGAATGGGCTGCTAGACTTTGTGAGATGTTTCACGTCTCGCTGGAGCAGAGTGCGTTAAGGGATGCTCTACGTACGCGCATTGATGATCGCGAGACGCTAGCAACCATATTCGAGCAATATCGTCGCACTGGCGTCGATGCAGTGGAAGTGCACCAGCAACGCCCTTTCCACTTGGGGGATCACGGATGGCGAAGAGGAGCGACGACTTGGCTGCGGCCGGAAGAACTGGGAGTTTACGACAGCCATTGGTACGGTGTGCGCCTACAGTCCGCGCAGGATGTCAAACAGCGCTCGTCTATTCCCGAGGTGACCTATCTTTGCTGTGTGAAGGCACGGACAGATGACTCCATCACTGTGATCGTCGATGAACATCGTCGCGTCTTCGCGTATGCTCCGAGGGAGACACAACCAGGAGATATCTATCTACAGAGTAGAAGGACCGCGCTGTTTCGCCTTGAGCCTTTGGCGGTAATATTGAGAAATGTTACAGACGGCTGCTATAAAGTCGTGGGCCAAGCATTCCTCTCGTACAAATGCTCGCCTTGGGCATGTCTTACACTTCGCTGCGAGATTTTCAGACCGCGGTGGCATCCCGAGGACCTTATACTTTTACATTGGACGCACATTAATCGCGCTGCATCCGCAAAATCGCGCGAAGAGATGGCAAGGTGGCTTCAGTTGCGTGTCTGCGGTAGTGAAGAACCGTTGCATGTCCAAGGCCCTCTTCCCGGGTTTGACCACATGATGTCGCCTCCGTCACGATATACTCGACGTGCAACCTGGAAAGCCCCGATGACCTCGAAATACTCTGACGATGAAGACTTGATATTCTTCGATGACAGTGGAACATGACCTCTCAAAGTCGGCATTACAATGGCCCTGGCATTCATCGTAACACGAAGCCATTTCGAAAGGTGCGTTGCAAAAGTCTGTGGGCGTCTCGCATCTATCGCGCATGCATCGACGAGCTATATACTACGGACTCTGCATGTACATATGTAACAAATTTTTCCACAAGAATTCACCCAAAACAACATCAGCGCCCACGATGCAGCAAATCAAAATACAAAGGAACCAACCTAGACGTTACGTGCCAACGCCCTTTCGCGATTCCGCCACGAGGAGCGACGAACGAAGATTTGCACGTTGCACTGCCCACACGGCACCACCGTCTTCGCCGCGAAAGCAAACGCAGCGCAACACTCACGACATGGCTTGACCCACCCACACCATCCCTAACACACTCCCAAAGCCGCCCTTTTCATCTCAGCCCGACCCGCCACCTCCCTCGTAGCATCCCCTCTCCAATACCGTCACACTATCGCACTGAAATCTGCCTTGTACCGACACCACCGAGCCCTGCTCAACGACAGAGACTCCGATGGACCCAAATGCAACGCAACTTCGACCAAGGCGTCTTCATTTGCCAAGAAAAGCAAGGCCAAACACAGCCACGCATTCTGCGTGCTCAGCCGCCTTGCTGCCATCTGGCCGCCGCGCGCGCCGCTCAGATTGCATAGCGCGGTGTCCGGATGATCCAGGTGGATAAGTGGCATTTGTATTTCGCAGGCTTTGTTGCGGGGTGGGGATATTGGTGTGTTGGCGGAGTCGGGAAGGGAGGGAGGCGGATTAGTGGTGTGCGATACTGGGGTGGGTGGGTTCCGTTGTGGGAGCGGTGGTGCATGCGGGTGTTTGAGAATGAGCATGATATGGTGGGTAGGGAGGGGAGCAAGTCAGGGGGCGATTTGGGAGGGGAAGGGTATAAAGCGTTGCGACTTCAAGTGAGATGCTCAGATGGTGCGGGGAAGATACAGGTTAGAGGAATATAGCGGCGACGATGTGGTAGGGAATGTTGAGGCGGTGATGAGGGTGAAGTACGAGAGGGCGATGGATGTGTACGTGGCACGGGGCATGGCGACGGTTTAATGAGGATAGCTGAGTTGTACAAGGGGCTGGGAAAGCTGGTGAACATACATGCACAAGTCCTTGACCGTGCCAAGGCTCTTACACAGTAGCTAGCTCCACTATTTCCGTATCATTACCATCACCATCCGCTCAGCATGGCCAACAAAGCAGCCTACCCGCCCTCCTCCAGCCCCCTACGCCCTATACCGACTCGGCACCGCCGCCTTCAACAGCCTCGGAAAATTCGGCGTGCCCAGCCCACTCACCGGATCCCATCCCGCCGTCGCATTCCAGCTCGCGCCCGGAATAACCGGGCTGCCATTAAGCGGGCCGTGGAAGCGCGCATGGCCATCACAGCCCGTGCTACCACCAAGGACGATATCATTGAGGGCGTTGGGGTTTGCGTAGAGAAGGGGGTTCAAGAAGCCCAGCGCCGGTTTCTTTGCCTTCAAGCGCGCGTCGTTGAGAAGAGCGACGATACCGGCGAAGGCGGGCGCGGACGCAGACGTTCCCTGGTAGCTCTTCAGCACGCCCTTGTCGTAGACGCGGAAGCCGTAGCCTTGGGCGGCGACGTCGGGGAAGCCGCGACCGTGGCGGTTGAAGTAGGGCTTGTTGGCGTCGCCGAGCTTGTGGAAGTACGACTTGATGGCGTCGTCCTGGTAGGAGGGACGCTTCCAGTAGTCGGAGAAGCCGCCGGAGGAGAAGAAGGTCGCGGTCTCGTTGAGGTAGCGTGTCGAGCCAACTGAAGTTACGAAGGGGCATGCAGCAGGGTACTGGGGCTGGAATTTGGTCGTGTTCTTGCCGTCGTTGCTCTGGCATGCGGAGCCGACGCCGCTGTCGCCAGAGGAGAAGATGACGCTGACGCCGCGGGAGCCGAGCTGGGCGAAGAGATTGCAGACAGTGAGAGCGTATGACTTGGGCACACTCTGCTCGTTCTCGCCGTACGAGGTCGAGATGACTTGCGGCAGGTCTTTCTGGTTTAGCTTGAGGACGTTCTGGAGGAACTCGAGGTAGGGCTCGTTGGCACTGTCAGCCTCATCTGGCTGGTCGAGATCAGCGACCCAGGGACCGCGCCCTCCGGTGCTGAATTCGGTGACGGGAAGCGGGCTGCTAACACCGACGATGTACTGGAGATCCAAGTTGGCCTCACCACTGTCATCACTGGAGTTCTGGGCGTTGAGACCGCCGTTGTACTGGACGACGGAGAAGTTCTGGCCAACAGCCTCCGGGAGGATGTTCTGCTCGAAGAGTGCAAGGTCGTTGTAGCGTGCGTACTCCTCCAAGTAGCTGGCGAAGGCGACTTTGCTGCCGCTGTTTGCATTAGGTGTGTAGTTAATCTGGTACAGCTGCTTCAAGCATGCGGGAGTGATACCGAGGTCGCAGTTCACAGTGATGTTGGCGGCGTTAGAGGCGATCTGGACTGCCATGACTTCGCTCACAGTGTCGTGATTTGCGCGAATAGCAGCAAAGCGAGTGGTGGGTTGAACCAGGTTGATGTGCTGAGCTACATCATCGGGTACTGAGTATTCGAGTGTGCGCAGAGCCTTGCGCGGCTTCTTCTCGGTGCTGACGAACCAGGAGAATCGCGTGTCAAGCATCTTGTTCGCGACACCAACGGTAGTCTTGATGGTCACCCAGTCGGCATCCATCTTAGCGTCATCAATCCCGGCAGCCTCGAGCCAGGCGGACACGGCAGATGTCGAATCCTCACTGGGGAGGAGCATCCTCTTCATCTCATCATGCGTCAAGAAGTGCTGGCCATAGTTTGAGCTGGTGGGCGTGGACATGTCCATCACAGCCTGCTCAAATTTCTCGGCATCGCCTTGCTTCAATGCGATTTGAAGCTTCAGCGGTTGCGACTCTGCTGCCGTCTCCTGGAATTTCCATCCTGTTTAAACGTGAGCTTCTTGGATCGGCAATCGATTTAACCGAAGTGGCGACAAACCTTCTGGAGTCCCGAACAACTTTTCGAATGGCTCCGCAAGACTGTTTCCAGCCAAGAGGGAGCCAACCAAGAGCGCAAGAAGAGGTGCCATCGCTGCCGTCGCTGCCGTCGCTGGTGAAGGAACTAGAGCGGAAAGCTAGGTAGGCAGTGAAGAATTGTGCATGGCGCGCCATGGTGAGGTTTATGTACTGTCAAATACGACGCATCGTCAATGCGCGCAATAGCGGGCTGCCTTGTCAAGTTAGATTGTGGTCATTGCAATGAACGTTGCAAATTTCGAAATGTCCAAGGAAAGTCAAGCCTTGTGGCCCGGTCTTGTGGAAGCTTGTGCGGCTTAAAAGCTCCTGCCTAATTGGGCTTTAGCCTACCGATAACAACGGCTCAGATCTCCGTATTCAATGCAGGTCGGGCTGTGATAGGTCACGATCATCACAACCAACCGGTCTTGCACTTGTACGATGGCAGGCGTCGGTTGTGAATCGGTTACACCATCTCAGTGTGTCGCCGCAGAGTTGCATAGAGCTAGGCCGGGACCAGCTAGAAGCTCGTGTGCTCCTCGTGGTATCAAGGAAAGTAACAATAACCCTCATTGCACCACTTCACTATCCATGCCCTCGAATAAACTCTCGAATAGGGACTCATTGATGTTCTGCAGTGTCCAGTCATCAGGAGCCTCGAGGTCAAGGAATTGGAAGTCATTGCTCTCAAAGCCTGCAGCACCGGGCGGCTGCAAGGTGCACTGCGAATCGCCCTCGGGCTCCGTTCGTACACCGGGATGACATTCCTCACTGCATGGAATGGGAGGCAGCGGACTTTGTCCACTGGGCTTAGAGACCGACCTGCGATCGAGTTTTATCGTTCCGAAGTGCGGTATGTGTAACTGCAACGACTTTCTGTCGTTGACGACAACTCCTTCGCACTCAGTCGAGCCATCGTCGTTTTCATTTGTAGCGGCAGTATATGCAGCACCGTTGGATGCGTCGGCCTCTACCTCGAGAATATGGCGCATGATCGGAGCAAGTTTGCAGGCGATCTCATCGTGTTGCATGCGCTCAAAGACGGTAAGAATGTGCTCCATGAGCCCACGGTTGCTTGGGTGACTGTGCACGAGGACTTGTCTCGTACAAGTGTTCAGTTGGTCGGATGTCTTTGCTGAGCTTTGGGAATCAATATGTGCCAGACAGAGCACGGTCAAAGCAATAAAAGCCAGAAAGTCTATGCCTCGACAGTAGAAGTGGCCGGGATTCTGCGTGCGAAATGAAAGGTATCGAGACAGGATCTCTCGGCTGGCAGTGGCTGCTGCTAATTTATTGTAGTCACTGCCATCTTCAGGGCAAGAACGAAGTAGATGCGGCAAGTGCAGCCGAACTACGAGGTGGTAATGCGAGAGTTGGTACATGGCTCGCGCCATGACGCGAAGACCATCTGGCGGATCTTCGTCATCTGCCTTGGAGACTGGTGTCAGCCACCATTGAGGTGGCATCGCATTCGCGGCCTCTTGCAGCATTTGGTCAATTTCTTGTGTGTCGGTATGGCGCCCCTTTCGATCTATAATGCGGCCAGCTATAATGCACTGCAAGCGCGCCATACGATCAAGTGGTTGACATCCTGCTAATGCCTGTGCAGTCAGGGCGTGCGCGTCGAGCGAAGAGCGAGGGAGGCCGAGTGTGACTGACAGGTAGCTATCCATTTCGACGATGCGAAAGTAAAGTTGCTCTGGGTCCAGGCCAGCTCTTGTGGTTGGATCGAGGATTTTGAGAGATGGATACTTGCAACGTCGATGGAGTCCAACCACTTGTGCGACAGCAGATGCACGACGAACCGCGATCCAGGATCGATGCAAATTGCCGGCATAGTTTTGAATCATTGCTTCGACCATGATGCATTCAATGCCTTCGACAGAGGCAGTCAGATCATCGTTGGTGGTAACGAGCTTGGTGGCGGTATCAAAGGCGCGAGACATGATCATGCTGAAGCGGTCGCGCATCGCCCCAGAGGATTCCGGGCACGATATCGCTCCTTGCAGAATGCTACTGATGAGGAGTAGCTTTCTCGCGATCAGAACAGGATGCGCGCCTGGAGCTGGTCGTTGCAGCACGGTGCGTGGTGATTCTGATTGCTGAATCTTGTGCGCAGAGGAGGGCGTGCACAGCTTCATGTGAAGATGGGTTGAGAGGCCTATAGGGAGTTCGCAGATTTCGTTGAGGTCATCTTCCGGAGGCCACGCTGCGATGAGATCCTGCGCCAGGCCCGTATTCCTGTCAGCTACCGAGCTATCAATTGACTGCGGTGTGAACATAATCGTAAAATTTGGATCCTGGGAAGGAAGTGCTCGGAGTCCACGCGAAATACTCGATGTCGTTGCTGCCGAAGCACTTCCCACCAAGCGCTCTAAACTCTCCTCCACCCTTCTCAAGCGTTCTTCGATGCCTTTATCGGCTTTCTCATCCTGGCCATCAACGTACTCCTGACTAATACATGTGCTTTTCCTTTGGATGCAGTTCTCGCACGACGCGTCTGTGGTCGAAGCATAGACGCAGCGGACTTTCCGCCGCTTACACTCCCAGCAGTTGCGGGTGCCTTTCCGGACTTTCCTTCTTTTGGTTATCGGCTCGTGATGCATAAACACTGATGAGAATATCGTATATGATTACAGTGGAACGAGGGAGCGGAAAGTGAGTTGATGCGAGATGTGGTGACGAAGTGCAAAAGTGGTAGGTGGGATGTGGTCGTTCCTTCCTGAGCGAGCTGCTCGACCGAATTCGGCCGAGCCTGCACACGCTTATTGCTGCAGCATCAACGTCCGTTCACAACTCCGCGTACCGCCAAAGATTGATTTTCATCCGGCAAAAGCCCCATAACGATCATGGGTGACCACATTACGGCTTTCCCCGCCACGCCTCCCTCAAGAACTCCTCTGCACCCGTGAACTCATATCCGGGCAACAACCTATTCCACTCATCACCAGTCTCAAAAGCCTTTTCCGCAAGCGCCAACAACAACTCCGACACAATCGTCTTCGAAGCCGCCTCGACGTCCTCTGGTAAGATAGTCGGATGATCGAGGGTGGGCAACCAGGACGCTTTGTAATTCCCACACTCTAGCTCTTCTGTTGTGAAGTGCTCGACTTTGAATGCACCGCCTGGGTCGTTAGTGTGGTATTCAGAGCACAAAACGTGCTCGAACATACCTCGGATGTCTTCGCCAAGGGCAATGAGCTCGCGCACACTCAATTTGGTGCCCGTTATTCCTCCTTCGACGGGCCATTCCCCCTCGAACTCCACAGCTTTCGCAACTACGTTCGCAAGGTCCTGTGCCGTAGTGAATGTGATGTAGTCGTCATCACCTCCTCGGCGCAGAAGCGCACGACGATTTGCAAAGTCGAACGGTGTATCCAGCGGCTTGACATATTTTGCAGACTTGTACGGCCTCGTGAGGTAATTTAGGAACAATCCCGGCTGGAAGAGACAGTACTCGAGGACTTTGGTGTCCTTATTCAGCTCAGAAAGATACTGGCGAGTGGTGGCTTTGTAGGCGTAAAAGGAAAGATGGGAGAAGTTGGATCTGTTGTTGCGGTAGTTAGTGTGATATGGAGAGAGGACAGTGGAGGGAGGAGTACGAGGCCCACTCGCTGGGTGCGAAGCGTTTGACACCGGCTGCGACGGACGCGTCGATAAGATTCTTTTGCACGGTGAAGGCGGCGTCTTGGTCTTTGTGGACAGATATGAAGGATAAGACGGTATGGGCGCCGATCAGAAGGGTTGTGAGTTCGGTCACGGACGAGTAATCGGTCTTGGCATATGACACATTGGAGTCGAACTGGATGTTCGGAGGGTCCTGTCGATCGTTAGCGCAGTGGAGTTGAGTGAAGGGCAGGAACAGACCCTTCGTGTAAGGATCAAGATGTCATGCTTCTTCGTAGCAATGAGGACGTCGATGATCTCCTGGGCGACGTCTGTAATGTGTTACATCAATGTGCAATCTAGGTTTGTGGAGGTACACACTGCCGGCGCCGCCTGCGATTACGATTCTGACCATGTTCAATGATGTTCCGGCTTCTGTTCGAGAGGTTGGACGGAAAATGCTACCGTGAGAGATGGTGCTATGGTCTGTGAAAGGAAAGTGCATCTGGTGCAGCATATATACTTGCTTGGACCGAGTTCTCGACCGGATTTGCTACGGTACTTCGCATTGTATGAGTTTCAACCGAGATATCGCTCGACAAGAAATGAAGCCTACGCTCCTGGGGGTATCCTCACATCTCATTCGGCCGAATGGACTCAGGCCGTTGCGAGACATGCCGTCTTGCGTGACCTTCCCTACAAAAGACAGGCGACACTCAACCATGACTGCTTGATAACGGAATGACCAGCTATGCTTCGTGACTTTCAGTATCAAACCTACAAGAGTGAGACATATTGAAACGACTTCGGGTTATGGAGCCTTTCTTGAAGACCAAGACAATGAAGTTCCTGGACGACAGGGAATGGCACAGCGGCGCGAACATGGACCTATCGCGAATCTGCTGAGAAAGTTGCGAACTGCTATGCAATGCGGTGATATAGGAGGCGTCCACAAGTGGAAAAGCAGGTTGTGGCGCCCGTAGTTTGACGCTATTTTTGTCATGACGTTCGCATGAGTTCAGCAAGGGTCCGCTGTGTTTCCCGATGCGCTTGAATGATGCGCACTGCCGAACGGAGCACGAAACATCAAAATGACAATCAATCAATCAATCGTCAGTCTATTGCGAGCAGCAGGCTTCAGCGAAATCATGGGGAAATGCAGTGAGGAGAGCGGCGATATAGAAGGGCCGAGCCGGGACCCCTTTCACGCAGCTCGTGATGTGAGCAGCGGCCAGGAACAGGCTAGTTGTTTCAAGTTGTGGCAGGGCCAGGGGAGGGCGCCCCGGGATGTGACCAAGGACGAACGAAGCCCAAAATAATTCACGCCCACCACACCAACACTCAGCACCACTGCACACACGCCCTACTCCCCACCACGCCCGCCGTCCCCGTCACCGCTCGCATTCAGTCACGCCCTATCGCTATTCACCGCCCACCTCGCCCCTTGCGCCGCAGCACCTCAGCGCATCAGCCACCTGCATGCTCGTGAGACCTCCGCGCCCGCACCCAGCACCCTCTCCGCTGCACCAGCCGCTCCTTCTCCGCCAGACGAACAAACATCGCCTGCGATAGCACCGGCATAGCGCCCCCTCTCTCCGCCGTATCTCTACGCCTTCCGTTGCGCGCTCAGCCCCCTGCGCTGGCCGTCTCTCGCATCGATTGCGCCGCGTTGGGCTTGGCGGCAGCTGGACATTGTGAGGCTGGCAGCGGGCGACGACTGGACATGAGCTAGGATGACGCGACCGCACATAATCCGAGCAGGTGCGACTGACACCAGACGTGGCATGTACATGCGGGGTAGTCAACGCTGACATTGGTAGACACGCTCGACCTGCAGGACAAGTCCTCGCCGACGGCCCAGGACCACTCGCAGCAGCCCGAACACCCCGCCCCGCTGGGCATTGGGCCCGCCGCACCGCACCAGCAGGCCTCGCTGCGACAGGTAGAGGAAGAGCGCTCCTCGGAAGAGGTGCGACTGCAGAATGCCTGGAGCAGTGCCGGCACCCACCTGCGCGAGGACCCTGGCTCCGACGACGAGCGCACCGTTGTCAACACGAATGGCCAGAAGAACATGCAGCTGGACGAGACGGCCATCAGGCTGAACGGCGGCATCTCGGGCGACGGCGACGACTCCGACATGCAGGACGCCGACGTGGAGGAGGACATGGACGACGACATGATGGACAAGATCTCGAGCTCGCCCTCGATCGACGATGGTAGGTATTTTCTGCCTCTTCAGCCTCCGCAGTGGCCGCAGCGGAACGAGTCTCTGACCCCGAACTCGTCTCCAATCCGCTCAGTCGCATCTTCCTCGCCCTTCACGACCACCCCCATTCATTTTCCCATTTCAGTCGCCAGCGCTCGAAGAACGCTCGCCGTCCCAGCGCACGACACACAATTTGTATCCCGATCTCATTATCGCTCAAGTCCGATTCCTATCTCATTCCGATCATCCCAGAAAAACGATTCCAGGTCAACGGAGCATCATCGCGGTGAGTATGTCTGGACACCAACTACTGGACTGGACGACGACTCCAACTCCGAAGTGGACACAACCATGAGCCCAAGATCGAAGCAGCGCAAGGTAGTGGAGCGGCGACTACGACTCGCACGCGACGATTCTCAGGCGTCATTTGTGTCTGATCTTGATGAGGACCAGGCAAGTAGTATGCTGCAGCCGATGCGACCGCCCCTCAGCAGTTCCCCGGATGAGCTACTCTTGGCACCCACGCCCCGGACAACCAATGGTACCCCACCGCCTAGAGCCAAGCCCCCGGACGAGGAAGGCTCCTGGACCACCGACAGCGACGCCGACTCCTGGGACGACGACCCGGACAGCGATGATGATGCATCCAATGACGTCTCCTTCTCTGATGACCCCCGTTTTGTCGACTCTGGCTGGGGAGGCGAATGCTTACGAGAAACAGAGGACATCGATTTTGAGTTTGTCTACGCACTCCACACATTTGTCGCAACCGTGGAAGGCCAAGCCAATGCGACCAAGGGAGACACCATGGTTCTGCTAGATGATAGTAACAGCTACTGGTGGCTCGTCCGTGTTGTTAAAGACAGCAGTATCGGTAGGCGCAACGTCTCTGAAAAAGATCCCCACTTACCGTGTATCAGGATACCTGCCCGCAGAACACATTGAGACCCCCACGGAGCGACTAGCGCGGTTGAACAAGCACAGAAACATTGATCTTTCCGCGACCATGCTCGGCGACACTGCAGAAAAATCGAAGAACCCCCTCAAGAAGGCCATGAGGAGGCGAAATGCGAAGACGGTCCAATTTGCGCCACCAACGTACGTCGAAGCCTCCGATTACGATTATTCATCGGACGAGGGCGACGGCGAGCTGTTTGGCGGACCAGCACCAAAACAAGTGCAAGAACAGCAGCAGCAAGAGGCCCAAAAAGCCGAGCCTGAACAAGAGAAGGGCTTGGAGGTGCAACCGCTCAAGGTCGGCGGTGCGAAGAAAGATGCCAACTCGGAGGGTGATGTGAAGGCTTCTGATGAGGAAGTTAGAAATGACGATGAGAAGCAACGAGCAAGCGAAGACGTGGATCGACCGCTAGATCCTAAAGTCTCTCGAAATGGCACACTACGCAATACGGACTCTTTCTTCAAGGATGAAAATACCGAAACCCGCAAAATCACTCTCACACCGAACCTGCTACGAGACGACTCAAGTACCTCAACCACAGGCTCACGCGAACGTGGTCCAAGTCTGGAAAGCCTGGAGAAGAACGGATTCGCGGACAAGGTCAAGGACGACAAAAAGAAGAAAGAGAAGAAATCTGGCATGCTCAGTGGTCTCTTCAAGCGCAAGGACAAGAAGGCAAAGGGCCAACTTGATTCTCAGGACAGTGATATCGAGATCAAGCCGGAAGAGGCGGACAGAAGTTCACCGCAGTCGAAACCCTCAGAAGAATTATCTGAGCGCTCATCAGCTGAGCAGCTTGCACCCCAACGGCAGGCCAGCAAGGGCAAGTTGCAGAAATCTCAGCGTTCCAGGGACGACTCTCCGCAGAAGACAAAGGGTATTCTCAAAACCGACAGTCCCACAGAAGCGACTTCAGATGTGGCTGGCAACAAACCTGGACAGCAGCAAACATCGACGATGCGACTGGTTCCCTCAGAACCGACCGACTCTGGCCGACCTTCGATTGAGGAGAGACCGGCAAATACTATGGGCTCGAACAATCCTTTTAGCAAGTCACATCAGAAGAGCGAGCCAAAGCCTGAACACGTCAAGAAGGCGAAGAAGCGCGTTCAGCTGGACGACTTCGACTCTTCCGATGAGGACAGCGATCCATTCGCTGATCCCGACGCACAGACCAAGTCTGCGCCTCTAGAGTCATCTGAGCCCACCGGACGTCTTTCTGAATCGCCAGTCCATATCTCTGCGGCGGATGCGCAGCCGCCAAACAAGGGTCAAGAGCAAGAAAGAGATAGAGAGCCTGACCCACACCAACCACCTGGGCTCACACAAGACAACTCGAGCCAGGAGACGAGCTCGCCTGTTTCGACACCGACTCCCGAGGATAGTCCATTGAAGACTGTCCCCGAGAACTCCACACTCTCGACCTTCCGCGCCGAGAACTCATCTTCCCCCACGCATCTCTCGCCCGCCGCCGCCGCCAATATCCCACCGCCTTCAAGGCCTGCACCTGTACCAGCCAAGACGGATCGCGAGACGCAACCTTCACCTCCTGTCTCTTCCGAAAGCACGCAACTCCCCGCTTGGTCCGACGCCGCACTGCGCGCCTACCTCGACGACGGCAGCGATGTCCGAGACATGCTGCTCGTGGTCAACGACACTACAGGCGTCGTCCCCGTCGGCCGCGACCATCCCATCATGCGCACGCTGTACGTCGAGGAAAGCAAGACGGTCCAAGGCTTGAGCTCCGAGCTCGACCGCCTGCTCAATGGTCTCATGGAGATGCGCGTCAAGCGCAACGCTAGTGCGGCTAGTAAGGCTAGCACGGCACACAGTGGGACGGGCAGTGCGATGAGTGCGCTACGGTGATGGGAGGAAGTGGCGTTGGGGGGTGTTTGTTTGTTTGCTTCTTGTTATACCCTAGGGAGCTTCTACTGGTGATCCGGCGTTCTGGTGTTGGGATGTGGTATCGTATCGTATCACGCAGCATGATCTTGGGCTTGGGCTTGGGCGCATTCTTCCCCTTTTCTTCATCTTCTCACTGCGTTTGCGGCATTGCAACGCGCATCGCACTTTTTCTTCTCGGGGCGCTGGTTGGCGTCGTTCTTCCTGTTGTCGCTTCGGACGTTCGTTTTATCTAATACCCACTTCAACTT
>TARA_R110002003_G_scaffold228_16_pt1 | contig 17616 bp, 15 predicted proteins | sample TARA_R110002003 | Tara Oceans TARA_R110002003 (sample SAMEA4396441) | marine metagenome | biome: Westerlies Biome; feature: [SRF] surface water layer (ENVO:00010504); material: water (ENVO:00002006), including particulate matter (ENVO:01000060) such as... | depth 5 m
GCTTTGTAAGAGCGAAGGGCAATGCGGAGGCTGATACTCAGATCTTTGAGGCCTGGGAGAATGAATCGTAACAGACTGGAAGTGACAGAGTGAGGGCATCCAGACGCGTGCGTATTGAGGCTGGAATTCGAAATCATCGTCTTAAGCGAGTCCAAGTCATTGACGTGGATGGCGACAGTATCAGCGATCATTTCGGTGAAGTCGATAAACCTGTGATAGCTGTCAGCAAGCAGCGAGAGGAGCTTATCGTTCACTTACATCTGCTTGCACACAAGGAGAAGCACCGTTGCGATGATGTCACCATGCTTTTCACGGCCCTCCTGAATGTTCTCTTCGCACCGCCAATGCTCGCCCCATGGCGACCACAAGCGGCGCGGGTAGAGGGGATCTTTCGTACGCGGACCCGTGATCGGAATGGCATCGTACGACTCCCGACCCAGACAATCCGGGTCACCATCGTTGTTGCGCTGTACGCACGGTGATAGTCGAAATGAGGTCTCGCGTAGGGAGAGATGAACACGATTGGGGATTAGGTTTGTATAGATCGCATAACGAATCTCAATAGGCGCAGCAAAGAACTTGCTCTGAAGTTGCGGGTCAAACAACGTGGACATGTCAAATGCTGTGAACATAGTAGATCTGAGAGCACTAGAGAGGAGTATAATGCTTAGACATAATACCACAGTAATAGGATTTTGAAACTCGCGAGTAAGGGTTACGGGTGTCCCTCGTGTTGTGGTGCGGCGGGGCCCAAGTAGGAACGAAGCTTACTGCGCCGCAGCACCGCCACAATACGCCTGTATGCACTCGAACGCCGCGAACATGCGCAAAAAAAAAGCTCTTGGTGAAGGGCTTGGGAAACGAATCACTCTTGCACAAGTGTTACGTCATAAGATGGCACGTCTTCATGTCAGGGTCCGCGGCCGACAGGTGGCTTCCGATTGGCCACGCCCATGTGTCTTCTCACGATCTCACCAACTTGCAAGGTCTCATCAGCCACTCGCCCGTCGCCAAGACCGTCCCTGAAGCATCAGAAAGCCGAAGCGAACAAGAACTGGTCAGCCATGATCCAGTACTGATCATGCACTTCGTCAGGACTATGCTAGCAGTGTCCGATTCAACGGGCCCTTCGCAGCCTTCTACTAGGATGAGGGAAATGATGGATTGTTGCTCCTACTCATCAGAAAGTTTTGGTGACGCTTTCAGGCCAATTCTGCCCCGCGATGCTCGTCTTGCGCACCGGCAACAGGCTGAAACTCCCAAAGCTGGGGTTGCAACAGGGAAGCTCATTCCCACTGCGAATCACGGGCAAGTCGCTATTGGCTTCAGAACTTGAAGCTTCAAAAGAACAACAAGTCAAGAATCAGAAACCAAAAGCACAATCAACACCGGCTGAAACAACGCCGCCGAAGCTAGAACCACCTTCACCGCCGCCCATACCCTTCCCTCTCTGAAGACCACTCAGTACTTGTCCACGATGCTGCCTCGGTTGAGTTTACCAGCTTGAACACACACGCCGAATTGAGCAACCCTAGTGCAATCGACGATCGTCCTAACCTCAAGCTACCACAGCGACGCTTCTACGAAAGCAACTACGCCCTCACAGAGTGCGGGATCAACTCGAGGGCCTGCCGAAACCGCAACACCGACAGTCCCATGGTACGTACCTGGGTACGCTTTAGCGAGCTGGTGCTAACCTTCACCTCAGTCAGACACCCCGAACCGCAACCAGTCGATCAAGAACCGTTCGCGTGAGATGCCTGGCGGCCCAGCCGGGACCCCGTCCTTCCGCGAATACTCGCTCTTCAATCTCGACAATGCGTGCACATAAGGGCTTTGGAATCAGGTCATGGATAGACCACAAGAGACAAAGGACGTGCGATGGGCCGACTACCTCAACGTCTTTCCCTACGCCTTCACGGTTACGCCGACGTGCCTGCCACCTGCAAGCGTTATCTACCTGACACGATCGTCGAACAACTGCTTGCCCGGGCCACAGGCGGCCATATCCATCTCTAAACCTTGTGAGCGACGGCTAGGCACATTGAACAAAGACCGCTGCCGCCTGCTGGGCCACCCTTGTCTCATCGACAGAAAGATCGCAGTCACAAATGACGCAACGCAGCTCTTCTGTGGTGCCAGATACAAGGCCAAATACCACAGGATGACAAAGGGTTAGCCGCGTGGTACTAGGTACAGCCGTCGCCAAACCCTCCTCGGCACCTTCACCGTCATCGTCGGTAACCGGAGGCACTAACTCGCTTGACAAGATCTTCTTTAGGGTCTTCTTTGCAGGAGCCTTCTCGACCAGGGCATACAGACGCGTTCCGATCGACTAGGGAAGAGTCCCTCGCTCTGGTCCCCAAGTGCCTGGTCCTCAGCCCACAGTTTCAGCGAGCAGCCATCAACTTCGACTGTCTCTGTGGCTGTGCTGAGAACTGCCACAGGGCTACCCTGCAGGCCACTTAGCTAATCGCTCTCGCTTCCGCCTCACTCTCAAAGGAGGAGTGGGAAGGCTTGATCTACTCTGGACGAAAGATCGATGGTTACAACCACGAGATGAGCCATCTGTGCGGCAACAATGCTTGCAGCAATCCTTACCACCCTATTGTCGAGAGCCAGGACGCCAACACCCGCCGAATCAGCTGTCACTCCAACGACCGATGCAGGTGTCGCCAGACTCCTCCATGCGCTGTTGGCGAAGCACGTCGTCGCTTGATCCGCGACCCAGAGGTTATTTGGTAGAGTGCGCTCTAGGACAGCGCAGTAGCATATTCTGTGATACCTCCCTTGAAGCTGGGTTGTTGGGTCTGCGTCATCCCGTCTTTATTGATACCCAATGCGTTACCCGCTTCCTGGACCGAAACAAAGACCAACTCATGTCGTTATGGACGACGCCTATGACTGGCCGCCACGAAGCTGATTCTGGTTACAAGTACAGCAAATACTTTGAGCTTCTGCATGGCAAAAATGCAACAATACGAGCTTGAACCCGTGCACACATACGTTGGGACAGAATGGCTTCATGATTAAATACACAGGCAGAAGCAAAAGGAGCTTTGGAAGAGGGTTATATGGCCAGAAGCGGCTCGGGCATATAGGTAGAAAGAAGTAGGACCATGCTCTCTGCTCATAATTACCTTTCATATCGAGACAGACTGGCCATCATATTCCTTAAAGGTACTAGCTTCTTCGTAAGCTCGGAGTAATGATACGCTCGAAGATACGAAATATGGCGCTATGCTGCGCAGAGTTTAGGCTGCGGCTGAATGCTTGTGGTGGCTCGGGTAACGGCTGAGTGCTTGTGGTGGCTGTGGCACCAGCCGACCTTACCATCTAATCGGCTCTGCAATCATGATTGGTAGAATTTCTCCACGTTCAGGTCGGTCGATGGCTTGATATCCAAAGATATCTCAGCCAAGTTTGGTTTTGCTAAAGTCTTGTCTTTACACCTCATGATCAGGTTCCTGGCTCGTAAAGGCAGCATTTCTACAACCTTCTCAGTCCACTACTGTCCACAGCCCCTAAATGATCTTGCGCAAGTGGTGTTTTCGAACGAAACAAAGAAATCAGTCCAGCTATGTCTCTGTACTAAAATAGGCCTCCCAGGCTGAAGTACATGAGTGAATGGGAATATATAAATGCGATTCATGCAGCGCTTTCATAGAATCGTAACACATGAGTCTAACAGTATCTTTTCAATCAGTCATAATGGCACGCACAACATCGCTTTTCCTCTTCATTCACCTCCTTCACGCCGCATATGCCAGTCCTCTCGATCCCGTTGTAACATCTGTCCCAGCAATTTCGGCTTCTACCCCACCGCCAGCCGCAAGCCAAAGTTCGAATCCTAACCCAGCAACGAGTCTGTTGTACAAGCCAACAATCTCAGCAATACCCGAAGGACCACCAGCATCTATCGCAAAGAACTATACGACACTTGAGATCTATGCAGGGCCCGCAGGTCCTCAAGCAACACAAACAGTTGGATTGTGCAACGCGACAGCGCCCCCTGCTACAAAGAAGACTGTAGTATACTTCGTTACTGATCATGGGAATGCCGTAGTTGATGGCGATGTCATTTTCGGCACCGAGGCTCAGTTGCTCGCAGCGGCTGTCAATCCTTCCATACACAAGAGAGCGTTCTCTGAGATCTCCATTTCACCTAGGAAATGGCCCGGAGGGGTGGTATACTACAAATGGGATGCCGGTCTACCCGAAACGCACAAGAACTACTTCCTTGCCGGTGCGACAGAATGGACGAACAGACTCCCGTTCCTCAAGTTCCAGTACGACCCAACCGACTCTAGCGGAATAGCCAGGACTGTGAAAGTGGGAAGTGGCAACAGCTCCCCCATCGGATGCTGCGGGGGAGATATCGAATTGTGCCCGGACTGCAGCCCACGGAGCGCAAGGCACGAAATTGGTCACAGTGAGTTTCACAACATGCATCCATCCCTTCAAGACTTGATATCGCTAACAGAGCTTTTCCACAGCTCTCGGTCTATACCACGAGCATCAACGACCGGATCGCGATACCTACGTCGACTTCGTCTGCGACTCCAGCCCTTGTAGCACTATAGTGGCAAACAATATTGCGAAAAAGCCCGGAACAGGTCTCAACTGGGCCGGGTCGTATGACTTGAACTCGTTGATGCACTACGGCAACGGATGTATCGGGGGCTCGGGCCAGCACGACTGCTTCTCCATTGTACCCAAGGCCGGTGTCATTTTCAACGGTCCCGCACAATACCCATCGAAATTAGACACGCAGCGTGTATGCGAACTCTACTATGAAGACTGCCACAGCATCTGCGGCGACGGCATCCTCACGCCCGGCGTCGAAGACTGCGATGACGGAAACAATGTCGAAGGCGATTCTTGTCCGGCGAATTGTAAGGGTGGACCAAAGTGCGTGCCGACATGCGATCCGCTGCCTCCGAACAACCTTTGTGGTGTCCGCGCCACTTGCACGGCGTTCAATCCGTCTACGACTTTCCCCCACAGTGGCCAGACTTTCTGTATGTGCCAGGCGGGATATAGGGGTACGGGGTTGGATTTGAGTGGGAATGACCAGTATCGTGTCACTTGGAGTAACGCGTTGGGAGGCCAGACACATAGAGTGTTTGTTAGGCCTGGCCAGGCTTGTGAGCAGCTTTGTGGCGATAATAATTGCTCGGAGGTGCCGCTGAAGGATACTTGTCGCTAAATTGAGGTTTTGTTTTGAGATTTTTGACTCGGAGTCTTGGGCAATTCGCATTTTAGCATATGTAATTGGCAATCAACCGCCTGATCTAACCCCAAAAGCGGTGCCGGGACATATAATCACTCCAAACACGTAATCCTCTCCCCCTCAGCAACGGGGTCCTTACCTTCGCCTCTCTCTCCAAATTGAACGTCCCAATCAACTCCCTCCTTACCCCTCTTCGAAATGACAACTTCAACGTCATCATCAGGCCTCAGTAGTCCAGTTCCCAAGTGAGCCTTCTTCGTACCCTTCTATTGCCAATCTTGTCCCTTAGCCTTGATGTCGAAGCGCAAAACACCCATTGCAGCAAGGGCGATGATGACTGCGCTGGCAAAGTGGCGTCCGGGACACAAGGTCGCGCCGCCACCGAATGCACGAATCTAGCGTCTAGCTTCGGTCGGAACCATGAAACGGCGGTGATTGAAAACGTTCGCGTCGGCGCCCCAGAAAGAAGGGTCGGTGTGAAGGACTGGGGTTGGAATCATGACCAAGTTGCCCGTTTTGAAGAGGTAGTCGTTCCCAAGAAGCGTATCCTTGGTGACTGTGTGGGCGGAGATGGTACTGGAGTGGACGCGAAGAACTTATTGGAACACTGCTTGGAGTCTGGGACAGTTGGTGTTGAGATTCGCTGCATCGAGGCAACGGACTGCTTTGCCGCCCATACTAGCCCCACTGATTATGTCGCTTATGAACTGAAGGGAATAGTCCCTTGGGCGAGTAGTGGTCACTATCTCGGTGAAACAAGTGAGCACCTCTTTCCTGCAGGCTTCAAAGATAGCGGGATCGGAATAGAAGTGGACGAAGGTCCAGAAGGCGCCTGGGATCGTGTTGGACAGCAGAGCTCCCATTGAAGTCGATTTCTCCATGTGCGCATGTCGGGGACGCCCAGACCATGAATCTGGCTGACATCGAACAGGGACCGAACGATATGCGCAGCGTTGTGGTGTCCGCCGCAGGAGTAGTATGTTTCGAACGCTTTTGCCACTTTCTCTCGTGCCGCCACAGCCTTGAATGCGGCCAGGGAAGGCAAGAACCTGAATATGAGCGAGCCGAAGCCGGTTTCGAAGTCACTGTTTCACGATCAGGCCGCTGGCATCTCATGAATTGGGATGGCATGCATCGCTCACCGATGTGATTGAATGATGCCGGGTTTGCGAAACGGATTCCTCGGGCCGTACATGGCGTCTGTCAACGCGGTCACAAGCAAGGACTCAATCCATTTGTACAGCCCCATATGACCTCTTTGGGCATCGCTTCGTTAAAGAAGACATTGATCTTCACCGTAGTATCCCTCGTCAAGGCGTCGGCGACGGAGCCCTGGGACAGACCTATGTGAGTGACTTTGAACAACGTTGCTGCCATACCCATCTGATCGCCTGGGTTCAGGTTTGAACGCATTGTGTTCTGAGCTTCAGTGCTCACACCATTGATACGAATCATAGCCTCGACGCTCATGTCCAGGAACCGGAAGTTTTCGACTTGTTGTTCGATCATGGTGACGAAGGGCGGAGATGCGACCACATAGATCTTGGCGAAAGGTAGACGGAGAATGGGGACCGGGCGATGGTGCTCGTCACTGTGCACATGTCAGTACGATGTTGTGGGGCGAGGGTGCAGGTTTGCCTACCGAAGTTTGATCAGACAGCAGACTTTCTTCTTCGCCAAACCGAGAATCGGGGAGATGAACCGAATAGCATATCCGACAATAGGCGGCTCTTGCGCCTGGTGGGTTGCGTAGAGACAGACTCACAAGAGGATCGAGACGATGATGATGAACTGCGCCACTGCGTCACGTTGCGCCCGTGAAGTTATCAAGATCTGAGCAATATCAGCTTGAGATCGATTGCATTGGCTTCTCTATGGCAGGACTTACCAAAAGCCGCTTGAAGAAGAGGTGCCTACGGAAGCAAATTGAATGGCTGTCTAACTGGGACAGTCTGACATAACTTGGAAACTTTCGAAAGCTGCTAGCGTCCACTGGACATTTAAGAAAAATGGGAACACGAATCGTAGAAGCTTGTCAATGGTAATTTGAAGCAATGGTGATATGGAACATGGTTCTGAAGTTGATTAGCCAAAGTCAGCCAAGAGAATCTCACGTGTTTTAATTGATGATGAGATGCGCGATCGAGCTCGTCCTGGTTAGGTCAAAAGACCTACTTGACAGCTAAACGTCGATTACATGCAAGCTCAGCCCTGAGGGCCCGTGCTTGGAACCAATACAGAGGGCTTGTCGTGGTCCTTGAAATTCGGCAAATGTCGGCAAGCAAGGGAGCTGTCTCTGGGGCTTGACAAAGAGTGTCTGTAAAGACTCACAAGCCTCGACGAGTTGATCGTCGAAGACCCGTTGAAGACCCGTCTCTGACGTCTGAGGTACATTTGCAATAGCGTCCGCAAGGAAAACCAATGAAGGGGTGAGCAAGAAACGGCGCGGACCGAGATAAGTAATTGCATCGTAGTGCATCTTACTCTAAGAAGGAGCTAGTGTTTTTTTTGGTTTTTAGCATAGGCACTATACTTAACCTACGACGAGCACTTACCTTTACTAGAGACTGGCTATTCTCATTATCTTTGTAGCCTCTGTTTACTAACTACAAAAGTTACTGAAGATATACAAGCTTAGCAAAGACGATAAAGCTTCGGGACTGGTAATTCAGAAAATACGAGCTAATTCGTAAGGAAGGACAACGCACCCTGGCACGCCTGGGGAAAGCAAGTGTCGAGGGTCCGTCCTAGAGTACGCTATCGTCTAGTCCCAGGTAATCATCTTCGCGCTTGTACCATGCAGGTTCCTGCGATGACCTGTCGCCGTAAGTGATGATCACGGCTTGCATTAACGCACCGCCTTCTACAGGCTCACGTTATTGCCTCTTGTTAGACACGAGAGAAAGTAGAAAAGGCAGCTTGACATACCTCACAGGCGAGTGCCGAGCCGTCAACGGCGGTCTCGTCCGCATTCGGGTGCTCTCCTGGCGGCGGCGGTAGAATACCGAATTTTTGTTCTTCAAATGTCCATCGGCTAACTGCCGGTATGCCTCCGTGGAAGCGATGCCCTCGTTCGAAAGGTACTTGATGTTTCGGCCTGACCATTTTGCGCGCGCGTGCTCCAAAGCTGGCATGGACAAGGGTAGCGTGTCTCGGCACCTGCTCGACTCGATCACCTTGGTAGGCTCGCCGAAGCTGCGAATCTGCGTCGCCTCGAGGTCGTAGGCAGAGTTGTCCATGGGAGCCGCGAGCTCGTTGGTTTCGGTCAAGAACGCTTCGGCGTAGCCGTCGGTGCGCTTGACTATGTGCTTCGCGAAAGCCTTGGAGTCACGGCGCATTGTCTTGACTGTCTCGGAGTTTTCACCTCCCAAATCCTTAATGTTCTCGAAATTCAAACCATGCGTCTGATGGAAGATCTCCTTGCTGTCATTGACGTATCCCACGGCCAGAGCTGTAGCTCGGGCGAACCTGTCCTTGTACCACTGGACTTGCTTGAGCGCCTTCAGAGTGTCAGCATTGTTGACCGGAGGGGTCTGCTGAGGAGGTGCCATGGACGAATCCCTGTCGGAAGCTCCGTTGCCGTCGTGTTCGTCTTTGGAGGAAGCGGAGCTACTGCCCAGTAGAATCGTGCTTCTGCGGAATCCGCCCGACACTATGCTGCGCCCCGCCACCTGACCTGGGGTTGGTGTCTCTGGATCTGTCCTTGTTCGATCTCGCGAGCTGGTCTTGCCCGTGGTGGCTTTGGCGGGGGTTGAGCTCTCCTTCTGGGAATCTGGATTGGCTTGAGTGGCTTCGCCTGGCCCAGTCTTTACCTCCGTCTCGGCCTTCTTCTCGTACTCCTGCAGCTTATCCTTCGACAAGGACTTGACATACCTAGCCACGGTGACGTCCGGTTCCTCGACGCGAATGCGATGAGCCTATACCTGCCTTGCAACGAGCGCTCATCTGGCTCAATGTCATCCCACTCGTCCTTCAGGGCCTGCTTCGACTCCTTGTTGTCTAGCTGCTACGCGATGGGAGGAACAAGCCACGGCCTCGCCAACAAGGTTTTCACGTTTGGCCCCTTCCGTTCGATCTGAATGTTAGGAAGGGGCTGTGTTGAGTCGCCAGCGAAGATTATAGGCCGCTGGGCTTCCGGTTCAGCTTGCGCTCCGCGCTGGTCAAGGCCTTTGTATTTGAAGAGCTGATCGCCCGGCTTGGGATCCAAATCCGTCGGGGCGAGTCGGGCTTTCGCACCTTGAGGCTGTAGGCAGTACCAGTCGGCCGGGCCTTTGCCATCCTGCAGGGGCTTGGATTTGTATTTGGCACTACAAAGGAGCTGCGTGCCGTCATTGTGGCCGCGATCTTGCCGTTGAGGAGGTAGTACAGCGTGTATATCTAAGATTTAGAGGTAGACTAGATTATTATTTTACAGGTAGACTAAATTTAGATCCTGTTGTTAGATTTGCTCTAAACTTAAACAAGTTTTTCGCACTAACAAGCTACACTATCTGCAGGATTTGCGGACACCTAACTTGCGTAGCAGGGTGTTAATAGAGAAGGTGTTGTAGTTTAGAGTAATGTTAATAAGGAGATTAACAGTGTACTACCGAGCTAAGAACCGAGCAGAATGCAGAGCCCAGCCACTATAATCCAAGGAGAGGAAGACATGTGTATCAAGTTCAACAGTACGTTTAGGCAGGAAGCATTGATCCAGCAAGTCGGCATAGCTAAAGCAAGCATGGCGTTTCAATATTTCAGACAGTGCTCGCTCAGATAATGTATCTACAGGGCCGAGTCACCTATCCCAAAATCGATCCACATCCATTTGACTCTTGACTGTGACTGCTATAAGAAGAGGCCTATGGTGCTCTGTAATCGTCTAACACTCTGACGATCTGTAAATAAAACCGTTCCTGGATGCTTCTGGACTCTGTCGGGACTAGGCCTCCCGTGAGACAGAGCTTCGTCGCATCCCGATATCCCTTTCCCATCGTCGAAGCCAATTTGGGTACGTCGTGTTCAAGAATATGATCTCGGAACTCCACGGGAGAGTGGCCCACATATCCAGGGATCTGACATGCTCTCTGTTGTATACTTTTGATACTTTCCCTCAAGCCAAGCTCCAGAAGAAGAATGCCGAGGCTGTATTGATCATGAGGATAGTCAAACGGGATTCTGTTAGCACTGGAGGATGATGTTGCTGATTGTGCCGCAGCTGGTAGGCCTTGCACGTCCGGGTGGCGATATAAATTAAATTCGAAGTCATCCGTGACGCCTTCTGTTTGTGCAAGAGCAGACGCCTCCCGACTGTATTCGAATCCGACGATAAAGGGTTTGTCATACGAGAAGCTGCCATCTGTCTCGGCAAAAAAGAGTATGTTGTCGCTTCGGATGCCCTTGTGAAGCCAGCCAGCGAGATGCATGTATAACAAAGCTCGGGAGACGCTCCGAGCAATGCGATACCAATCTCCTGCATCGAGATCATATCCAGTTCCTTCAATGATTTGCGACAAACATTGGTGGGTTGTTCCGGGGACCTTAAACACAAGGCCGTGCTCCAGCTTTTCATCCACAAGATGCCTTGTGACTACGCCGATGCAAGACAGCGTTCGCAGTTCGACAGGCTTGTATTCAGCCTTCAAAAGCCTGGCTAAGTTCTCGATCCGGTGTTTCAGCATCATTTTGTACATTGACCTCGAATCGTTCGGCGGACATTGCGCAGGATCCACGAGCTTCCACTCTACCAGAACCTCATGCATGCCATTTTTGGTAAAGACGCCAAAGTTTCGACCAGACTTTAGATCTCTCGCTCCAGTCTCTGCAAGGAACCGATCCTTCTCCTTCACATCTTCATCTCCGAGAATTCTCTTCCGAGCATTTATCTCTATGATTGCCGATTTGAGAAGGGCCAATCCACGCAGTTCCGAGTTTTCATCCGATTGTGAGCTCAGCGTTTGCAACTTTGCTAGACTCATCGTGGCCAAAAGACTGTTCAACGCCAGTTTCGCCGCAGGATCAACTTTTGGTGGGTTGAAAAAGTCAACCAGTTCATCGATCAAACTCCTCAACAGGTCCAAAGTCTTCAAAGGGCCGCCGTCGTGAAGTGCCCACGTCATCTTTTCCTTCAACCCAGCATCATTCTGGATGCTTTTCAACTTCACCTCGAGATCCTGTCGCTCCACCGAATTTGGGTCAGCCATGTCGAGCAGTTTCCTGATGGACGAGGTGGCGGATATCGAGGTGTTACTAGCCGAAGAGATTGCAGGGAAGTCCTGGCCCAACTTGTTGAGTTCATCCAAGAAATGGTAGATGAGAACGACGTATTTTACTGCGACGTCGCCATGGTCCTGGAAACGCCGCTCCTTGAGATGCAGAGAATCAGGGCCCCGGTCCAGCCCCCATTCTACGCCCCAGGTCTTCAACTTTGCGGCTTGCATTTCAAGTCTTGCTTGAAACACCGCGGCTTCGTCGGCGAGTTCTTCCCCTTTCCTCCATAATTCGAAGCTTTTGACGCAACCCTGAAAGACTTGAACGAGAAAGCTTGCACCGCCAACTGCGGTGCCAGCGACGCTCACCGGGTCCACAGGAGCCATGGCGCTATGTTGTGGTGGGTGCGCTCTAAGGGTGAGGGGTGAAGACTGAGGATGAGGAATGAAGAGTAAGGATCGACATGTGAGGTACGAAGGCTGCGCTGCGAGGAACACGTCACGCGTCTGCACAGCCCTCTTCGTGACTGTGTGGCTGTGTGGCCACCCAATAAAGTGACTGCATCAACCGCCCTTGGCACGCCGCAACGCCACAAGTTTCAAGTTCAGCTAGGCAACGATCTGGGCATTCATCTTGCCGAAGAGCGTTTATATGAGTCGATCCGCCAGCTCATCACCAGCCCAATCGTCCCGCGGTCTGCCATCATGGCGGCTCAAGACGCAGCAACAAATGTCGGCTTTCATCAGCGTGACCATGACATCTTATCACTGCTGTCGATATTCATTCGCTCTCACCGCACACTAACAACAGGCCTCTTACTCATCGGAGTCCTCATTGACCACAATTTCCACCTGCCGCCCCCAATCAATCAAGGCGCCTACTTCGAAGTATACAGCATTCCTTCCACGTCTCTTACAGGGACACGCTTGTCACCAAATCTTTTAAAAGTAGCCGGGGAAGCTCTCCCACAGGTCGTCGCCGTCAAATGCCCAAAAGTAACGGGCGAGCTGCGCGACAAGCGGAACCAAAAGCTGTGGACCTCCATGGCGATGGAGTTGCAGATACTACGACACCCAGATATTCAAGGTCATGAAAATATTATCACCGTCCTGGGAGTCTGTTGGCGATCCGTAAGAGGTCAGATTATGCCCGCCTTTGTCATGGAGCTGGCACACACCAATCTCCAAGCGATGATGGAATCAGAAAGCGAGATAAGTACCCGCAAACTCCTTGGACTTGCCATCGACGTTTGCGATGGTGTATCTGCACTCCACGAAGTTGGCATCATCCATGGCGACATCAAGCCGGCGAACATTCTGATTTTCAAGGACCGAGAGCTCGATTTTATTGCCAAGATCTCGGATTTCGGCTCGTCGTTACTCAAAACGGATATCAAAGAGCCAATCTATCTTCCATTCAGCAGCGGAATCTGGCAGGCTCCAGAGTGTAAGGGAGCTCTAAACGGCGAGCAACTCATCGCGGCCGATACATTCGCTCTTGCCCTCCTGGTGGCACAGATGCTCAGCAGAGGATGTATGATGCAGATGTTTGAGTCAGAAGACGATATCGAAGCGATGTATCAGAAGGCGGCCAGTTGTGCCTATCACACGTTAATCTCGGTACTACGAGTTATTCTCGAGGCGGAAGAGAGCAAACGCTACGGCCCGGCTGACGCGGAATCATCGGATGAGGTGACGAATGGCCAAGGGGAGAACGGAGAAGTCGACGATGACAGCGCCGATGATTCTCACATCAAGAGCATTGCCCAAATTGCGCGAGCAGTAGGGAAGGCGGTCTCGCCGCATCTGTTCGAGCCTTCAATCAGGCCAAGCAGTCGCGCTCTCCACCGGAATCTCCGAGTATGCCTTAGTTGGATTCTCAATAGGGACATGTGGAACCCGCTTAACTATTCCGACCCCGCAAGAACGGTAGAGTTCATCAACAAAGCGACAGGCATGAACTCTCAGGAGCAGGAGATTTTACAAAATCCAGGTAAGGCAGTCGATTTAGATGTAGTTGCGTACTGCTTACCTGCAAATCAAGCGTTAGAAGCCCCAACAGAGGAAGACACGGACAGAGTCTGGCACTACGCGAAAATGACGGAGTATCTTGACAGGAGTGTCTATGCAATCTCCCAACAACAAGACCTCCCTGAACTTTCTGAAATCTCGCAGACTGACTCTGCGCATAGAATTGCGAGGATTCTGAAGAATTGGCAAGTTTCCAGGACGATGAGCTGGCTCAGGAGCTAAGAAAATGCAGGAAAAAAAGCGAGCTCTCAACGCCCGAGGACATGTATGCAATACGTGATGCCGGCGCTGTTGTTGAGGTATGAGATTGACTAAAGGCGAAAAACGCTTAATTTGACTTACGGCATAGGCAGATAGATCACCTGGAACTCTTAAACTCCTCCCGAAATCCTGCCTGAAGCAAATCGTGAGCGAGATGACAGCCGTCGCGCACGATGAACGAGAGAGCAAACTTCGTCGAGCGGAAGCTGCATGGCAGTGCTCAATGCTTCAATTCCGATTGAGGAAAATGGAGAAAGGCAAAGAGCGAGAGCTAGACTCGATACTTCAAGGAATGCTTCTTGCAGCTCGACTAGGACACACCGAGGCTGGTGGAATCGTTGGATGGCTTCACGCTGCGTTCGATCGGCCTCTTTCCGTTTCCATGGAAGAAGAGAAGCAGTGGCTCTATGCGGCCATCTGCATGGGCAGTTCCACGGCTCGAAGACGATTATCGTCTCTCGATGTAGTGGAATATCAACGGGCAGTTTCACACCTTCGTTCTCGGTACCTTGGGATTGGTCTTGCAGTACCCCAGAACTACTACGACTCGGATTTGGTCGACGACGATGATTTCCTCACGGTCCTCGACGATTCACCAAGCAGTCTCGGAGATATTTTCCAGCTTGCCGCAACTGGGGGTCGGTACGACCTTGTACGCCGAATAATCGTCTCGAGAGCTCATGAGCTGGACATGAACAGACTCTACATGGCAAATGAGACTGCTCTATTAAAGACATGTCGATCTGGGCATGGTAAAATTGCTCTTCTTCTGCTCGACAATGGCGCCGATCCCACATTGGCGAACGACGAAGGAGTTACACCGTTGCATTTCTTGAGCTCTTTTGATAATGAAGACATTCCAGAGATCATGGACGCACTGATCCGGGCTGGTGCTGACCGAGAAGCCCGCTCGCGTCAAGGGTGGCGATATATGCAGTGCATTGATTCAACATACGGAACCGTAGAAGGAACCCCGTTGACCTGGGCCGTTACCGCGGCAAACGAAACAGCTACTCAGGCGCTCATAGATGTCGGAGCAGACCCGTTTGATGTACAGGGACGAGATATACAGTACGAAGATGGCTGGTCGAACAGTATACACGTCTTTCCGGTGTGGCAGGCCGCCATTACCTGTCAGTACCGACTCCTCGAAATTCTACTCGAGTCATCAAAGGAATACGCTGAATATTTGAATGGCGTCTACCGCAAGTTCGGCAGCTATGGCCTGAAGGATCCTGTGGCACTTCTTGGATGGGTTGTCACTGACGGGAATTCGAGCACTTCCACCCGGATCCTTATCCATGGAAAGGATTACGAGAAGGCGTTTCAAAAAACGTTTGAAATCCTTGTTCGCCATGGAGCAAAGCCGCTAGATGTCAATGGCGAGGGCGAATCCGTCATTGAAACTGCTGTAGATCACAGTCAACCGTACATCTTGGACTTCTTGATAAGATGGCAGAACGGAAAGTTGCAACCAGACCCTCCACAGTGGCTACGCTGTCTTTGGAGTGCTTGCATTCGTCAAGACAAAGCCGCGTTCGAGTCGTTGGTAGACCATTCACAAGCGGACAAGGTGTCTTCTTCGCAGTGGGATTCCTTCTTTGCCGCAACACATGTCCTGCCCGATGACACTGAGTTTTTGAACCGCCTCGAAAACTACCGCCGTTCCAACGCCGATTTCCACGCCCATTTTGAGAGGGCACTCGTTGCGGGAAAGTACGTTCTTGCCCGTTGGATCTATGAAACAGGAAAATGCGACTTGACGAAGATTACCGACGGGAAGACGATCCTAGGCCGACTTATTGTATCATCCAAGTCATACAGCAACTCTTCGCGCCATATTGACGCGTTGTTGGACATGGACATCACAGACGCAGTATACTACGATACGTGCCACTTTGAGGGCTCGAAAATGTCGGCACTACACGCGGCGGTGTTTATGGTGGAATACCGGCCTGACTCGTTTCGCTCCACGTCGCCGCTACAAAGCATCGTCAGGCGCAAATACGACCCAAGTTACTTGAACCTAGCCATTTCGGAGGGCGCATACAAGGGCTGCACCGCGATGCACATTGCCGTGAAAACGTGCAATGAGGAAGCCGTACGCTATCTCCTCGAGGAAGAAGGCGACAGCCTGGATCTCACGCTGCTGGATCATAGAGGCGACAGCCTTATTGACCTCGCGAGCTACCTCCTCAGGAACCAGGCTTCACACATGGAATTTTGGGAGGTACCCGAGGAGAAACGCAAGGAGGCCGACCGACGGCACTTTGAAAACTCGCTGATGATATTGCATATGCTTTATAACACAAAGCGGGCAAGGCCTAGGAAGATAATGGCAACCGTTACAAGAATCGAGGTTAATGTGCTCTTCGTGCTCCTCTATGAGCTGGAACAGTTCACAACGATGAAAGTGGAACCCTCAGGTACTTAGATCCACCTCTGCAGGAAGCTTCTTCCGCAGCGCAACTGACAGATTTTTAGTGTTCAATGGCTTGTCGCCAGAGCAAATTATACGCCTCGGTGCATGGTACTCATTGCAAGCACGCTGGGATCTAACCATGATCTGGCCTCAGATTGTCGAGCATGGCCCTAGGCTCCCGCTCAACAGCTCCTTCTTCATATTCAAAACCGACGAGCTGTCTCCTGAGGAATTTGAGGATGCCTCCTCCATGGGGAACATCGTTCGCCGAGAGCAATTCCAGGGTGATCCCAACAGCGAGCAATCTGAGCTGCTCAATGCTATGCAGAATCTTCAACTAGGTTTCTTGGGGGGTGAGGGCCGACGTGCGAAACTGGATGGGGTTTAAATATTGCGGATTAAGTAGAAATAAACGTTCCATGGTGGCGCCTACCGAGAATTTAAGGGGGGTTCATGTTACCAGATAATGACCTCAACTGAGCTCGCAAGCGAGGCTCACAGCTCTTGATTGCCACTTTAGACTGGTCGGCTACATCCTGACCAAGGACATCCATTCAGTGTCCTGTATGTTCTGAAGTGACCTTAGGGCCGTTTCGGCAGATGTAACGTCATCTTTTAGGCTCTGGATAGTCTGTGGAGCATCAATAATGTTGCGAAGGTCGTTAAGCAGAAGGCGTGCACCATAAAGGGCGGGGACAGTGACGCTGACGATGCTTGCGGTAACGCTAAGGGGGTCTGACATTTTGATTTAATTGGCTTCGTACAAGTCAAAAGGTCAAATGGCAGGTCGAGATGGAAGAGGCGTCCAAGTAAGGCAGGGCGAGGCTACGACGATGGTGGGCTGAGATCCCAGCTCAGCCGAGTTGCCGAGTCTCTGAAGACCCCAGCACTGCGAGCCTCGTCCAACTGCACCGCTCAAGGCAACTCTCTGCCTACACACTCGACATGGCACAACCCAGCGCGATAATTGCCTTTGGCGACAGCAACCGCGCTTTCCAGGCGGGCATTATCTACGGCCCAGTTCACAACGAGTTCTATCTACCGCCTGGTAGGTTCGTCCGACGGACCATGCTCAACTGCGCTAACGGCTATCCCCTGCTAGAGCGGCCGGAGACCCCGCCGATCCCTTCCTGCGCCATTATCTTCTACTGCGACCGTGACTTTGTCGACCGCGGAACGCTGCTCGATTAGATACGCGAGAAATGCGATGCGCCGGCATCGCGGATAGCGCTAGTAGGCCTGGGTAGCGTGGGGTAAGCGGAAAGGACACTTGGGCCAAGTGCTTCGCACCTAACGCAAGTATAGAAAGTCGTAGCTTGCTATCGAGTACTACTATTAAACTGCAGATTAGTTACTAGAAGCGTAGGTATTCTAGGTATATACTAGCAACGTAGCTTATATTAAACAAAGCTACTAAGATATTATAGACTAAGTTAAGCTAAGTAGCTAAAATAATCTACAAGTAGATATATTTAAGCTAA
>TARA_R110002003_G_scaffold135_10_pt1 | contig 17582 bp, 25 predicted proteins | sample TARA_R110002003 | Tara Oceans TARA_R110002003 (sample SAMEA4396441) | marine metagenome | biome: Westerlies Biome; feature: [SRF] surface water layer (ENVO:00010504); material: water (ENVO:00002006), including particulate matter (ENVO:01000060) such as... | depth 5 m
TATCAGACCTCGGTTTGGAGCAATATGCAGACACCTTTGCTGGTATGTGGCACAGCGCTCGCAGGGTATCAACATGCACTAATCCGGACCACAGAGGAGGACATATCCGGTGATGTGCTGGCAGCCCTCCAGCATGCCGAGCTCAAGGAGATGGGCGTGAGCAGTGTCGGGCACCGTCTGACCATATTGAAGGCAGTTTACGATATCAAGATCAAGCAGAACGTTCCGATAGAACCGGACGACTACGTGCCCCTATGTATGTACCTCGTCCCTTCCATGGGATGCATACTGATCACCATTGCAGCTGCGGATACGTCGGCACAGGAAGCCCCACCCACACAAGATGACTTTGCGAAGGTCATCAGAGTCGTGCAGATGCGAGACGAGCGGATACACACGGCCGAGTCCGAGCTGCGGCATCTCAGGGAAGATCTCAGCAGAGTGATAGACGAAAACAAGCGGCTGCGGGAGGAGATGCTACCACTCCTCCGCATGCTGAAGGACAGCCAGCAGCCATTGCCCACCCCGCACGAACACACCATCACATCGCCACCGGCTACTCAAGAAAGATCCGGCGGAAGCAGCTTGTCGCGTAAGTTCTCTACCAAGAAGCTTTTCCTTGGGTCAGCTCCAAAGAACCCCTCTCCAACCATTCAAGAGCACCGCACTCTTATCGATCATTCTTCTTTGGATCCTTCAGCAGCAGCTGTGGCAGCATCCTCACACCTCACAGCATCCCTCGGCGCCGGCCCGCAGATGTCACCCAGCTCTATCGCGCAGCCATCGCCCACATCGCCTGCCTACACACAGAACCAGAGCCGGCAGTACGCTCGCGACTTACGAAACGACCATGACCGTCACGAGAACACGCCAAGCTGGCCTCAAACAACCACATGGGCCTCGGACTCGACCATGGTTTCCGACCGCAACCGCGACCCCCGCTCGACACCGGCTCCACTCTCTTCACGACCGCTACGAAATAACACGCAACCTACGCCGAATCCCGACGACCGCGACCCGCCATTATCTGGCGGTTCCAGCACACTAACCGCGCCAACATCCAATCCCGCATCCACCCCATCGACAAACCCGCAAGTCGAGATATTCAAATCGTTCAGAGTGTCCATCGACGACCCTTGCCACAAGGTTCTTCCAGTCGCGCTCAAGAAGTACAACATTACTGCAGATTGGCGACAGTATGCGCTCTACATTGTTCATGGTGATCAAGAGCGCTGCTTGGGATTGAATGAGCGGCCTCTGATACTGTTCAAGCAATTGGACAAGGAAGGCCGAAAGCCTATGTTCATGTTGCGGAAGCACGCCGCGCCTGCTGAAGGCCATGTCAGCACCGTTGGCGGGAACGATGTCCGACCAGTGCCTTCAGGATCCGATGGGTTCGGGTGGGGAGGCCAAAACAGAGGGACGCCGTTGCCGGGTGGTGTTTTGTAGAATTTCATTCGATCTGAGGCTCAGAGAACCTCGCCTTTTGGCCCTTCAAAGCTTGGACGATGTTGTAAGAAGGCTGGCAAGAGGGCCGATTGAAGAAGCGGATTTGTTGGACATCCACCTCGGACGAAGACGGATGGGCAAGACGGCGTTAGCATGCATCAAGGACGGAGTTCGGCGCAGTCATGATACCATCCACGCGAATTGGAGAGATGCATATCGCGGCGCAGGATTGGACTTCACTTCGCAAGGCACGGAACTGAAGAAGGATCGTCCATCGAGAATTGACGACGGAAGACGGACGACGGCAAAGAAAAGACTGGGACAATACTGTTGCTTTTTAGGAGTCGCCATCGAGCGCCCAGCGGATCCAAGGCATTTGAACATGTTGTTTGATGAAATGCACAGCACAGCAAGCGTATCTTGAGCGATTTTGTTCACTGTATATGGTACATAGCGAACTCAAACTTGACATTACATAGTGAACTCGAACTTAACATCTACGACCATTGATAAAAAAAATCCATGTTCCGCATTCTCCAGTCCACAGCTATATCTCCACCCAACCGCTACCAGCACCACCACCAGCACTCCAGAATTCACCACACACATCCCAGCCTCTTAGCATCCTCACCACTGTGCTGCAAATCATCCAAAACCTCAATCCACATCACCCACGCTTTCCGGACCGTCCTTGATGCGTTTCACATCGACCCGCAGCCAATGAGATGACCGCGCACCGACGTCCCGAACCGAGTCGAATAGGCTCTGACAGTTGCGGGCGCAGGCTAGTCCTGGGCGACAGGTCGTCTCTGAAGCAGGGTGTTCCTTGCGGACGGTGGGGAGTGCTTCTTGGAGGTCTTGGCCCGCGGTGGTGGTGGTGTTTGGGGTCAGCATGGGGAAGGAGGTTTGGTGGGATGGGAGTGGTGGGATGGGAGGGAAACGCATGGATGATTTGCGCGTGTGTGTGAAACGCATGAAGGATGCAGGGGATGGGAGGTGGAGGAGAGCTGGGGTGGAGGAGGAGATTTGATGTGATGTTATTGCGCCGAATCGTGGATTTGATTCTTCTTGGTTTCTTGAGCTCTGGGCGAGTTCCTAGTCTATGCGCTTGGGCGAGCATTTGGGAGTCGATTCTGTGGAGTCGCGAGACCTTGCTGGCGGCTCAGATGTCGAAGCGCAACTGAGATGCGGGAGTCTCCCTCCCCACTTGCAGTTTTTGCCAATGGACGACGGACGCTGTTCCTCGACTGACAAATTGTGGTGGTGTCTGACGCTGCGCATTCTGCAGCTGGCATCATTGCACGTATCTTCCCGTTCATCCAGCTTCTCCACCTCTTCTCTCGCGAGCGCATCTTGATGATTCTATCGCCATCGGATGTTCAGTCCTTGACATCTCTTCCAATATTTCATGCTCTCATCCACCCCCCTCAAAACGGCTTCGCCGCCTTCCTTACTTCCCCCTTCCCACTAACCGGGTCTCTGAATTCCTTCCAACTAACCGGATACATGACCCTCCCCTCCTCGCTCCGCGCCATCACAACGCCAAACTCATTTCGATCTGTCGCAACATAGTAGCTCCCCGTGTCGCCCAGACTAATCACCGTCCCGCGAATCAAATCGCCCACGCGGAAACTTTCCTCGATCTTAATCTTGTCCTTCTCGGTTGCGCGAATGTCCTCGCGGCGAATCTGGCCCTGGAAAGCTTCGCGACACACGGTGTTGTCGATGACGAGAATTTCGCAGGTCGCGAACCTGGGACCGAGACGCGTTATTCGTGCGAGTACGATGCTGTCGACTTCGGGGAGGATGGGAGCGCCGCCACCGCTGCCGGTGCCGAGGATGCCAGGGTCGGATGTGGTGTTGGGAGGGCGCGAGATGGAGAGGAGCGGGACGATTTTTGATTTTGAGGTCGAGTTTGAGGGTGTTTGTGAGGGGCGCGGGGAGGGTGAGGATATGACGGGGCCAGCTATTGACGCGTAGATTTGCTGCTCGTGGATATGTGTGCCAGGACCAGGATAGTATTTGTCTACTGGGCCGAGGAGTTGCCCTGGGAGGGCAAGGGCGGGGAGGGACATTGTGGTGGTGGTGTCGCAAAGGTGACGCGAGATTGTCGCTTTCGGTAGGTCGGGTAGTTCGAGCTTTGAAAAGCGTGATCGGCAGGGTGAGCTATAGGACTATGGCTGTGTGGAGTTGTATGTACACAATCGGTCAATTAGCTCTATGGGAACTTTTTGGCGTCGGAGGAGCACTCGCCTATTGTTGCGTCATCATCCGGCTAGGCCTGCCCCGCCAAACTTCACAGCAAGTGACATCGGAATGCAGGCAATACTTGAGCAGTAAGATGATGCTTTCATAAGACACTACAGTATTGTATAGGACGGCCTCGTTTCGCCTAGACTTGCATAGCGCGCCAGCACGACCAATGTCTAGGAGCACTGCATGAAGCCCTCAACGCTCCACTGCGTCCAAGCAGACAAACGCCTTTTTGCCCAACCGTATATGTGGCACATAGACCTACTCCAATCGCCGAGTCATGCAATCCCACGCAAAATCATCAAAGTCATTCGCTCATGCTCACGTTCCTGTAGAAGACCCGTCCCATTTCTTTCCGGAGATTCATTAGCTGGCCTTCAACCCGAGGCTTGACTCTGCGATCCGGCGACTAGACGGCTTGGTAGAGCAGAAGGGGCTCGCCAATGTTTTCGATCTCGGGTATGGTACACTTCAGATCGAAAGCTTTAGACAGCACAATCTTGAAGATCTACATGATGTTAGCGTCCCATTGTACCGTTGTTTGTTCGTGGACATACCTTTTGCACATTTATGCTGTGGCTTGTGCTGCTGAAGATGAGACTTGCTTTCATTGCCCTCGCGAACCGCTTGGCCTGGGGGGTGTTAGCTCGTACCGAACAGACTCTTCAACGTTACGTACCTGGTTCGAGATCTCTTCTTGCTCCTCTCGTGGAAAATTCACAAAGTGGTCGTATTTTGTGCCAACCAGGAAAGGGATGGCAGTCTTGTTGAACCCGCGCCCCTGTCGATACCACTCCTTGATGGAGTTGAGTGTGCTCTTGCGTGTCAGGTCGAACATGAAGAGTATGGCGACGGCGTCGTTGCAGACTAATGGCAGCATGTTTACAAACTCGCGCTGACCTCCAAGGTCCCAGATGGAGAAGGTGATTTCGGTGTTCCGGATCGAGATGGTCTTCTCCATGAAGTTGACACCTGGAATTGTCAGTACTCTGCTCATGCAGTCGTGGTACTATCGCCTACCCAATGTCTGGATGTAGTCCTCGTCCCAGCTCCCCTCGACATATTTCACCATCAGGCTAGTCTTGCCGATCTGCGCGTCACCAACCATACCCACTTTGATGACCACGCTGGCATTCTTGTTTGCAGTCTCTGGCGGCGGCTGTTGCTGTGCGCTCCGCTGGTTCTGCTCTTGATATGAATTCGACCGTGTACCGCCTTCGGAGACCGGGTAGCGGCCCATCTGTGAGTTTGGCCGCGAGTGCGACTGGCCCATGTGTGTTTCTTTGCTGCCATCGTAGTAGGCTGGGCGTGGCGGTGTGTCTGCGTCCGAAGAGGTGTTGAAGCGCGAGCCGTTGTGTGTAGTGTACTGGTATGCGGTATCGGAGTAGGACGTGGAAGGCCGGTGTTGTTCCTGTGCGTAGCCGTTGTTGTTGGATGCATAGGCATCGTTGTTCTGCGCATAGCCGCCGGTGTTTGCTGCATAGCTGCTATTGTTGTTCGGATGGAAGCTAGGGAGCGGCCCTACGGTCGAGGCAGTGATGGTGGTGTTCATGCTATCGTCCACGTCCATGGTTTGGTCCATGTGCTTTTGCGCCTCCTGCTCCTCTGCGACGACTTGGTCGGGCTGCGTCTGGTGCGTTTGCTGCACCTGCTCGGGCTGCAGCTGGTGCATTTGCTGCATCTGTTCGGGATGCATCTGCTGGGGGTGTATCTGCGGCTGCGGCTGCGGCTGCATCTGTTCAGCGTGCGCCTGTTGAGGCGGCTGCATCTGGTCGGGGTACATGTCCATGGCGAAGAAATGGATTGTTTGTGTATGCGCTTGACTCGAGATTCCTGGGATGTCTTGGATGGGCGAATAGGAGAGGTGCAGATGCCGGTCGATGCTCTGCCCCGCTGCAGCTGGAGTCGCGCACGCGTCGAGGCCTGCAGGGCGGATTTTATGGGAGCGTGGTCGTGTGCGGACGCGTCGGGGGAGACATGCAGCCGCTCAGGAGGCTCTGCAGGCGCTGTGGGGTTCCGCCTGTTTCTCTGGGTGGCTTGCTGCGATGCAATTGGAGACGAGCTGGTGCCGGGGTGGGTTGATGATGAAAGGGTGCACAACGGCGCTAACCAGCGCGATAGGGCGGCGATAGGCCCTCAAAAAAGTCGCCAAAATTTCCCCGCCGCGAAGACACCTTCTGAGACACTCACACACGCGCCACTCACACAACAAGTACGACACCCAAACATGGCGAAGCGACCGGCAGACTCGGAGCAAGAGCCGGAGGCCATCAAAAATGGAGATCGGCCCATGGAAATTGACCAGGACGAGGTTGGCGACTTTGAGGACGAATTTGAGGACGAATTCGAAAGCGAGGACGAGATCTTCGAGGCCGGCGTAGATGGGCGGCCAGACGAGGAGAGAGAGGCCGAGGAGCGAGAAAGTATGTGCAGGCGCTTCAAACTGCGCATTCTGGCTGACAATTACAAGACGGCATGGATATCGACCAAGGCACCTTCATACCCGGCCGGCACAAGCTCTCGCCAGGCGAAACCCTCAATCCCGATCTGTCCACGTACGAGATGCTCCACACACTCGAAGCACCATGGCCGTGTCTATCATGCGACATAATACCAGACAGCCTAGGCTCAGACCGCAAGACGTACCCCGCGACCGTATACGCCGTGGCTGGCACGCAAGCGGCGCGAGGACGGGACAAGGAGAACCAGATCATGGTCATGAAGATGAGCAGCCTCTCGCGCATGGAGAAGGAAGACGACGAGCAGGACGAAGACTCCGACGACGACGACGCTTCAGATCCCATCCTTGAGACCAAGTCGATACCACTGGCGAGCTGCACAAACCGCATCCGAGCACACCAAACACCGCAAAGCACATCCGCAAGCCCTCCAACAACCCTAGCAGCTGCCATGACCGAGTCGGGGCAGGTCTTGATCTACGATGTCACACCACACCTCACAGCCTTCGATGTCCCCGGTACCACTATATCTCCCACACAAAACAAGCCTGTTTGCACAGTACGGGCACACAAGTCGAACGAAGGTTACGCGCTGGACTGGTCGTCAATGATACCCGAGGGAAAGCTGCTGACGGGTGACATTGCTGGCAACATCTTTGCGACGACCCGGACGCAAGGTGGAGGCTTCGTGACAGACACCACACCCTTCACCGGCCACCAGGGCACCGTCGAAGAGCTGCAATGGTCACCAACGGAGAAGCATGTCTTTGCCTCGGCGTCGAACGACGGCACAGTCAAGATTTGGGATGCGCGGTCGAAGTCGCGAAAGGCAGCAGTCAGTGTCAAGGTCTCGAAAACAGACGTGAACGTGCTCAGCTGGTCACACCAAACGGCGCATCTGCTAGCCTCAGGCGCAGACGACGGCGAGTGGGCAGTCTGGGACTTGCGGCAGTGGAAGCCTTCAACTTCCATGGCAAGCGACGTCAAGCCCTCGCCAGTCGCATCGTATACCTTCCACAAAGAACAAATCACCTCCGTCGAGTGGCATCCGACCGACGACAGCATCGTCCTCGTTTGCGCAGGCGACAGCACGCTCACACTGTGGGATCTTGCAGTCGAGCTGGACGACGAGGAGAGCAGAGACACTGCAGGCGTACAAGACGTGCCACCACAGTTGCTGTTCGTGCATTACATGGACCAGATCAAGGAAGCGCATTGGCACCCGCAAATACCGGGAACCATCATGGCAACGGGAGGATCTGGATTTGGCGTGTTCAAGACGATCAGCGTTTAGCCGCACATTTCAGAAGAGCAAACATAAAGTTTGAAGCTTGCATGCATGTCGCACATTAGCGTTTACATTCCAACCGTCTTTGTTACGCGTGATCACGTTACCTGCGATTCACCCCGATCCGGCATAATGCAACAAAGAAGTCCAAACTTCATATCCACGTAAACCCAATCTCTTTTCCAATACATCTCATAAGTGCCCTCTCTCATTTCCAGCTCACCGCATCCTCCCTGAGCGCTGTCTTGTCCAAACGCATCCATCATCAGCATGGCCGACATGAACCCCTTCACAAACGCAAACACACGAACCTCGAACGCAAACACTTCCACAACCACTCGACAAGTTCTAAATCATTCGGAAAGCCCCTTCGTCGCATCGTCGCATTTCACTTCGCGCTACCCACCGTATCCTACCAAGATAGGCCCGTCGAAGGTGTTCACCCTCGTTGATATTTCGTATCCGGAGAGCTACCTGAGGACACAGCTACCAAACGAGCCCTTCTTGAGTCGCAGGTGGCATGACCGCACGCCCGAGCAAGAGAAGGACAATGGGATTTTGCCGATTTTCGAGGGATATGACCCCGATGATACAGAGGACGTGGTGCAGAGCGTGGAAACCGATGAGGGGAGTGGACTGCAACGTTGGCCTAGTGGAGAGAGACACGGGAATGGCTGGGAGCGTGGTAATCTGAAGCGAGGGTTCGAAGATGACGATTCAGGGCTTGAAACGCGCCGGGAGAAGAAGTGCAGAAGTACCTAAACATTACATTCTTCAAACCCCATATTCAAACACTACCTCCACACATCCTGCCTGTCAAAGACTCCACTGCCCAACCGCCCCCCAATCAATCCCCACCCCGCCATCGCCCACTCCACCCATCCCCGCACTCCCCATCGCCATCCCATTTCCCCCACTCAGCCCCAACGGCCCCAGGCCCGAAAACTCCATCATCGTCCCTACAAAGCCATCCAGTCCCGGTCCTTCAAAGCCCCTGAAATCCCAGCCCTCATCGACATCGCCGAACATGCCTTCGTCGGCGCTATTCGGCGTGACGCCCACGCCAGGCTTGGAGTCGAGCACGGCGTCGATGACTTTGGTAAAGATGCGGCTCGCCTTGCGGCAGAGGTTATAGTTAGCCTCGCCCTGGCGGGCGCCGCTGTTTTCGACGTGCGCGGCGGCGTCGAGGTGGGATATCAGGACGGACAACATGCGGACGATTTCCGATCTGGAGATATCCGGTGGGAAGGGCGCGGAGGTAGCGTGTTGTTCTCTCAACGCGGTGGCTAGGACGGATGCAGCCGGGACGCCGAAGAGCAGGATGCAGTGCAGCAGGTCGCGGTGGACGTCGTAGGAGCGGTCGCGGATGGTTCCAAGGGTGAGGACGTTGCACAGCAGGTCGGTTGAGACGCGGAGCAGGGCGGCGTGCGAGGTTAAAGGGGTTGGGGAGAGGAGCTTTTGGATCATGAATTCTGAGTACCAGTGTGTTAGATGGATGATGACGAGCATGAGGCAGACGGTCGAGGGGACGCCTTCGTCCCAGCATGTTTTCCAATATCGGAGATGTTGGGGTAACGAGTCCCAGGATGAGCGGATGCGGGCGGAGATATCGAGGAGTTGGCGGCGGGCGGAGTCGTCGAGCTTGTTGAGGGAGAAGTCGAGGACTTCTTCGCGGAATTGGAGGGAGGTGTAGCGGAGGCGCTGGATTGGATTAGCAGGTTTGGATTTTCATGGTTTTGAAGAGTTTCATACGATCCATGAAGCTCGGAGCCATCTTCCTTTTCTGTTCCATCCGTCCTTGTCCAGGGCTTGAATTGCTTGGTTTAAGATGTGTGGATCGCCGACGATGACTTCGTCGGAAAGATCGAGTGGTAAGCTGACGTCTGTATGTCTCTTGCTGATTCGTATTGGTCGTCCGAGAAATGTGGAGATGGATTTGTCTTGATTGTAGGACGAACAGAAGATTCGTCTTCGAGTCTCCTTCAGCCACGTTGGGACATTCGCGCTTGTCGATTCCTTATGTATTCCTAATGCATAGATCTGAGTCGACAGCTCACCAAGGCGCCTCCAAGACGGGGGACCAGCATAGCCGCACATCATCGTGCTGAAGAGATAGTTTTCATAGTACATCCAGACTGTGAGGTCGTTGACTGTCGCAAGCATAGTGCACAGGAAGAGGCACGTTGTGCTTGCACGAAGCAGCTCATCCACAAATTGCGATTTTAGGCCTCGATTTGATGGATCACTGAACAAATCGGGAGCGAATCCGAATGTAAGTGCTCTGCCAGCGGTAGCCAGCAGAGTGCCGATGATCTCGAAGCGTAGATTCTCCCCTGAGCACAGTATGTGGAAGTCACGGGCTTCGAGAGTTTGCGCAATAGTAAAGGGCCGGCTTGTGCTTTCCAGGACCTGTGAGATCAATTGAGGGCTTGGAGCTGCGTGTCGCAGATTGTGCTTGTCGACTATCGATTCCAGAGAGTTTATCGCATCGACCTGGAGCTGTGCGGGAACAACCCCGGCTTCGTTGCTTTCATTGTACCACAAGATGAGATCTCTAATAGCATTGTAATGGCGAAATACTTTCAAGACATCACTGGCCATCTGGTATCGCATGGACTTGGTGAGGGGATGTTGGTGAGTTAATTCCCAGTCGGATCGTTCAGAAGCGACAGAGACCTCGCGCTCTCGAGGTATACTTGACTCTTCGTCGTGAGGGAGAAGCACGGCGTACGAGCCTGGGCCGAGAAAGCCTGGATGGTAGACATCGGCAGCGACTGCGTCTGCAAGCTTGTCGTTGGGTGAGGTAGATGTGACTGCGAATGTTGCTGGTTCGGATGCACTTGTTTTCGAAGGGCGTCTACTTGAGTCAATTCACCTCTTGCGTTCTATACTGGCGACATGTTGATATTCATACTTCCGCTTCAGAAGACGAGATTCGCCCGGGCCCGCCTCATCGTGGGTGTTACGGGGCTTCGTTAGTGGCGCCGGGTGGTAGAAGCACCGTTCTTCAATGCCCCGTTGTTTGCAACGGTCGCATTTTGGCCGGCCATGGTCACACCGTGTCTTGTTTATTCTGCATGGTTCACATGAGGCTGGCTTTCCATTTCGTCGACTTGCGTTCCTATGACTAGTCAGTACACAGGCACGGTGTTGCATATGACGTCGTACATTGTTGACGCTGTTTCGATATCGAGCACATCATGAACCTTCCCAAGAGCTGGAGGAAGAGTCAATGCAAGACATGATGTACCATGGACGGTATGACTGTGAGGAACAGATCTTGGCAGGGCCATGGGTCGGTTCGAGGCGTCCCACGCGCCGCACTTGTGACGACAGCCCCACCAATCCAGTTGCACGCGCCTTCCTAGCATGAGAGGGACGCGACCAGATGCGCGATATCCACGCCGCACGACTTGGTGCATCACTCTCCCAACCTGAAGTACATGGGCACCCGCGATGCGACACGCTCTGTATAGCTGACCAAGATGCCGACACCCGAAGGCGACGTGCTCAAGCCCATCGATCCCTCCATCACCGACTCCAACGAGTGGGAATCATTCATACTGAGCCATGCGCACGTCGTATACGAGAGCAATGGAAGGCCCGCCAGTCTACTGTCCGCATACGCAGATACGCCGCTCAGAGTGCAAGGGCGATTGGAGCCACCGGACCGTCGACAATTGAAGTACCGTACGTTGGCAGCAAGTGCTTTCATGACGTTGCATGGGCGCATCGGACACGACATTTTCGGCGGCCGACTGACGCGATCATAGTGCTCAGTAAGCCATACAAGCCGATAGACATCGAGATCCGAAACGTGACGCGCTTTTCCTATGGTGAAACGACCGACGGCGAGTACGTGCTGTGGGCCCAAGGCAAGGCAGGCTGGTTCGAGATACGGCCAGCGCCACACTACGAGAGCATCTACGCGGACATGATACAGGCCGTCGAACTTCTATATTTCGTCACCGACATCTATAGCGAACCACGGAAGAAGGTCGGAGGGCCGAGTCCTCAGTTGATATACCAAGAGGTTGGTTCTGCCGGATACTGTGGTCGCATAACGAACCAAGCGATGATACGGCCGCATGTATGAGAGGCAGAATTGCTAATGCGCCACAGTATGCTGAAGACGAACGCTTCCCTTGCGAGTACCCAGAAGGTGCCGCAGAGATATTCCACAAGCATCATGTCTTCCTGATGATGTGCTTCATGATTCGAGCGCAGGGCATTGGGTGGAGCAACACTCCGTTATATCAGCATTTCAAACGACAGTACCCGGTATGTTGATCGGTACCAATACCTATCATCGATCTAACCGGTCACAGAAAGACTTCGACACATGCAAAGCGCGAGTAGAGGGTCGATACGCTCACGCCTTGCCCGAGAGGCCAACGCGAACCACAAAGCCGTCGCCCGTAGCTCCCACACCAGTTACCGGGTCGAAGACACGGGAAGGGCGTGCGAAGATCGCCGGGCAAAAGTCGCAATTAGCGCCCAAAAAGAACGACAATTGGTGGGAAGCTGCTGCCCTGTTTGAATTTATGCAGAAGGCTGTCAATCAACGAGTACTGCGAGCGGGCCGAGGCCAAATAACAGTAGCGCGAGTGGCTCAACTGATCGTCAAACGGTACGAGATTGAAGAGTTGGAAACTGCGCAGAATGTGCTTCTGGTACATGCACAGAACCTGTGCTACATGATGGACCACCCACGCCGGAAGAGCATACGCTTCTATGCCGAAGAACCAATATACCGGGAGCTGGCAGCTGGACACAGTCTACCAGCAGCAGAGCAAAGACGAGCGGAGGGTGTGGAGTTGAGACCGCGAAAGGATCACGGTACGCTTCGAGAGGGTGAAACAGAATCGTCAGATACGTCAGATGAAGACGAGGACGCACTTACAACACCCGTCCGGCGGCCACCGCGCCGGCGGAAGAGGGGTCGATTATCCGTCTTGCGACCGAAAAGTAGCAAATTCTCGGGTAAAAGCAAAAGTGTAACGCGTGGGAAGAGCAGCGCTGGCAAAGGCAAAGCACCAGTACCGAACTCCGACTCATCAAGTGGCGATTCAGATGCCGAAGCAAGAGAGACTGCGAGCGACAGCGAAGATGAAATGGGCGTTGACACACCAACACAAGCGTTTTCACCAGGCCGCGAGAAGCGCAAACTCGACAATACAGATGCAGACGAAGCAGTAGACCAGAGCCGTCGGAAACGCGCAGCCAGCGCCTCGATCACACCAGAATCACCACCTACCACCGCAGAATCTGAGGACGAGGTCACAGCCCAAGACGCTACCGTGCCACTCCACTACCGACCCTCCAACCTTCCACCATCCCGACCGAACTCCTCATATACAAAACCAGTCATATCACCCTCGTTAATAGCCACACCCCTACCGACGTACGAACCCAATGGCCCGCGAGACTCTTGGATATGTAATTTCGACGGATGCACACAGCGCATCTACGGATGTAGCAAAGAGTTGGGCAGACAGCTGATTACGGAGCACCTTGAGGATCATGCCAAGGGGAGGGAGAAGGTTGTTGGCATTCTGTGGCGGGAGCAAGATAAGTTACATTTGCCTGTCAGGTATTTTTGTCCGGATTCGTGGTCAAGTAAAAAATGTCCTGTGCTAACGTGTGCTAGTAATCTGATCAAGAAGATCCGCGAGATGAGTGAAGCAAGCACGCCGTTGTTTCCGATGGGTGTAGGGGAGAGGATGCAGCCGCGGCCTATAGAACGGCATGTATGAGCGCAATACCCTGGACTTATGTCGCTTGTTGTGCGTTTGATCAGTCTTGCATATATCCAGGCGTATTGATTTGGAGTTGACTTGGTTTTGTTGATTTTGTTATACAATGATACCACGGAGGAACGAGTTACGTATCAAGTCATTACATTTTCCCAACATGGCAAGATGCTACGAGCCAACGCCTTCCTATCTAGAGTCCCGTGTTGGTTTTGCCGTGCGTGCTAAAGTTACATTGATGAGAAGCGGAGAGCGGGGGATATATCATCTCAGACATGAATATTGTACAAGAAGCGTCCCCTGGACCTCACAATCGTCGCTCTTCATCCTCATTGCTTGCTCACTCGCTTCCTTACTCCAAGACACGGGTGACTAGACCGGTGGCAACTGTTCGGCCTCCCTCACGCATGTTGAAGCGCTGCCCAGTCTCCAGTACGTGTGGCTGGTGCAGTTCGCATACCATCTCGACGTTGTCGCCAGGCATGACCTGCTTCTCGTGTGGGTTCTCGGTGCCCTCGGGCCAGTGGAGCGCGCACGACTCATCAGCCGTTCGGATGAACATCTGTGGCCTGTAGTTCTCGCCGAAGCCAGTGTGGCGACCGCCCTCCTCCTTGCTCAATACGTACATCGAGACAAGGAACTTCCGGTGTGCCTTGACCTGTCCGGGTACGGAAACGACCATACCGCGTCGAACGTCCTCGCGCTTCACGCCACGCAGAAGCAAGCCCGAGTTGTCGCCTGCGCGCGACTCGTCGCATGACTTCTTGAACGTCTCAATGTCAGTGACTTTGCTCTTGATGCTCGTTGCGCCCTTGCCGACGAGCTCGACTTCGCTGTCCTTCTTCAGGACACCGCGCTCGACACGGCCTGAAACGACAGTGCCGCGACCAGCGATCGAGAAGACGTCCTCGACGGCCATGAGGAAGGGCTTCTCGGTGTCACGGGCGGGGGTGGGGATCCAGGTGTCCACAGCCTCAAGGAGCTCGTCAATCTTCTGCTCGCCAATTTCTGGCTGGCGGCCTTCGAGCGCGCACAGTGCCGAACCCATGATGATGGGGGTCTCGTCGCCCTCGAAGCCGTAGCTGCTGAGCAACTCGCGCATCTCCATCTCTACGAGCTCCAACATCTCCTTATCCTCGATCGCGTCGACCTTGTTGACGAAGACGACAATCTTCTGCACACCGACTTGACGGGCGAGCAGCAAGTGCTCACGGGTCTGGGGCATCTGACCATCCGACGCGGCGACGACAATGATGGCGCCGTCCATGTTGGCTGCTCCCGTGATCATGTTCTTGATGTAATCGGCGTGACCCGGGCAGTCGACGTGTGCGTAGTGGCGGTTGTCGGTCGAGTACTCGATGTGGGCGGTCGCAATAGTGATACCACGCTTTCGCTCTTCGGGCGCCTTGTCGATGGAGCCATACTCGAGGAACTTCGCGTAGCCCTTTTCTGCTTGCCGCTTGGTGATGGCGGCTGTGAGGGTGGTCTGCACAATTAGTCTCGGATGATCTGGGAGGCGAAGAGGCGGTGTTGTACCTTTCCGTGATCGACGTGACCGATCGTTCCTGTTTCTATTAGCTCATGCCTGCACAGACAACTCGAGAGTGCATACCGATGTTGACGTGCGGCTTGTCACGAGTGAAGGCAGCATAGTTCCGTACACCGTTCATGTATCTGCTCGTGCCCTGCAGCCCCAAAGCATTTTGAACCGGGTTGACGCCGCGCTGGTACCGCGCAGCGCGCATAAAAACTCTCGAGAAGCTCGACATGGTGTATGAAAGACCAACAACTCCGGCAATGGGGCAAGGAGAATGAATGAAGCGCAATTGGCTGAGATGGCGATATGCGGAGGTCGTGTCTGCTCGCCGCTACAATTTCTCTTAGCGCGATATCGAGCTGACATAAGTTAGTTGAGTGCACCAATCATGTGACGGGGACTCCCGAGCTCCACCATGAGAGCTGTGCCTTTTGAGAGAGAAACATTGCGGGAAAGCATTCCCGAGGAATATCAGAGTCCATATGAGCACTTCTTGACGCCTGTCGACCTTTGACATAAACTACAAGTTGAAATCACTCTCCCCAATCTCAGTTCATATTCGACCAGTTGTTAGAGTTCGGCTACCCGAGGTTCAAGCAGAGCATTCGAAAAGTTGCGTCAACCGCGCTCCCATCCCACACTACATACACATGTCGCTCTGCACTACATTAAGACGCACAGCAGCACCGCTGAGCCGGGTCTCGCGGATAGCACCTTCTAACACAATGCCTCTGCGCGCAAAGATAACGAGCCCCGCGTGGGTGACCGGGACCAGGAAGGTATATACGGCTATGTCTTCTACAGAGAGGTCAAATGCTAATATTGATGCAGTATGCCACACCAACAGCCGACCTCCTCAAAGCGCAACAAGACGACGACCCGGATGATGTCATCTTCACGAATAACTACGGCGTGCGAAGCATCGAGCTAAACCGACCGAAGAAGCTCAACTCGCTCAATGGCTCCATGGCGCGCAAGATCATTCCAAGGTTACAAGAATGGGCAAAGTCAGAATTGGCAGGTGTGGTAGTCATCAAAGGTTCAGGACGTGCCTTCTGTGCCGGAGGTGATGTCGCAGCGTTGGCGAACTGGAACAAGGAGGGGCCCGAAGGTCAGCAAAGAAGTTCCGACTACTTTGGCCTCGAATACAAGCTGGACCATCTGATTGCGACTTACACAAAGCCGTACGTTGCATTCATGGACGGCATCACAATGGGTGGAGGTGTCGGCCTCTCAATCCACGCGCCTTTCCGGATCGCGACAGAGAACACCCTCTTCGCCATGCCCGAGACGACCATTGGCTTCTTCCCTGATGTCGGCGCATCATTCTTTCTCCCACGTATGGAAGGCGCGCTGGGTACATACCTTGCGCTTACGTCGGAGCAGTTGAAGGGCATCGATGCCTTCTACCATGGCGTCGCGACCCACTACATCCACTCCTCCACCCTCCAACAGCTCGAGTCGCGCCTCGCAGAACTCCAGTTTCCTGACTATATGACCCTTGACGAGCGGTTCAAGATCATCAACGCCACAATTGAGGAGTTCAGCACCGGTCTGCCCGCAGAAAGACCCCACATCACTGGTGAGCTACGCAAAACAATAGACAGCGTCTTCCACAGCGACCAGCCGGACATCAACTCCATCCTCGCCTCTCTAGAACAAGTGAGCCAGAATGGACCAGCCGATCTCCAGACGTGGGCCAAGAAGACAATCGACACAATACGGACCCGCTCTCCCATCTCCGTCGCCGTAACCCTCCAGCAAATGCGCATCGGCCGCCAATGGTCAATTGCGCAGACCTTCCAACGCGAGTACGACATCGCCGCGCAATTCATGTCTCATCCCGATTTCGTCGAAGGCGTCACAGCCCGCCTCATTGAGCGGAGAAAGGAGCGTCCGAACTGGCAACCAAACACTCTCGAGGACGTCAAGAAGGTGGACGTCGATGCATTCTTCGCCGGCGCTGCCAACGGGACAAAGCTGCCGCTCATCAGCGAGGTAGACTACAAGGAATACCCACACGCTTGGATCGGATTGCCAAAGGAGAGCGAGATCATGCGCGAGGCAAGCGGAAAGAAGGCCGAGGATGTTGTTGCGAGCCTGATGGAGAAGTATGAGGGTAAGCAGGGTGTACGAGAGAAGGTTGCGGAGGTGCTGGATCGGTTCAAATCATGATGGCTTGTATGAGTACTTAGAACGCAGCAAGAATAAAGTTTATATTGTTCATGGATGCATATCAAGACTGATTTTTGGCCAATGGCAGATGGTTTGCGTCAGAATGTGCGGAAACACGTGACTCACGACCCGCCTTCAGCGTGAAAAAGGTCTCGATCGCTTTCGTCCTGTTCTCGTCTCCTGATCATCGCGAAACTTGCGTCCTTCCAAAAACCACGGACTGGCTCCCGATGTGCTTCTGTGCCCCGGACTTTGATTTTCCTCGAAGATCGTTACGAAAAACTTGCCATGTTCTCTCTTCGCCCACATCTGGCCCATGACCTCGTTGACGCATCGGCTTGAAAAGATTAAGAAACGATCGTATGTCTTGGAGACTTTCTGGAAAGGGAGTCTGGTCGTCTAAGTGCGTGGCTCGAAAAGCTTTCGGCGCCTTCATATATGTTCCTTCTGGAGTCGGACTCTTGGGAAGTCGCTCGAAACCACGGCAGTGACATCCAAATATAATCGGACGTCCGCAAATTTCAGTCAAAAGATGTTTCCCGGCAGAACATGAGTGTGTGACCCTCGGCTTTGACGAGGATATAAAACAGCTGCATGTTCACCTAAAAAATCGCACCAAGTCACTTCAATGAACTCGAACTTGGCTCTGCTCCAAACAGGACGAAACT
>TARA_R110002003_G_scaffold1005_6_pt1 | contig 17578 bp, 18 predicted proteins | sample TARA_R110002003 | Tara Oceans TARA_R110002003 (sample SAMEA4396441) | marine metagenome | biome: Westerlies Biome; feature: [SRF] surface water layer (ENVO:00010504); material: water (ENVO:00002006), including particulate matter (ENVO:01000060) such as... | depth 5 m
GCTGGGTTGAGCTTGAAACAGATTGTTATGGGAATGAGATGGAGTGCTTAGAGACGGGTGTCATAGGAGCAGCGCGAAGGCGATGTTCACCTCTTATTAGGGGAGGTATTGGCCAGTCTTGAACAGCTTTGTACACATGCTACGAGGTAGTTTTGGTTCTTCGAAATGAGAATTTGCTTTGAGAAGGTTTGCATTGGGCCTAACATGTGTGGCAGCCGGCACGTTAGCTTTGCGATATCTCGTCTGTTCACCCCCACCGTGCAACCAGGGAAGCTCATATGCGGTCTCATTGCCTAATAGACCGTATAACGTCGCGGATGCCTGGCTCTTGAACCTTGTGATGCCGTTGATGGCTGCGCATATAGGTGGGAGGGAATATACATAAGACGCTGGAGGTAGATGCGAAGCCTTGCAGTAGATTTCCGGCGTTTACCGGGACTTCACAAAGATGGACGATCCTCATTTCAAACCTTGCTGTCCTGCTACAATTTACAAGCTTTCTAGCGGTTTTCGTGTCCTGTTCGGCCAAGGATGAGACTTTTTTTTTAGCAGTGCCAAGGAATGCTTCAACGTGATCCGAATAATCCGAACCCGAGCTGCGGTATCGACCAGGCTCAGGGCTGGTCGTCGAGTGCCCAGAATATGATAACCGGTGGGATTTGGTGCCCGTATTGCGTGCTTTGTCTGCGGATATGAATACCGAGCGCTTCAACAGTGGATAGTAGTGGGGTGTTCAACGTCATTCATACACCTCATGAGCACTGAAGGCGACGATGACACACTATCGTATGAGGTCGGCGTGGCTGGCAGCGGCTTTTCTTTATTTCTCAAATCCCATGTGTCCCGAGACAGGACTTTTAGCAGTCTGACGTCACTCTGTGGAGATGAAACTTGCTTCGCGGCGGATTGTTTTAGCTAGAAGCAATTATGGATCCGGAAGGAACCATGGGCGACGCACCGTGGCTCCACGTGCAGAGCAACGGCGCGGGCACTGCCTTGGCTTGGAGGAAGCGGGGTGAGCGACCGTAGTGTCTGTGTCTTGAGAGTTTTCGGACCAACACGAGCGACATAGTCAGTCGAGATGAATTGCCATCTTCGCGATTAGGAATTAACGATTGTGGCGCGGCGTGGTGATCAAGGGTCTGTCACAAAGCATCCATGCTTCCGAGAGTCCCGAATGGGAAGGCGCAGATGGACCCCTCTTTCCTGTACAGTACAGCATCGAAAGTACTCTGGTACCGATGCAGTTTACAAGACACTATCCAGCGCTTCCCCGCACCAGCATCAGCGCAGGAACGCCCGCCGTGGAGCGTGAATGGAAGCACTGCCCACAATGCAACTCCTCAAAGGCCGTGTCGCACAACAAAGGAAGGACGCAGGCAGGCAAACACATTTTCGTTGTCGCAATTGTCAACATTTGCTCCACGGGCCGCTGCAGCCATGCGATCTCGACTGTGCCGATCGCGCTCATCCAAAGGTCCAGCCATGACTTGCAGCAAGGAACGGGTTTCTACGGCAGGTGTCAGGTGTCGTTTGTGCCGTGGATGCCACACCAGACTCCTCACGACCCCACCGCAACGAATGACAAGGTGAGGAGGTGGCTTGCGCAGCTGCGTATTGGAGCGGCTGTTGGACCGCACAGACAGTTGCGCGAGACAGATCGCTCGATGACGCCCAGCTCGCTCGCTGTTTCGCTGCCAGAACCGCGAGGTCAGACAGGGTCTTCTTTTATGCCGCAGCGCACGCAGCATGGCAGAGGACATGCCGCGCAGAGACGACATACTGCGCACAGCGACAGCGAACAGCCTCGCTGTGTAGGGCGCTGCTAGACAGCGGCGATCGCAGCCTTAGTCACCCAAATGGCGAACAAGCGCTCGCATGTCGGTTCCCCAGCACCTGATCCGCGCGAACTGGCCGAGGCGACTGTGTCGATCGGCGTTGCCCAAAGCGGCCAGGGCTATATCGAACCTCAATTCATGCTCGAATCACAGGCGCGGGGAGGGCTGTCGCGCTAAAGCAAGTCCCTCGATACATGCGTTGCGCGGCGCCAGGAACACGCACAAAAGCGTCCCTGGATTTTTTGACAGCACCAGAGGCCGGTGCCTGAGAGATGAGGATGGCGGCCAGGAGGCTGAAACGCGCAATCGACGCCGCGAGGGAGCCGCGCAGCACCATTCTCGCGGACCAGACCAGCACGGCCTCTTATAGATAGTGGCAGGACTGGGGGCCTCGTTGCCGCTGGTTGCCAGCCACGCTGCAGGCGGTACCTTGAGGGGCTCGCCAGGGTGAGACTTATCAGTGATCACGTTGCCCAGGCTGGGGCTGTCGCTGCGTCCGGCTGACCCCAACGCCGCGTGCCAGCTTGCTTGCGCCCAAATAATAAAAAGTTGCAATTGCTGCAGCCCATCTCACACCCTCTCCCTGTCTTGTCTGCGCGCCTGTTCGCAGCGCCGTCGTCTGAAACTGGCAACATTGTCGCTGGCGCCACCCCGACCGAGTGTAACGCAATATCACCACCAGCACCGGCCTGCAAGTGGGGTCCTATCGCATTCCAGCATCTGTCCACACGGCGCCGCACTTATTTTTTTGGAGAAAGCACCGCCCGAGGTGTCTAGCAAACGTGCCCGCCTGCACACAAACGACCAAATATCCCGCCGTGCTCGACCTCTGTTCCTCGCGCTGCTGCACTGCCCTGCATTATCGACCGCGCGGAACCCGATCAGCCGCATCTCGCTTTATCCTCCAACTCCGACACGTTGGCGGCTGTGCAACGCTTCCGCCCACGACTGACGCTCTGAGAACAAAGCACGCTTCCGAGGCCGCCAACTTTTTATTTTTTGGTTGTCCTCGCACCATGACCGTCATAAAGGCACGTTCCTGACTTCACTAGCACTGACACATGTCAATTGGCGCTGACCGTCCCCGCCATTCAGGAACCGATATCTGTCCGGCCCGCCAGCCAGCACCGTCACTCGAGCAGCATGGTCGGCTCTCTCCCCAAGTCGCGCCCGCACTCGAACTCGCTGTCGGTGGCTTCGATAAATCCCGCGCACCGCGTCACTCGCCGCAAGAGCATGAGCTCGACGGCCGCCAGCAATGTCGCCGCCATGGCAGCCGCGGCCAAGGGCACAATAGGCGCGCCGCTCGAGGGCAGCAGCCACCCACGGCGTCTGTCGAAGCCCGCCTCGCAGTTTCGGGGCCCCACGCTGGCTCTGCACCCTGAGATGGCGTCGAGCATGCCGGGCAATGGCTCGCCGTTTGCGCCAGGCAGCTACAACCCAGCCGTCCATAGCGAGGCTGTTACGGACGGGCCTGCGCTGGCGTCAATGCCCGAGCACGAGAAGGGCAACTCCAAGTCGCGGAACCGGCGCGCGAGCGAGGGCTCCCGTCTCTCCAAGGGCGAGGGCAAGCGCACAAGTGGTAGCGATCTGAGATGTGACAAATGTGGGAAAGGATACAAGCACAGCAGCTGTCTGACGAAGCACCTGTCAGTAACCCTAAGCCTACTACTGGCCTCCCACACACTTTCACACCTCATGACGAATGCCCTGTTCTCTCTCGCACGAGTGCTCACAGCCTGCCAAATGCGTCTTGAGGTTCTGCGTTGACTTTTGATTTAGTTGGGAACACACGCCCGAATGGCAATACACGTCCAAGCTGCTCATCTCCAAGCACCAGCAGGTGCAACTGCTGGAAGCTGCATCCGTCCTCGTCGCCATGAACAAGGAGAGCGACGCGGGCGACAGCGACCATTCCTCACTTTCTCCCCCGGCCTCGGGCTCGTCCGACCTCCGCGATGAGGTGAGCTCCACCGAAACTACCCCGCCCCCGCAGATGGACGACCATGCCGTGGGATCTTTCCCCCATTCGAATTTCGGCCATCGCTCCATCAAGCGATACTCGGGCAACAGCTCTGCTTACAGCCACTCTTACCAATCCACCGTCTTTTCCGACGGCGGCAACGCCCACCACTACCGCCAGTGGAGCAACGTGTCCGACCGGCCCACTACCTCGGGCACATCGGTTGCAGGCTCCTATCATGATGATGGCACTGACCATGCTGACCTTGCCGCCGCCGTGGGCTTGCTGAGCTGCTCGTACGGCACGCCCAAGTCGGGCCCTGTTGCCTTCCCTGCGGATGTGCCTCCCGTGCCTCCGCTACCCGCCAAGTTCCTCGAATTCAACCACGGCCACCAGTCGCTCTCAGGCAGCACCACCGTGACGGCTCAACAGTCGAGCATCCGCAACAGCTACCGCTACCAGAGCGAAAGCAAAGATGTCGACATGGACGATGATCACTTCGCGGACGAGGAGGACTACCGCCAGTCGCACTCGCGCAGCCGTGGCCGCATTGCTGAAGAGGATGATGACGCCTTTTTCGGAAGGATGGAGGAGTAATGTCCACCTACTTTACGAGTCAACGACCTCTGCCACCTTTCATTTTTGTGCTGTTCTTCCGGCCTGTACCACAACAAGTAAGCGATTTAGCGACCCATCTCCGCAGACACTCTACCTGGCCAGCGCGTCCAAAAGCACCGATGAGAGGGCCTTCACCCCATGTTGAGCTCTTGAGGTTGAAGCTTCGGATCCCCGACCAGCGTATCGAGAGGACCATGTCTTGCGTCGAGAGCCTAGCACTGATACTCAACCATATCACCGGAGTCTTTGTCCGTATCTCTTTCACATCATCTCTTCACATCCCGCCTATTTAAACAGAAACCACCATATAACTTGACACCATTTCGGAGATGAGGGGTTTGCAGACAAGAGGTGCATTGGATAATGCGACCGACCTTGCCATCTGCGCATTGGACAATGCAACCCAACTTGACCTTTTCGTTTGGCTACACCCCGTATATACGCAGCTGAACTGGAGGGAGAGACGGAGGGAAACGAGAACCGCGGCTATAGGAAATAGGATTGAATGCTATTATTTCCATCCGAGCTTCATGACAGCACCCGGACTGAAATCTCATTAACTGACTGACAGGAGTAGAAGTAGATCAAGAAAGCAAGATCCGCGCGTTCGCGGGTTTTTAACAAATCGACGCGGAGAAACATTCCTCGTAAAAGGACCGATTAACATAAGGAATTCAATACCTCCCTGCTTCGTCTTACCCGCCTCGCGGTCCCGTAACGCTGCCTTTCCCCCTCTCGTAAGTAGAGACGATCATGTCCGCGGAGACGCTGGCCGGCGTGAATCGGCGCTGTGCAGGCTCTGCATCGCGGCATACCACCGTCCTGATCCTGACCTCACGGCTCCGCACGCGGAATTGCTGCATCGTCTGCACTTCCTCAAAAGCGCAATGCCGCTCCCCGATGCATGAGCCAGCCGGGCTGCTAAGCAATCCGGGAATAAGCTTTCAAAGACATGGTAAAAAATGTGCGCTGCGCGAGAGGTTGAACGTACTGTTAGGAAACTCGGCTTCAGCGAGCGGTGGGTGCGTGTTTATATGCAACGCGTGCCAAAAAAGATCGACACGCGCATCTTTCCCGATCGCACCGCAGCACGGAACCACCCACGGACGCGACGTCATGGTCCCGTACGCCAACGGCCGCTCGCCAGCCCAACTTTGCGGCTCTGGCGGCGCCGATCGGCGCGTTTCATGGCTGCGGAGGGAATGCTGAGGCTGCGCGATCGAAGATGGGTGTGCGGCGCTGGGCGTGCGTTGGGGAAGAGATCGTCGGAGGGTCGCACGGGTGCTGGTTGCGGGCCAGTGGGATGGGGGTGGTTAGATGGATTGTATGCGAGGCTGACGACGAAGGAGGGATTTGTGGGGTTTGGTGTAAATGAAGATCTTCGTAGGATGGACGGTGTTGCACAGGCACGGGGTGTGATGGGGCTTGGGTTACTGGTGGAAGAGTTGGTGAGGATTCCAAGTTAGATTGTTTGGGAAGGCTAGTGAAGCGTGGGAGATGATCGAGATGAGATGCTGCGGTGGGGTTGGGTGAGTTTGGGACCGCATTGGTATGACGACAGAAGATCTGCGGTATGGTGGGATGTTGGTGATAGTGGGACGAGAACACACAGAGTTTTTATGGTGAATCAATGCAAGTAGATAGAGAGATCTGAAGCGATCGGTGATCGATTATGTATTTCGAGCAGAACTCCTACCATGCGATACTAGGGCGTCTAGCCAGCGACCTGCTGCAGAAACAACCTTTGTGAGCGCTTAGCGCAAAGACTGATGACTACCTTGCATTGAGCGTGCACCTGCTTGGCTCCATCATAGCATCGACATAGTCTTCGAGGAAGTAGTAGCCATCTTTTGCGTACCTCGCCATCATCTCCTCCTTCATCTGGCTCGCTGGTATGCGCTGGATGACAGGCTGGAAAGATAAGACGTGCTTGTCGGGTATCAACTGGATCAGCAGAGGTTGTTGCAATAGAGGATTCCCCAAGGGGGTGATACGGATGCCACTCGTCAAAGCCATATAGTCCAAAGGAAGTCCCGCCCAAGAAGCGTTAAATCCTTCACTCAACAGGTTGATGAGCTGCCCGTACATATCCTCTTCGAACACGGTGCAAACCTTTGGCCAGCTCGAGTCGAGTGATTCTGGCTTCGAACTACTTACACATAGTGTAGTCGTACATCCAACATGCAGAGTCTGCAGACTTTTGCAAGCAAGCAAGGTCTCCTATACGCGTCAGTTATGTGAAGACTACATTACAGGAAAGACATACAAAACCTGGCTTCAATAGCGCTGGAACATCGATCAACTTTCCACTCTGTCTGAGCAAGAGTGTCCCTTGCGCAACGCATATCCTCAGATGACGGAGAGCAGTGAGAGAGCTGAATAGGGTTTCCATGTCTCTGTGTGGCTTCGAGAATGGTGACATCTCGCAGCTAGGCCCCTGTTGGCGGAAATAGAGCAGCTCAAGGGTGTCCGAGTGCAGAGCCAAGGTCGCGATGCCATTCAGTTCAACGTGTGGAGCATCCAGTATGAGTTCTCGCAAAGTGCTCAGCCCCTGTATGAAGACCCAGTGAGAATCATCGAGACCAAGATCGCCACCTGTTCCCATGAATGCATCAAGCTTTGGCATCTGTTTGGGGTTTAAGCGTCTAAACAAATCCCTCACACCGTAGCATTCGACCACGGCCAAAGCTCTCAAAGCCGGAAAGGAAGCACCGCGAAGATTGTGCATATTCCAACAGAATTTGTAGCCGTGTATTGTCAGCCTCGTGGCAAAAGCGAGAAGAGATAGCCTGGGTTGTTGGCCACTTCGACTCAGGGAAGACGAGTGTAGCTCAGAGTCATTGCCGTGGTAGGAGTCTTGAGCATGCAATTGCTTCAACTGCGGCGACCTTCGAATGAGGCTGGATAAGTGGCCGATATACGTAGGGCATGATGTGACAACAAATGTGACGTGACGGAGTCTGAAGGAGGCGCTTCCAGGGAGCAGAAACTCGTCGAGGCGAGCAGTGGAGAATCCATGAATTTGTGGTAAGTGAGCACGCTCCAAGTAACGTTGAGTCTCCATCAGAATGATTGCTGTCTTCACGGAGAGACTTCTAGTAGATGACACTGGCAGAGTGTATCTGAGAAACGATCAGCGTTAGTCCGTGTTTGTTACATGAGATGCTTACTTGAAGGAGAGCAGCTGATTTCGCCGAACACTCGCAATCAATGTCCCCGTAACCAAGTCTTCCACACATCTGGGCTTGTCCTCGTCCTCATATAGTGATCGAACTTCGAGATGGCGAACATAGCGTAATCCCACGCCGGACGCGAGATGCTGCCATTCCGATTCTTTCCTCCTGGGCCCGATCTGGACAGTAATGCGATTGTAGGCCATTGGATATCCGAGTTGCCATAGAACGATGCATGTCTTTGAGACACTGATCTGATCTTTCTGATTCAGCTACGCGTCGCGTGTTAATATCTAAGACTTTAAGAATGCTTGGGATGCTCACTCTAGCAAGAATGGGCTTCGAGATCTCGTACGGCATCCGTAACAGGTGACATAGCGGACTCTCGACGGGCGGTGCCATTGTGGTCAAGGTGCGGTGAGTGATCACAGTGAGATGAGAGTCGGGATAAGAGGAGAGACGGACGGAGCTTGACGCGTGAGGTGAGGGAAATGGTGTCCATGGTGCCTTCCGTAAACGCGCTGTCACGGGACGGCGTGATTTGGATCCACCCAAATCGCTGCTTAGAGGGTCTCGAATGTCTGAACTCTTCTAAGAGAGCCACTTTCATGAGCCGCGGAGCCTCGGTATGTCCCTAACAGCAGCATCTGTGGTAGATTAAATGCAGAGAGTAGTGCATGGTGTGGTTGGGAGAGGTCGCCGACGTGACAATGCCTTGCTAGTCAGAAAGGTCAACATGACTATCGCTTATATTTGTCTTGATATACATTGATGGTTGCATGACTTGAATCGATTTGTGGTGGGGACATACACGAAGTATTATACAGCTTGACGCATAAGAGTCGCAGACAGTGTAGGGCAGGGCAAAAGTGCTTCCCCAGTCAGTCTCACGTGCCCTTGCTACGCGGAGTTATTGGCAGATTTCTCGAAATGTAGAACTGCAATTATTCAGGAGTCAGTATCCTAAGTATGGACGATGGCAAGGCGGACTAAACTCGACATATTCATGGATGATGGCGGTTTGTCGCGTACCGGTCTCGAGACGCGTCAAAGTGCTGACCAGTAGAGCTCATTGTGGAGAGAAGCCGCAGCCAGCCAAAACAAGCACTCGAGCATCCTCAGACACTAATGTCAAGATAGTGCTGTTGCATGTGGAGTGGACATGTGGTAGGGCTGAAGGAATGGCGTCACTGGTGGTAGCTTGTGCGGTCCCTGCAGATCCGTGCGGCCCTTTCCGCGCATCAACATTCAACGCGCCTGCATATCAACCACCGCATTGTCGCCAAAGCCTCCCGTCTACAGCGACTCGATGCCCTCCGACGAACGATAGCCGAACTCTCCACCAATGCACCCGGCGTTGTCCCTCATCGCCGACAATGTCTCCAGGTACCCTCAGCTGTTCGTGCCACTACTGTTCGGCGTCTTTGGTGCCCTCACGAACGTTCACGAACCGGTGCAATACTCGCTACTCATAGCCACTGTCTCTTGGGCAATTATATGGCTACCAACACTCTTCAAAGTGGGTGTGCTGTCAAATACGAGCAAGAAGAGAAGGCGGACAAGCTGGCTCACGGGCGCAGTTCTGGCCTTTGCTCAGATCTGCGAGAGAGCCGCTTGCGACAAGGAAGGGATTTGGCTATCTAAGGTACATCCTATCTGTGCCTCAGTATGATATTCGCTAAGTCTGTGCAAGAGCCTACTTCCACTCCTCGTCATCCTCTTCTCGGGAAATGATTTCTTCCCGAAACTCGCAACATTGCCCTCCCACCGCCCCCACGACGATGCCACGCAAGACGCAACCCGTACCTCCGATTCAAACTTATACATCGGTTCCTTCCGCATTCTAGCGGTTGCCACAGTGTCTGCGACTGCCGTTCTTGCCATCTACACTAGCCCCACCACTTCTATGCTTGGGCTTAGCAGCGTCATTTTCACAGCAGTCGGGTTACTCCTCTTTGAAAGGGCAACTGGGAGCACGGACGACGAGGTTGGGAACGGCACATACAATTACGTGTCCGCGAACGGATCACTTGCGAGAAGCAACGCCTCGAGCGGGCCTCCTCGAGAGCAGCAAGTGGCCGCACTCAGAGACATCGCAGCTGCATTGATGACGCTATGTGGGATCGCCTCCATACTCACAGAACCGACCATCCGTGATGGGATAATATGGGAGTCTGTATACAAGAGGACGGAACATGACTCGGCTGCCAGTCATGATTATCAAATCCTGTGGCGCATCCTGTGGATGGTCCTCGTGCATGTTATAACGAATTTCCTTCTGTTCTTACTAGTAGGTCGACCCTTGTCCTTCACATGCACCTCCTTTCTGCGCGAATATAGAAATCGCTGGAGTCCTTTTGGCCGTCATGGATGGTGCCCACAAGGTCATAGCGGAATGCTGGACAAGTGTGGCTTTGGGACGCACATTGGTGGGACTTGCAGTTCATGTTACTAATACATAATAGATCACTTATCGAGGCGCCCTCGACACTTCGATGGTGTCCTTGTTTTCTCTTCTGTGCGCAAAGCTTTCATATACGCTGTCATTCTCCAATCTCTGGTTCACTACATTATACACCCTTTCAGCTGTCTTCTACACGACGGGCACGTTGTCTTCTGCCTCATTTGGAGATAAGAGGAGTAGCCTCCGCCTCATAAAACGCATCATCTTTGGAGTCTCGGTGCTGTCGATCGGTCTGCTGCTGTTTCGGTATGCTTCTACTGTGCAGCAATATCGACAATTTCCAAACGATTCTACAGCCTTCATAGTCATTCCGCCGCCATCACCCTTCGAGCCAGTGCCTGTCAACTTGGAACATGGGCATCCGGCATCTCAACTTGTCAAGGCCGCCGAGGCCAGTTTCCAGAATGTTTTGAGAAGCCAATCAGCGTCCCTCGCCGATGCTGTTCACGAATACCGCCGCAGATACAGAATTGCACCACCGCCCCATTTTGACAAATGGTATGAGTTCGCCATCCGCAACAATGTGGTCCTGATTGACGAATACGACACAATTCAGGAAGCGCTGCTACCTTTCTGGGCTCTTGACCCAGCCACAATACGCTCGCGTATCACGAGAGAATTGGGTGGTGAGGACAGCGCTCTGATCGGAGTTGCCATTCGTGATGGTAAGGTGGCCAACATCGAGAAAGGCGAAGAGTGGCAACGACAAGCGACGGCTAGCATGATGGAGAAGTTCGTGGAGTATCTCCCGGACATGGATCTAGGATTCAACATACACGACGAGCCCCGGGTTGTAGTACCCAATGACCTCCTTTCTTCCATGGTTGACAAAGCTCGAAACGAAGTGTTACCACGCGCCGCGAAGTACGCAACACCACGGAATACCTTCTCCGCCAGACCTGGAGACATGAATGACGGTAAACGGTTCGTGGAAACATATGTATCCAAGTTCAACCGCTTTGCACATCAGCAGACGTGGACCCCTTCGCGCCTGTCTTGCCCTGCCGGCAGCCAAGCGCAAACCTTCGAAGACTACGCGCCGGATAACGTCACAGCGTATGCCGCTAGCCCCCTTTGTTATATCTATAACACTACTGCTTTCTCCGACATATGCATATCGCCCTCGCTCTCATCTACCTTTGGGTTCTTCGAGCGGCCCAATGCGTTCAACATCATACACGAGCTCACGCCAGTCTTTTCGCAATCGAAGATCTCAAGCTTCCAGGACATCCTGTACCCAAGTCCGTGGTATTGGGTGGGGAAGGTTGGATACGACGAGAGTCATGATACGACTTGGGAGAACAAAACAAATGCTTTGTATTGGCGCGGATCAACAACAGGAGGTTTTTCTCGCAATGGCGGCTGGAGACGACAGCACCGCCAGCACATCGTGCAGCGCCTCAACGCTCCGGACAAAGCACAAATCCTTGTTCCCGCTGCCCAAGATGCCGAGTCCAACACCGAAGTGGACACTCATATAGTGCGCGACATCGACCGCCGATCCCTCAAACACCTCATCAACGTGCACTTCTCGCACGTCGGCCAATGCGATCCAGGCGACTGCGACGCTCAGAAAGAATTCTTCCACGTCACGGAACGCGCCGATGGCCAAGATGCATGGTACTTCAAGCACCTCCTCGACATGGATGGGAATGCCTTCAGCGGGCGGTTTTACAGCTTCCTCAAGTCGCACAGCTTAACATACAAGATGGCCATCTTTCGCGAATGGCATTCTGAATGGCTCAAGCCTTGGGTGCATTACATCCCGCTCAGCCTCAAGGGCGACGAGCACCTCGATCTAGTTCGGTGGTTCAGTGGCGACCAGGGCGGGAGCGACAGCAAGGAGGACACCAAAGTCCCTGATAAGAGTGGCAATGGTGACACAGAGGGTGAGAAGAAAGCCAGAGAGATTGCGAAGAGGAGCACCGAGTGGCATGATAAAGTGCTACGGAATGAAGACTTCGAGGCGTGGTTCTTTAGGTTGTTGCTTGAGTAAGTCGGCGCCCTCATGTCAGGCTATGTTTTTGGACTGGAGAGACTAACACCATATAGGTATGGCAGAGTCATCGATGACAATAGAGAAGAGATTGGGTATCCTGGTCCTTGACGCGGGAGTTCTGCAGTCTGGCGTTTGGTGGCAAGAAGAATGTGCGCTTGATAAGGCGAGATCATGATATAGCTTCTCTATACGAAGAACTAAAAGCATCACCACCGAGTTTCCAACATTTCCTTCATGTCTAGGCTTGGGCTATATCGACGTAAATCGACCAGACGAAGCTCACACAGCTTCCAATAGCCATGAGCGCTCTAGTTTATCCCTGGATATCCACTTCTCGCACTTTCTTACGCTCCCCACGTGCTGGCTGGGTACGCAGCCTTATCGTCACCCTTTCACAGCATTTGCGTAATGCAATACACACTCCGACCTACATTCTGCAGTGTACACAATCTTGGAAAAGTGAGTAGCAAGAACGCTCAAGCAGTGAAGACTAGCATCTGCGCTTGTGCGGTATCACAACGCGATAGGGTCAGGATAGGGAGTTACGCAGTCAAATCAGGACGTACGGGATCGGACAAAACCGTGAATGTAGGCATGGAGTCAGGGCGTGGACGGGCTTGGTGATGTTTTGTGAGGAAACAATGCGACGTGCTGTGATACTGGAAGAGCGTGGACATTTACCAATGCGTGATTGAAGTGTATCTCGACGCAAAGAAAACAACAACACTGCATCGAGCGTGGATAAGTGGCTTTTGTTCTACCGCTACATGTATCTCATGTCCGTATTGAGCGGTGTGAATATAGTATGTATCAAGAGACGCGTGCACCTATCGCAGAACACGTTTAAGTCGTCGAATGTTCGTAGCGCACCATTCGCACAATCTCTTCTCTTCACATCGACACACCGGCGTCTGTCCGTGCTTTCACGTCGATGCGGTTGCTTCCCAAAAGCGATGAATCCGAGTGCCTGCAGACGAGATGGGGCAAGTCTGTTTGTCTCACTCGTTATGCATCCAACAGTCCTATTGTCCGTCTCATCTGCCATGCAGACACGTACACATCTTGCGCCTTGTTTCGAAACATGGAACGGACCGGAGTATAGCGTAAGTCGTGCATGTGGAGCCAGTAATGTGAAAGTCTCGGCTTTGACGAGGGAGTTGGTGGTCAGACTCCTGTGAGACTTGACGCGCCACGTGGTTCGCGCGGCTGGGGTAAGCATCTGCTTGCCGAGTTGGTGTGCGAACAAGTTGTTTGATGCCAACTGATTGCGCCCCGCAGATGATTTGCGTACGAAACCCACAGCCGAGTGATCCAGATGTTTGGCTGTTGTCTTGAGAGCTTGTGTGTAATGTACCCAAGCCTAGGGTGCGCGTGGCGAACGGCCTGCAGGCCTCCCAATCGAAAGTGTCGAAAGCTCGATGCGGTTGGAACATCGACGTGCTGGTTTGATGATGAGTCTATTATACCATGGTGTCGACTGATCGTAACAATTTGACGGACCCTGATCGTTCACTCCGGAGTCCATGATTGCATCGCTGCTTTTAAAAGGCTTATTGTGAATATAAGGGGTTCTAAGCTTTGCACATTATCATGTGGTATGGTGGAGCTATGGTGGTCAGTTGTGCAGCTTCCAAGGGAAGGTTTGACGCGCTCCGGTCTGTGCCGGAAGAGCAGCATGCACGAACAGGGTCGATGCAAATCAGCGGAAAATGGTCAGTGAACTGAAACTTCGTTAGATGATCTTCGTTCTCCATTAATATTGGCACACCCAGGCGCAAAGATAGCGGGACATCCGAAGACACCCTGTCCCTGACGACAGCTTCCAAACATGCCCTGGCTAAACATACGGATTACCCATTTCCAAAGTGAAAACGATCTCGCTGGGTCATGCTAGGCGATTGGTTCGACTCCATGAGCAGGTGAAGGGAACTTCGCGGAGACTAGCCGCACGTTCAAGAGTTGTGTGAAGACTCGCTTGGTGCTCGTTCTTGGACCGCGACTAAGGGGTTGTGTTTGCTCGCTTTTGAATAGAAGGTAAACCTTGTAGGGTTGGTGACCCTGATATGCCGACCGGCGAAGCAAATAATAGTAATGTTAGATGTTAGGCGCCAGTTGATCCGTCCATTGGTGCTCGAAGTCCATGGAGTCGGACGGATCACGACAGCTGAGCTCTTGAGGCTGGCATATTGCCACCCGTCGACTCGACAGCCTTTGTGATGTCGCCTTTGAGTTCCGGAATGACGTTGGTGAGTTGCCACGCGATCTGTTCTTGCAGCAGTTGCAGGGCATCCGAGCGACCCTTGAGCATCTGGTTCATTCGTTGCACGGTCTCGACGAACTCACGCGTGAATATGTCTGGATTTCTGGAGTTTTCAACGTAGTTTGTGACCTCGGGCGGAATATCCATACAGACTGAGGGCGCCGTGCGTGAAAGCTTTACAAGGTTTTGAATGAGGGATTGGCTGCAGAAATGTCAATTTTCCCGGATGACCACGATGAGTTCGCATAGAGCTCACATTTCACGCTTCATTGCTTCCTGGGTTTTGTTGCCTTGGTGGTCATAAGACTGGACAATCAGGTTGTAGAGATTCTGCACTATGTCTTTCAGTTGCGCTTCGGCCGTGAGAGCTGCCACTTTGCCAGCATTAGATTAGGTCAATACTTTCACAGAGGAACTCACCGTCAGAATCTACTGCTGTCATGTTGCTTGTCCCTTCTCAGTGCCGCGAGGATGGTTGGAACCGGGAGAGTTGGTGAGGAACACGTACAACAACAAAGCGCGCTAGAATCTCGGCTAAACTCACTTTCCGAGCCTCACGTCATAGCTGCTCTTACCTTCAGCACTCTCCCACCGATGCGACTTAACAGTAACCTTCACCGATTTGTGCTTGTTGACACGCTATAACGTGCTTCAGCGAGGGTACAATTATGTGCGATACTTGACAATGACGGCAAGTACGCACCAAGAACCCGACACCCCCCTTTTGCAGCCATCAGCTCCCCCGGTCGCGGACAACAGTGAGCAGCCAGCACTTCTTCGTGCGTCTACTGCATCGCGCTCCGTGGAGGCACCGAAGTCCCACACCGACGCGGTCTCAGATAGAGCAACCGCAGCGTTCGTACGTCGCACGCTTTGCTCCCAGAATGTGCTCCTAGGCGATGGCGAGAAGGGCCGCACAACACCACGCCCGATTGAGGAAGTGCTTCCACCACTGAGTAGCTCAAATGATGTTGATCTTCAGCTCTACGGAATCATCTCTGTGATCATCAAGGAGTTTGTACATACATGGTACTCGAAAATCACACCCGATCATGTATTTGTCAACGAAGTAATTCAAATCATTGCTCATTGCACGAGGGCGCTCGAGCAGCGCCTCCGCAAGGTTGATCTAGAAGCAATGCTCCTCGATGAGATCCCGGAACTGGTCGAGAATCATCTTACCTGTAGGTAACCCTGCCGCCTACGCTTCGAAATGATGTCTGTCTAATCTTACGCCCTGAAGCGTTTCGCCTCGCAACGCAGCAAGCCTCCTCTCCACATTCCTTAGTTTCGGATTCTCGACTGGTCTACCATACTCTCCAGCCGCACCCTGCACTCAGTCCTGTTCCGACCGATCAGGAGCCGTCGACTATTGTTGAACAACGGGAAAATGAGTCCGCCTGGCGCCAGTTACTAGTTCAGGGTGTATTGGCTGTATTGCTACCTACCGAGGATTTAGAAAATGGCTGTCTTCGAGCCCTTGTGACAGAAATCTTTGCCGAAATGATCCTTGGAAACGGCATCAGCGGGAAAGCTTGCGAAGGCTGGCTGTTGTGGGAAGGTCTCACAAGCATAGCAAAAGTACTACAAGCCAGTGAAACGAAAGAGCAGGGTTTCGAAGCAAAGGATGCCATTCCTGAACAATCGATGACCCGCCTGGAGCGGTATGGCCTACTATCCTCGGGACAAGTTGACCAGACCGGATTGACGAATTCACTTACTGCTAGCAACGATCGGCATGAGACAAAATCCGTATTCATATCGGGTCTCTTTTGGGCAGCTGTCCAGTTCGTGTTCTTTGCATTCGCGGCGGTGCGCGCGCTGATCTCGAATCTTGCGACATCGTCCGCTCTTCCAATGCGATCCGTCGTTGCCGACAATCCACCCGTGGAAGCATCGAGCCAATCGCAGCTTTTAGACGCAGACACTTCGCCGTCCAGGCGCCCGTTGGGACTCAAAAGGCCTATCGTAAGCATGAGCTTGTGGAGCTGCATTGCGCAACTCGCTGAACTGAGCGTCCGCATGCCTTGGCTATCAGGCTCCATCTCAATGCTGCACTGGGGATTACTGGCCGGTCCAGGCAAGGTGGGTGACACCGATGGTATATTGGACAGGTAAGTCGCGACACTTGTTCCCTTTTTCAATGTGGTTGGCCATCAAAGAGGGGGCCCGACCACAGTGCAACGCAAGGCGCATTTAGTCCCGCATGCGATTTCAGTCACTTGACTTCGCTTCAGCGAATGCGACGGGCCGCAGGCTGGCACACTTTTCGACCCCTGTCGGGGCGCATCGTTTTATGCACGCCCCAGCACCCGTACCCGGCGGCAAACTCGATACGTTTTGGACCCACGGCTTGGCACGAGATTGACCCTCCATTATCATACTATCGACGACTGCGTCACTGTCCGTGCAACGCAGCAATGCTCAACTTGTACCTCGCATTGGACCGGCTTGCTCGATGATGCCCGCGGCTTTGGCAACATCGAAACACAGTTATTGCATCCTGAGCGTCTTATCGCGACCCTAGCCACTCCGAATGGCCCGCTTACGCGCCGGTTGATCAGCCCAAACCGTCCGTCCTGCTCGGGACTGGCCGTCCCATATGTGCAGGCACAGCATTGGTCGCAGACCCTGATCATGCCACCAAGCCTGTCGAAGATTGCGCCTCACTTTTCACTGCCTTTCTTCAGCCTAACGAGATGCGCCACTGCCTCCTAAGGTCCCTTTTCAAAAAGATGACCAGCGATGACGCTTGCCCAATAGCCCGGTTTTGCTCAACACGCCTCGCTGTTCTGACAGGGCACCGTCACATTCCGACGAAGACAGTCTTTGAGGTTCGCGTCAAGTCATGAGATTGTTTTGACAAGACAGCCAGCGAGTCGACCACTTAGTTGCGGCCTTGTGTTGGCTGCTGATCGAAGACCAAGGTCCGATGTGCGAAGGCAAGGGCAGTACATGCCGCTAGTCTTGCCTCACTCAGATGCTGGTTCGCCGGATCTCGCGGACTGGCCTCTTCATCAACCATCATGCACATAATCGGCAGATTGCGCGCCAACCGCAACGTTCATGGGACCCGCTGACATCTGCTGCTCTAGATTCTTTTCGAACACCATGCACAGGCGCGTCTTGAACCCAACTTTTCTGCCAGCCATACTCCGCACGGTCCGAGCGACGCTCTTCCCGAACAATGCTCTTGCCCCCGCGCGTCAGCTTCCGTCAGTCGACGAAACAAGGGAGATCAAGCATCGCTGTTCCGTCTCAAT
>TARA_R110002003_G_scaffold104_29_pt1 | contig 17562 bp, 17 predicted proteins | sample TARA_R110002003 | Tara Oceans TARA_R110002003 (sample SAMEA4396441) | marine metagenome | biome: Westerlies Biome; feature: [SRF] surface water layer (ENVO:00010504); material: water (ENVO:00002006), including particulate matter (ENVO:01000060) such as... | depth 5 m
TTCCGCCGTGTTTGCTTTTAATATGGCGTTCAAAGCCCATCTTCATACCATTCCTTCGCAATCGCCACTAGTTTCTCAATATCAAAGTCTTCAGTCCTCGCTAGGAAAAGTGCAAGCTGATCGGTGGTAGCACAACTTTGCCGGAAAGCCGCTTCATCGAAAGCCTCTTCCCAAGGAAACATCTTGACGCAGGGTGGTAGCCGGCGTTGGCTTCCTCTTAGTCGCCCCATTAAACCAGTCAGTATCTGTTGAACACCGAAATTGCCGGAAAACTTATTAGGGAAGGCTGCATTTCCGCGTCCATGGCACTGTGTGATAAGGGCGGAAAGGAGGAAATCTTTGCTGCCGATAAAATCGCTTGGCGTATGGATGTGAATCGCGAGCTTTGGATACTCTTGTGTAAGAAAGTCGAATTCATAACGAGTCTTCTGCGTGCCTTCACTTTCCGCAGCTGTTCTGCCGTCTGCCGCTGTGTCTATGCTTTGAGTCGTATCTTCCAGTTCCGGATCCTCGGCTCTGATTATGAGAATTCTCAACCATGCAAGCTGTGATTGGTTAATGCCACTGAAGAGCCGTCCTAGGTGGAGATATGAATCGAAGCTGACGGAGCTGTTGTAGCGTAGACTCAAGCCCCTCGTCTCGCATCGTAGTTGACGGTTGACAAATTGGAGCTGGTTGGCGACCATATATTGATATTCGCAAGCACGAACTCGTGCATCTTTTTGGTCAACTCGCATTTGCTCTGTGTGTGTTGCGGTGTTCCGTTGCTGAGCTTGCGGCGTTTTGTTCTAGGTAGTCCCTCATCGCCGTCCTCATCCGCAGTGGTAATCAGTGCGCCTGCGATCGTGTTGATGGGCGCATCTTGATCGAAACTGTGCAGACACAGCCATGCGACGCCATTTTTGTCTTCGCGATAGCAAACGCCCTTTTCCTCAAAGAAGGTGTAAGCAAAGACACGGTTGCGCAGTTCTCCCGGCAAGCGCAAAAATGGAGGCGCTAAATCCATAATAGGTGCTTTGAATATGGATGCTGCTGTGATTGAAGGCCGTGGCAAATTCGTGAAGAGATATCGTGCAAGAAGGCTGGCGATGATACAAAGTACCGGTACACGTGTGTTAGGAGAAGCGCAGCAGGCGGCCATATGAGGCACGTGCGAGCCACCTCAAAATGTATCTGACGTCACTGATATCTACAAGATTATCGAGTAAATGAAATAAGTACTTCACGAACGTTGTGTTACGCTTGAATGGCAAGTCACTTGTAGCTCATACACATTTACCCACTGTGACTTAGGTCCTTTTTGATGACTTAAATCTGCTACAAAGCACACCCCATCCTAATCTTTCCCCTCGCTCTTCTCCTCGACCCCATGCGAACTGCTATTCTCTTATGCCATGACCTCCCTGTAGAACCCATTCGCGGGTCTAGCATTACACTCATCCTTTAGATGCCTTTCTCATAGCAGTCCTTGGCTATCGCGATCAAGTCAGCAATACCGTTTCTGAGCGTGGGAACAAGAAAATTGTTGATGATTGTGTTCTTGCCACATGACACACGGAAAGCTGTCTCGTCGAAGTGGTGGTCGTGAGGAAAAAAGGTGATGTTTCGCGGCGTGTCGGTGACCTTGCATCCCTTCACCTTGTCAGCTAGCAAGATTAGAAGCTGATGCTGAATGTTGCTGTTGTCGGAGAGCTTCTGAACGAAGGTTGTCTCGCCGCGAGATCTGTGCTTGATCAGGAACGTTGTGAACAGGAGGCCGTTTGCGCGTGAAGAGGTCAATTGAGGGTGGTGAAAACTGAGCGAGGACTTGGGATGATTGACACAGAACATAAAAATGCCCGTTGATAGTCCCAGCTTCCAGTCTGTCTCGTTGGTCCTCAGAATTAGGTGGCGAATGCTGTCTTGGAAGCGAGGTGATAGACCGGCTAAAAACGTCGTGGCCGCGGTAGGGTCTTTGCCGCGGAAGATGATCGTGTTATACCGGATGCCCAAGGTCTTCGTCTGGTAGCGAAGTTGTCGACAGACGTATTGGAGTTGGTTGGCAATGATATGACCTTCGTCTGTCTTGCACATGCCAACCTTGTTCGAAGGTGGCGCATATATTGCGCCTTGATCCCGCTCGCACTCTGGCACATAGGTGTCGGTAGTCTCGTTATGGTATGAACATAGCCATCCTATACCGTTACGGTCTATAATCGCTTCGAGTCCGTGCTCCTCAGATAGTGCGTACTCGAAGATATGATTAAGGATCTCACCAGGAAGGAGAAGTAGCCGAGAAGACATTTCGCAGCGTGGGCGGAGGTTGAGAGATAGATAAGGAGGGCTGTGGTAATATGAGAGTTTTTAACTTAGGGGGAAAAGAAGAAGAGTCGATTGCTTTGCTGGAAGTAGTCGCATTGTCTTTCAACTACCTTGACCGCGCGGGAAGAGGTGAATGATGGTTGCCTTACGAGTGACTCCGAACTCCTACACCACTGCCCATTGTAGAGACTCTTGGAGACGTCGATGTCAGTTGCTAAGTGCAGGTCACTTCTAGAGCGTCAGCACACCAGTGTTCGTATTCATACCAATCCCTGACCGTTGAGATCCAAGTATCAACACCTCCATCAATCATCCGCGCAATCCAGCCTTCATTCACGTCGTCCGCGACGCCTCTGCGGAACTGTTCCTCGTTAAAGGCCTTGTTGGCAGGAAATAGGCGCAGATTTGCGGGCAGACGAGGCACAATGGCAAGCACATCTAGGACCTCCGGTTATTAATCGTATAAAGGTAGTGTCTCGTCGACACACATGTCTGATCGACACAGCGTACAGGATAAGCGGCACACCGCGTAGTTGCGACCTCCGTTACTAATATCTGATGGCCATACGGGATTGAGACCGGTAGATCTTGCAGACCATCTGCGGAGTTGACGCTTAGTCGCTAGCGCCGCAGTCTTCTGGGATGATTGTATTCAGGTATCTGTGGAGCATTCGTGGTAGACCTAAGGTGAAGTTGAGAAACTGCCGAGGATACTAGGTCCCTCCTCGTAACTCAATTCGGTGTAGAGGGCGATGCTGTTTCATCACAAGCCGAACGTCCTCGTCTCTTCATTTAGTTGGTGATTTATGAACTGCAGCTGAATCCCAACGACAAAACCATCGTCACCCTTCTTACATCGCGCCATCGTTCCTGTGCCCGTCACCAATGCATTGGACCATCCACCCCCATCATTCAGGTATATTTCTCATTACTTACTAATATGCTGCTGCTTGGTGTGCATGACGGCAAAGGTGACTGTTGTAGCGTGCGATCTCGATGTATAGCAAGCCGCTGGGTTCCTGCAGTGCAAACTCGAAGATGCGATTTCGAAGTTCCCCCTGCAATGCCGAGAACACGCAAGCCGTTAAATTTTGACATCTTGCTGAGGTCGTCGATCAGGCTGGTTTGTATTTAGGGTATTTGGTCAATTTCAAATTGTGGTGCTCCACGCCTGCCCGCTGGAGTGCCTTCATGAACGGGCGATTATTACTAAGCGCCAACAATGAAATAAATAAATTTTGCACTGTCTCGGCATTCACGAAACAAAAACAAACATTTCCTGCTTTGCTTTCCCGCCGGGACTCTCACTCTCACTCTCGCTTTCACTCTCATTTCATGTCATAGTTGGGGCAAGCGAGCGCCTAAGCCTGCCAAATACAACAGCGTCTAAGCTTTCCAATCACGACAACGACGACCTGCTCTCTCGAAACCAGTACATCACCGCCTCCTTGCGCACAATCAATCCGCTACCAACGGTCTGGTCGACTAGCGCACAGAGCAGTTCCGACCAGCTTCACCTTTTGCAAGGCTCGCTCTGCAACCCGCCCGACGTGAGCGCTCAAGCAGCATGGACCCTACCATACCGTGCCCTACTGGTGCTTGTCACCTCCTACGACTTCCTGCTGAGATGAGGAACCTCGTTTACCAACATGCCCTTCATGCGCCGACTGGAATAGCCTGCAAGGTAGTGCAAGGCAGCCACAAGACCCGTGAAGGGCGGCCTCACTTTCTTATTCTTCGCAAAGACTTCCCAGGGACATCAACGATGTCGACAAGCGAAGCCCTCTCGGGGGAGTTTCCAGACACTGTGGACCAAGATGCGAAAGCAAACAAACTTGCTAGCTTCGAACTCAATCAGCTCAAATACGTCTGCCGGCAGCTCAGGAACGAGACCCAAGGCCTTGTACTACGCGATAACGAGCTAATGTTCGAAGGCGGCTTGGGCCAACTGAAAAACTTCCTATGCACGGTTCCAGCATCACTTGTCAGCACGCTACGCCCGGTGTCAGTGATTCCCTCATTTGGCAACTTTCATTTACTGGAGGATTCTAGCGCTTGCGAATATCTGAAGGTGTTCTGTCGGCAAAATCCGACATTCTCCATACGAGTGCGACATTCCTGGCTCGATCTTTCGAAGGCTCGCTTCTTCGAGAATGCAATGGTGTTTGCTTTACATCTTCGAAAGGACAAATCATTTGGAAGAAGGCTCTATTTGTCACCTGCAACTCATGCTCGTTACATTTCATGGGCTTTGGAGTGGTCCCGCGGCGTACAATTGATCGATAACCTTGATGAGTATCCTCCAAACTTTCGAGTCTTTCCGCGGACACAATCCTTTGACGAGATGGTGCTTAGGAGGGCTCTTCATAATGATACACTTGTGGCGCGTCCCATGCCCGGTGGGATCGATGCAGCGATCGCTCTGGCGAGTGAGGTTCTTGAGCACGGAATCTAAAGGATCAGGGCCGAGATGTGCGGCGGGTTCAAAGATGGTGAAGTATGAGAAAACATTGAAGCTAGAGTCCTCAGAAGAGCATTGAATTGGTATGTACATGTACACGTGTGCAATATGGACGAGTAAAATGGTTAGCTTCAAGGCTTCACGTAACCAGGTTGGCTTCATCGAGCCTTACCACAACATCCATCTTGCTCTTCAAGCCATACCTAATTCACATCATCCTGCACCATATAGCCTCGAAGTATTGCCTTTGCGACCTCTCCACCATACTCCTAATCTCAAGCTTCCCACATCCATCCCAGCAACCCATCATGTGCAACGGCTTCTCAGACCGTTGGCTAAAGTGCAGCCAGCATCATTTGAACATGAAAGAGTGCACAACTACTCACCAGCCATGCAACATTCCGTCGTGCACTCGAAAAGGCAGTCGAATAGAGTGGCGTGAAGGATACTGTCCATACCATACGTCGAAATTGCCTCCAATAAAGAAGGCGCATTATGAAAAGTTCGAAGCAAACGCTCGCAAGCGCTGGAATGCGGGAGAAAAGCGGGTCTATGTCTACAAGGGAGATAAGCCGAGTAGTTGGGGTAAGTCCGGGAGCTGTGTTGTTATGTAGGGGCAGTGAGTATACTGGAGTGCCGTGGGGTAGTCGAAGACGATGTTAAAGCTGCCTATATTACATTCATAGCATAACTGGGGCGACCAGCGCCAAATAGTGACGATTTGTGAGACAACGCTCGAGATTTGGGTATAGCGCATAAAATGACAAGATAAAGACGACAAGTGCAGCGTCTGATGAGTACTGCGAAGCGTGAAGCAAAACCACTAGGTTTTCACCAACGTGTCCGGGTGATCTTGGAGCCACTAGCGCTCTCGGTCCACTCCAACAAACCATGGTCCGCATGCGCCCAGTATTCTCTTGCTCGCTCATAATGCCGCATCCGTTCAGCGAAGCTTCGCACAGCTATTATGTCTTTGAAGCCCAGCGGCCGCTCGTCCACAGGAACATCGTGGAGCTCAATGGCAGTGCCGGAATCTGCGCGCTTCGGTCTTGTCGGTCGTGGCGCACTTGAAGCCTGTACGTGCAGAGGCTTCCTCTCGCTAGGCGTTTGTCGTCGCGGAACTACTAATGGCTCTCGGTGCGCGGTCGAAGCCGTTCGCTGTAGCACGTCACTGGCTCGAGTGTCATTCGGCTCAGGCGAATTGGATGTTGAACGCAACGTGAGTCGTGAGATGGGCAGCCCAAGTGGAAGGAAGTCGCCGTGCTTTGGCGGCGGCATTGGCATGACATTAGAGTCAGGCGTTCTGCCTTGTAGGATGGAAACATGTGAATGTAGTTCTTTGTCTAGCCCGACCTTTTGACGAAGTCGTGACATGCTTGACTGCATCCTGAGCGGTCGATTCGCTCTTGTGCTTTCGGACCTGGCGACCGGCATGCTGCTCTGTCCTCCACTCTCGCTTTTGTGGTGGAGGTCGGAGATATGCGAGATTGACGCCGTTCTCAACCTTGAAAGACTGCGCCTGATAGAGACGCTCGGCCGCCGAATAGTGTTAGCGATAGTATCTGCCCGCCTTGGAATTTCGATGTTGCCCTGAGCCACGAAGGTGTGCGAAGGCAACTCGTCGGGCTCTAAAGTAAATTTGGTAAAGTAGTTGTCCAGCATCGATGGCTGCGCGTGAGACGACACATCAACGCCACTCACGTGTTTTGCATCAACGGGACCAGAAATAACCAGCGCTTTAGCTCTGGCCATGTTGACTATATGCGCGTTCCGGGAGGGTCATGGAGGATGGGAGAGGTGTGCTGCAGGGCCTATTAGCGCAGACTATCGGCTGAAAGTCGAATGTTTCGAATTGATTGGTGCTTGTTAGAAGTCAGGTCAAGAAGACCGGAGGATGCGACGACGAGGCGGAGTGACAATAAATCCTCGACTGATAACGGCTACGTTGATCTTTTCAGCAAGTGCAGGATACTAAGCTGCCACATAGCAGCGACAAACCTGATTGTGGATGAGCGCTCAGCTGCGAACCCGGATGACACAGAGTACATCTGTCGATAACCGGTCCGGGAGAGTTGTTGCTGCCAATGTCAAACCAGGGGTACATTACAGATGAGCCAGAATGGTAACAGTCTGTCTCCCGCAGCTCCTCACGTGGATGAATGGCGGCGAAAGGTCTCTGTACCTCGAGTCAGATCTTCCGAGACATTCAGTGTCTGGCGCACGGCGGCTATATCGGTGGATCATAATGTTCAGCTTCAGACCAGTCTCAAGATGGAAATGAGAAAGAACGAGGCCCGCGCTTCATATTATTTCGACAGGCGTGCAGTATGGCAGGACTCTAAGCAAAGGATGTAGATCCATACGCGGTGAGTCGTTGCAGATCGGATTCGTGTTGAGCCGGTCGTCTTGAACTTGCAGGCGAACACAACGCATAGGTCCAAGTCCGCCTCGTTAATTCTCTGTTACTATTGACGCTTGCTACTGTTGATCTAAGCAATGGGATGGACCTGGCTTTGGGTTCAGCGGGTAGCCTCCGCTTGGCGATGCCTCCACGGATATCTGTAAACCGGCACTTGAAAGCCGCGACTGTATGCTTGGCTACCATGTGCATAGCAAGCTCCTTGCGTACAATAGACCATATTCAACACAGCCATCATACATTATTCTGCGCCTGGCTTATCGACGCGATGAATGTATGGTGTGAGGCTATTCGAGCACGTCGAGACATGGCGGGTTATCGTGCCGCCGGACATGCGTGCAGGTCTGGCTACGGCGGGTATGGCGACGCGTCCATGATAAAACAGACCTACGTATGGTTAGCAGCCTCGCATATAACCCGTCGTGCGGTGTGGTGACGCTGTTATGAACGAGGTGAAGCAGACGACGTCTCCAAACTTCGGGATCGTTTCATCCCGAGGTGGTGCCTTCCGAAGCTTGGCGTTTTTTCCCACCAATCACGTCCAATTTCTCAGTTCGCCACTACCCACAAACCGTTAGCAAATGTGCGTAAGGCTGCAGGAACACTCTTCCTACATTCTCCTGCAGCCTCAAGATCCAGGAGCGCCCGTCATGCGACAAGCTTTGCACGATCTCCTGCCATCCCGGCATCGAGAGGCGCCAGACACTGACAGGTGTCGACGCATGGAGCTTGGGACTTCATAGCATTGTGCATACCATTGCAGGCGCATATAAGAGTAATGCCTCGTTGCGTCGGAAAGGTTGTTTATCATCAGCGAGTCTTTCGTTAACCGTTCAAGTCGTTCACTTTTTGCCCAACTTCTCTTCTATCGTTTCCTGGAGAACCGATCGGCCGGTCCATTTCCAACTGTAATATATTTACCATTTCCACACTCACTTTCTGTTACGAACGAACGAACGATCGAAATCTTTCAAGATGAACCACTCAGTCCTCGCTTTCGCTCTCATTGGCGCTGCCGCCGCTCGCCCTCACTCTATGTCAAGGAAGCGTGAGGTGCCCCAGGAGCACTCCCACAGGAACATCCTGAACGTCGTCAACACCTTTCTGTTCCAAGATAACCCGGACGACATTCAGGATTCCGTCTTTGGCCTTCTTGGAGCCGCGGCCGCGGCGGAAGGTGCCGGCAACATCGCCGACGCAGGTAAGCCTCTTCGAGTACCTCACTGACGAGAGCATTGTATCACTAACAACTCTTAGACTGCCTTCAGCAAGCCACTGCTGACCAGGCCTTCACCAACGCCAAGGCAGCTGGTGATGTAGATGGCATGACTAATGCCCTCATCTACCGCGCGTTGGAGCGTAACACCGGCAAGATTGGTCTTGCTTCTGTTCCTTGCGCATCCATCCAGGCCGTCAACCCCGAGATTGCTTCCCTTCAGCAGCACCAGGATCCCGCTGGAGAAGGTGCTCAAGACCTCAACAAGCAAATCGCTGCTGAGCTCGCTCGCCAGATTGCGTCCATTGGAGGTGACCCAACTCTTGCAAACGAGGCTTCAACGTTTGCACCGGGCGACCTTAATGACCCCACTGCTGCTGGCAACACTTGCGACGATCCCAACGACGATGCAGGGTGCATTAACTCTCTGAACCTCCGCGTTGACGATCTCTCGGCGGACGAAATCGCTACTGCGGTCGCGGATGTTGGAGGCGCCGGTGCCGCCATTGCTGCCAACCAGACAGTTGCCGCTTGCAACGTTACCGCTCCAGCCAATGGCAAGGATGCTAAGGCCGCGAAGGGAAAAGCAGCGAAGGCCGACAAGAAGGCAGCCCCCGCCGCTGTTGATAGTGCCGCTCAAGCCGATGCCCAGGCCGTTGCTGGAGCTGCTGGCGCTGACTTTGGAGCTTGCAGCAATCCTGCCATCAACTTTGGTGCTACCTCTGATGGCCGCCAGCAAGATGCCTTCGAGCCTGCTGATTTGAGCGCATTCAACCACGGATCAGCACTGAACATTGCCGTCATTTCGAACTTTATCTGCTCTCAGCTTAGCTCCTCCTGCAAGGCCAACGCAGCCGCTGTAAGCGCATGCGAAGGCGCAGCTTCGGCTGCTCAAGGCTTAGTGGGTGCGCAGGCTGCGGACGCTTTCAATGCAGCTATTGGAATCTAGTCTTATGGGGTTTGAATAAACGGGATCGTTGTCTCTTATGATGATATGGCAGACGTGTAGAAATATCGTGTATCAATGGGAGTTGGTGGATTTCTGCTTCCAAAAGTGCACTGCACATTTGACAATACATTCTTCAATTTACCACCTACTTATGTTTTGGGTAGGACTCGATACAAATTGCAAGCACATTGCCCCACTGCCTTGGCTCGAATGTCCCAAGAACCTCAAGCATGCAATACAAAAACAGCGTCGCAAGAGTATTCCTTCGTGACGCAGACGTGCATACATATACTGTAGAGTCTCGCGACAGAGCGTTGTGCTAGTGAAGCGAAGCAGGGACTACAGCCAATGACGACGTCGGGCTTTGGGGTTCTGCCAGTGTTGTCCGCCTCCGTACCATCGCTTGTGTGAGCGAGACCCATGCTGCGCTAGCAGTAGCACAACTATGGCTTGTGAGACTCTACGGTATATCCGATTATCACGAGAGTGGTGGCATGACCCAGCCCGTCCTTTACACGAACGCTTCATACCATACCGTCGGGTATTTTCCCAAGGCCATTGATTTGGTAGATCCCCGACCACGTCCTCAGAACCGCCTAGCGACGCACAGGATTGCAGCTCGTATGCGGTTGCCGCGGCCATCCAATCGACCACATTGCAGTGTCGCACATGCGGTCATCGTCGCGACCCGAGGTCAATACCCACAATTGGCTCTTAATTAGACTAATATAAATGCACAGCGCCGATGACTAGGTCAGAACAAGCGACTTCACCGCGGCCATCCCAACTGCAGTGGTCGTCACATCGAGTCGCTCCTTGCGCCGGGATCGAGCCGCGCCGTTCCTTATCTGTGCCGTAGCCGCGCGGACGATGAGCGGAGCATGCTAAGAGAAAAACGCTGTCATGGACCTAGTGTCGAGGACTGCATGGTATCCCGTCTGACACGTCGAGTTTTTGCTTGTCGACTTTACCACACTGAGCTATTTTACCCGAGGCTAGGTGTTGCTAGCTTTCTGAGCTTCCCACACCATCCTCACAACCCGCAGTGAAAAGGTCAAGAAGACGGGACAGCAAAGAGGATACAGGATTCTTGCACTTGGATTGAGGAGGTGTAGTTCCCCCGAGCCGTTGGTTGCACAAGGTTGAGCCGCAATGTCCGAGAGACATGCTGTCGTATTGCCACTCGCGCCATGGCACGTATAGAACCGGAGCTACTCAGTTACCCGCATACTGCGCGCGGTTTTGGCTCGATGCGCCTAAAAGACGTGCAGTCGTCGGTTAGGACGACTATCAACCGTGTACTTATCGTCGCGCAGTCAGGCATTCGTCGACGTGAGCTAGTGGGCAAGGAGGATTTGACATACCAATGCTAAGTCGACTACAGACGCAGGCAATCCAATCCGGTCAGTGATTAGCATTCACAATCGTTGCGGTGAAGGTACTTCGGATGCGCTGGCTGGTTCCACCTTTCGCACGGGAGGTATAGAATAGCGAAGCGCGGACAATCGTTCCCCCTACCAAGGTCTCCGGGATACTACATCCCAGCCGAAGCCAACATGCCGAACATATTGTCCAAACTCTTCTGCTTCCGCCGAAGCGGATCTAAGAAGACTGTCGAAGTTGAGCCGCCAACACCTTTGCCCCCTTTAAGCAAAACTCGAACGAGCTCCATTGCTCACTCTCCAATCCCGGAGAAGCACACATCTATCACGGAAACCCCGGGCAACAGGGCTGCATCGTCTCAATGCCGCACACTCATCCTCGATCTCGGGGACGTCTTGTTCCACTACTCCGCGCGGAATCTGACGGCTTTGTCGCCCTCAACCTTCCACGCAGTCATCCTGACGCCGGCTTGGAATGAATACGAATGTGGAAGATTGACCGAAGACCAAGTACTCGACGCAGTCGGTAAAGAACTCTCCCTGGAGCCAGATACTATTCGCGAGGCATTATTGCAATGTCGAGAAACGCTACATGTAGACCACGAGCTCTACGCACAGTTGAAAGCGCTCAAAGCGGAGATGAACGGAAATCTCAAGGTGTATGCCATGACGAACATCTCAGGGGTCGACTTTGGCCGTTTGAAGGCCATCTTACCGAGCTGGGACCTGTTCGATGCGGAATTCACTTCGTTCGAAGCCGGCATGATCAAGCCAGAACTGGGGTATTACAGGCACGTCCTAGACAACATAGATCTGACCGAGCCATCATCCGCCATCTTCGTGGACGACAAGGTCGCCAACGTCAATGCAGCGCGATCGTTTGGCATCCATGGCATCGTATTCAAGTCCGCAGCGGAGCTGATGCGGCAATTACGCAATCAGCTCTATGATCCTGTTTCAAGAGCTCGGCAATATATGAAAGAGAACGCCCGGAACCATGTCTCGCAGGTGGAGGGTGGGCCCGAGTTCCGTGACGTGTTCTCGCAGTTCCTGATCCACAAGGTACTGCAAGATGAGAGCATTATCAGCCTCTCGCCGGCAAACGCATCTGCCGCAGAAATCGAAGAAGTTATAGGAAAGGCTAGACGGGAGGCGAAGACATGGAATTATTTCATCGGCTCTCCCGTCGGGACAACAAAAGAGTTTCCAGAAGACGTCGACGACACAGCAACCGCCTTGCTCGCGTTTTCGCCGCCCGCCAGCTCTGCAAATCCAGTACTTGACCGCTTCTTGGCAAATCGGCATAACCGAGACGGGCTTGTGCAAACCTACTTTGATGAGAAACGACCTCGGGTGTGTCCAGTAGTCCTGACGAATGTGGTCCGCGTGTTTTACCACTACAATCGAGGGGCGGACATCCAGAATGAGTTCCAGCACATTCGTAATGTCTTGCTGAATCGCGCATACGTCGATGGCACGGCAATGTACATCTCGGCGGAGCCGTTTCTCTTCTTCTTCTCATGTCTCGTTGCGGAGAACCCTGGGGCTGTTGAGCTACAGTCCTTGCGTGAACCACTAGCGTCAGCTCTTCGAATGCGAGTCGGTCGCCGTGGTGATGCGTTTGCTGTCGCTGCACGCGTGCTAGCATGCCAGTCTCTCGGCGTATGGGCAGACTCAGACGTTGACTACCTCAAAGAGTTGCAGGAGAGCGATGGAGGGTGGGAGGTTGGGTGGGTGTGCCGATATGGGCGCACCCAGAAGCGCATTGGGAGTCGAGGCGTCATCACTGCTTATGCGATCAAAGCGCTGGAACAGAATGGTGGAACAGCCGTAGAGTATTGAAATTGCAAGTCGGACTGGTCAAGTTTGTGACGCTGCATGACTGCCTGTGATAGAAAGTGGATTTCCGTCGCCGATTGAACACAGGAATGTTAGGCGATGTCAGGCCGGTGCGCGTGGGATCTTCAGGCTGCTTGAACGCGTGCTCGATCGGCAGCGTCCCGCACCTCGTGCTGTGCTACACCCCACGGAAAGAACCTCGTGATGCAGCCATAGACTCGAAAAGAATGTCAAATAGCATCCAATTAAAGGAGGAAGCAGTCGGTCGTGTCTGCGTACTGCCTAATCAGGACACGGACATGCGCATCGGGATATTGAGCGCCTTGGTGCGTGATGTGAGGTGCATTTGCAGCCGTTTTTCGCGGGCTGGCGCGGATCCTAAACGTCTCGTCGCGCTCCAGCCCTAGAGAAGCAGGGTCTCGTGAGGACGGCCTCCAGATCGTGGGATACCTTCGGGATCGTGGAACGGCCCTCGCTGCGGTAACTGCATGACGTCGGTGCAAACACCATCAGCTCGGTTCAGCAGTTGAGACGCGGTCGCTCTGAACGGGTGCGGACGATTGGTGCAGTTCAGCTGTTGTTGGCAAGGACAAGAAGGGAAGACAATGTCCAAGTGTGCAGTAGCCGCGAAACCGGACCCGCAGTGTCGAGAGACGGGACGAATCGAACTGCTCAAAGTGTTCCCTCACGCGTGACATGTGCACAGCTCGCAGGTCAGCTCCTCGCCTGGTGGATGTTGCGTGTTCTCGACTGCGCAAGTGGAGACGCGCGGAGCAACAGAAGCAATGGCAGCAGAGCGGTGGCCCGTCGTGCGTCCCCGCGAAGCCCCCAACAGGCTCGCATGGTGTTGGCAGCGGGAGTGGGCGAAAATGCGGTCGTGACAAGTTGCAGCAGCCAAATGCAGGGGCCAGGCTTGCTGGCTTCTTCGGGGGTTGCACGGACCACCGCCGTCCACATCGGGTGTGGTGCAGGCGCAAAACGCGTCGTCGCGTCGCGTCCGGTTCGCACGCCAGCAGACGGCCGCTGGGGCAGGCGCCTCACGTGCGGAGCGCAGCACAGCACAGCACAGGAATGCTGCAACGCCGTCTTCAAACAGAAAACGCCATCACCGCGTGGGCCGCAGCGACTAAGCGTTGGACGACAGACACGGGCTCAGCAATTCTGCGGCGCCAGCTGCTTTGGTGTTTCGTCTGTTCGACGATTCCTGGCCTAGCACTCTGGGCCGCTTTAGCGCCATGTTAGCGTTTAGCGGCACACGGCCGTCAATCCTGCTGCTGCCCCGACATCCCAACCTCACCGCATCACTCTCCTCACCCTCACGACTTCACGACATCTTTCGACTTCGAGCCGAGCTCGCCCGTCGCACTGCCATGCGCTGACGGAGACACGGCAAACTTCTCGACGACCGTTTCCTTGCGTCCCTTTCGACTCCACTCTTGGTATCCCGCGCGCCCCATGGCCGTGGAGTAAGGCGCCCGCTTGCTCTGCCCGTGCTGCCGGACTCGCACCGCCATCACCACCAGCCCGCCTTAGACGTCCCCGCAGTCCCCATTGCCACCTTGCGCGCGCACCGACGACGTTGGATTACCCTAGCACGTCGTCGCTGGGTTTTGTTCCATCCGCCGCTTCATTGCGCGTTGCTGTCGGTGCTGTGAAGCTACGCCCCGTCGCTTGAGCGAGCCTTCACGCCTTTGCCTTACTTGCGCGCCTCTTACGACAGGATCCCGGCCTACCCATCGCGCATTGCAGTGTGGTGCGCGACGCCGAGCGAACCGCTTCATTGCTACATCAAGGGCGCGACGAGCCTGATCGCTTGTGTAACCCCTGTGCAGCCGCACAGTCGCGTTCGCAGAGTACCAAACAACTGCTGCTTCCCGAGATCTGTTCACCACTCACCCTGCATAACCCTGCCTCATCGCCACATCGATTGGCGGATCCCGCATGAAATTAAAGCATTGATTGCTCTATCGCTTGAACTGCTTTGCACCCCCTTGCAGAGTCTTTGAGATTGAACTCTTGAGGCAATCGGCCCGTCACCAACAAAGGGTAGATTATCACCATACCCCGCTGCTTTTCGACCACCAACATGGATTCCGAACGCCCCCATTTGTCCATCACCCTCCCAAGGAATTTCCAGTTCCACTACCGGGACGGGCACATTCCCCAAACACCAGAACCAGAGCCACAGCCGGAAGAGCTTCAGCCGCCACCGCCGCCGCGACAGACACTAAAGGTCCGCCGCAGACGCACTACCATGGTCCAGCACCACGATGAATTCGACTTTCCCGTCGAGCAGCGACCGATTCCTACCATCGAAGCCCCAGAGTTTCACTCCGACGCCTCACTGGACCTGCCCTTGTCAGCACCCGTCCAGAACGATGCCTATCTGTCTCCTGGCTTCAGCTACACGCGTATGATCTCCCCGCCAAAGACGCCAGTGGCTCAAATGAGGACTGTCATGAGCTACGACGAACCGCACGATTGGAACGACATTGATCAGTCCAGCCAGAGCGAAAGCTCGAGCCGACCAACTTCGTCCTCTGGCTTCTCTGACTCGTCCATGTCGTCTCGAGGAAGTATCGAGTCTTTCATGTCGCGGGGAGGAAGCTGCACGAGCCCTGAGGAAGAGATGACCGATCCCTTCCTAACCTTCTCACCTGATGTCAAATACGCCCAGCCAACCTCGCCTCTACCGGAATTTCAACCCATGCGTCCTGCGAAGAAACTCAAGCTGAGAGCGACCTTCACCGAGGATATGGACTATCACCTGTGGATGACTTACATGAAGTACTTGCAGGATCCGACCGTGACGCCGTTCAAAGCTCTGCCGGGCACCGTGCCGCCGAATGGTGTCTGTCATCGCGTCGCTCGAATGGCTCGCAAGACATGGAAAGGACCACGATCGACGCGTCTTGGCTCTCGTTCCAGAACGCAATATGGATCACGCTCAGGAACCCCCGATACGATTAGGCCGTTGAGAAGTGGCAGCAATACTCCGGTGGCCAGGGCGAGCAAGTCGTTCCTGCGCTATCCCACAGAGAAGCAGTGTCGCAAGCGATTGCGCGATGTGGCTAAGCAGAAGCCGACTCTTTCCGCTCACTATCAGCGTCTCCTTCGAAGGTCGCCCTCGCCATTGCAGTCTTCACCGCCGCAGGAATCGACTCAACCTCCGTCACTGTCATCTCCCTTCGCGCAGGACTCGACGACCTTCTCTACTCGCGACATGAATTTTTCCCTTGCTACAAGCACTGCGCCATCGATGCAGATGGGGAATCCTCTGTCGCAATTGGCCGGCGCCACGCCTCGTCCAACCCCAAGGACCTGGTCAAATGTGCGAGCATCAGCCCACCAGAAGTCGCAGTCCCTCCATATCGGTCTCGGACTGGGACTCGGTAGTGCACTCGGATCTTCGTTCCGGACGATGTCAGAGATGACTGATGTGAGCATGCATCAGTCGAATGCCCGGACATGGCATGCACAGTCATCCGCTGCTCAACCACCCCGTCTTGGGTCCCCCTTCCAGTTGCATGCACCGCGACCCATCTCGAGGGTGTTCAAGCGTCGTGCTCTCAACAGCAGCTTTGAGGACAGAGCGCGGAACCGCGGCAATAGCTTCGTCGACGAGCTCTTTGGTGCGCCAGCGGAGTCTAGTCATCGCCGCGTTCGCAGCCGTGGCTTCAGCCTAGGTGACATGAAGGATGGTTCAAGACGACTCCCATTGTGTTCAACTCCAAGCAACGAGGCCAGCCCGTTCTTGAACCCCGCGTCAGCTATGCCAAGCCCGGCTCCGACCTCGCCTGTTGTGCCAGCTGAGATTCAGGGTCAGGCAACGGTCCGCCTGGGCTCACCTTTTGGGAGCCGTCCCAGGAACACGTTCCCTCGTGCCACTACTTCGCCGCGATGCCCAGCGACCCACCATTCTTCCCGCGTTCCTAGACGACAATCGTCTTCCTGTTCAAGCAACAGTTGCATATCAGTATTTGCGAATGCATCATGGGCGTTGACACTAAGGACTTCATCCGCGCCGCTATAGCGGTGGGGTCTTGTCGTTGCGAGCATATACTTGCCATGTGCTCCATCTGAAAAGTATTTCTTATGTCTGTTCATATCGGCCTCACCTTCACATATCGACGACCCTTCGACGTGGCAACATATCTTATGTCTCGACTCTCATCGACAATATTCGAAGGGCCATGGGAGATTTACCTTGCGTTTCTTAGTTTCCTTGGGTACAACGGTTCATGACGATAACGGTTGCATGTGCCCACCATGTCTCTCTCCAATCTATTTCAGTAATGCTGAGGCAAGCATGGCGGCGAGGAGTCGAGCGTGGAGAGGTCGAGGTGACTCGGACCTTCACGATCTGTCAGCCTGAACGAACCACCTTGTCTGGTCACTACGAGGTAGCCTTTGGACATGAGGCTGCCTTGTAATTGCTCTGCCTCTTTTGTACATTTCAACAACTTGGCACACGATGCCTAGCCATATTTTGCTTCTCTTTCTGAGCCCGCAGCATAGCGTGGCACATTGCATTCCTTGCTGGCCCTTAAGCCCTCTATCTCCTTATCACGACGGCATAACGAACATTATGATGGGTCGGCGAGGCAACGGTGTATTTGGATTTGCGGATTCGGGCTCTTCACGACGATCAACGACATCTCGAAGCGTGAACGACTGATCCCTAATCTCTTGTCTTATTGCGGGGTCTGCGTCGGAGCGGCTTCGAGTCGGATGGAGGATGGCTGGAGAGGGGTTACGGTCAATAACGATGAACGGCTCCCATGCTTGATAGATCAGCTGGTTCTCTTGATGGAAAGAAGAAGTCTGGAGCAGATTAGCTAGTTATGAATGAAGTGGAAGAAACTCTGAGAAGCGAAGTGTGTGCCATGTCAGCTCCGGGCTCCGCCCAGCCGTGCCGTAACCGTTTCGTAACGTGTCGTGCACAGGCGCCATCATAGCTCGTCTGTTCCAGGTACCATGGTTGGGCGTAGCGTG
>TARA_R110002003_G_scaffold180_6_pt1 | contig 17559 bp, 27 predicted proteins | sample TARA_R110002003 | Tara Oceans TARA_R110002003 (sample SAMEA4396441) | marine metagenome | biome: Westerlies Biome; feature: [SRF] surface water layer (ENVO:00010504); material: water (ENVO:00002006), including particulate matter (ENVO:01000060) such as... | depth 5 m
CGGTGCTTTGCAATGCCAGCTGAGAACGAGGACAGGCGTTGCTGCGTGTCTTGGCTACCTTTCGTCAGTGTTGTTTACCGTAGTGCGTCACATCGGACTGCCCTACCTCGATACTCGGCTGTACTGAGTTTGTACGTGCGCGTAACGAATAAGTAGCTTTTTTTCAAGCACTTTCGCGGGTATGATAAATTGAATGAGGTCCAGCAACTTTCTAGCAGGTTTAAGACACTCTCGAGATAGAACGCTCAGTGCCTATTCGTCCTCGCTAAGGGGACTAAAGCTAGCTAGGTTCATCCTTCTGCAGAGCAGTCGAGGTTTCAGTAGTCGCACCTAAGCTCGCGGTCCAAATCATCATCCCCAGACGCACACTGACGAATGTCAGTGCCGGTAGTGATAGCTCTGGTGCCATCGTCGACAACTTGTATGATGCTACTGACGAGCTGATAGCTGCGACGCCTCCATGATCAGTGGTAGACTTTGGCAACCGGCGTGGCTGTCTCAGTAAGACAACCCTGGCCAAGAAAGAAAGTGCTGGCTACCACCCTTCAGGAACGGCGATGCTCTGCGCTGTATATCTTGTGGCCAACTGCGCCTCTTCGTCGTCCAATCCGAATTCGGTAGTTCATAGACGTTCGTCAATGTTGCTCTTGCGCAGCCTGGCATCGAACGGGAAGGAAGGAAACTGGTGTCGTCTCAAGATGACGGGAAAGAAAGACCATGGGGAGAACTTGGCCAAAACACGCGAGATCTAGGACGGTAGTGACGTCTCGTATTGCTCCTTCCCCATTCACGAGCCAAGCCGACGCTAAGCAATCGATGGCACCACGACCGTCGACGAACCCTTGAAGTGGCTCGTGCTAGGAAAGAGTTACTGCGGTGTACCGGTATTCTAATCTAATGCTGGTCGTTCATATCATTATTCATCGTGAGCCTTATGGCCTTAAATCGCTTGCGAGACTACAACATTGCTCCCGCCTTTCGGGCTCTGCCCTTCGTGCAGCTGTGGACACGTGCTGCGACCACGCCCCGTGCACGCGCTCTGCATCGCGACATTGGCGACCAGCGCTTGGTCGCCCTAGTGGCCGCAATCATCAAATTCTAGACCAAGGTCCTGCCAAGTGGTCATAAGCCTGGAGGTGTTGCCAGGCCGTCGCACTCGACCGCGACCTCGATCTTCCTCGCCTTGGCGCCAATCGCACCGCCCGGATGATTGCGCCTGAATACATCCCGGACACCTCCCTCTTCCCTATCGTGCAGCGCCTCGGCCACTGTGAGCGCGAGCATGTCGCCCACTGCGATTGTGACCGTCGTGCTCGTTGTCGGTGCGCATACTCCGAAGCTCGTCTCCTCGAGCTCATGTATCGGCGCAGGCAGGAGGATCGCGTGGGGATGCGCTTGTAAGAGAAGGCACTCGGATGCGCGTTTGTGCGAAGTGATGGCGAGAATGGGTGTTAGGGTCGGGATGTGGGGTAGGAGGGCGAGAAGTTCGGATGTTTTGCCGGAGTACGAGATGAACAGGATCGCGTCATTCTGGAAGTGGTCAACACTGTCGTCCGCTTGATAACCGCGTATGGGAAGACGCGCTTACCTTGCGAATGTCTCCCAAATCTCCGTGAAGCGCTTCGGCGGCGTGCATGAAGCTGCACGCCAGGCCGAGGCTCTTCATGGTCGCCACAATCTTGCGACCAACGAGCCCGCTCTTGCCGACGCCACATACAATGAGCTTTCCACCAGCCTCATTGACTTTTACCATGGTCTCAACTGCCTGCAGCAGACCATCTTGCGCCGCTTGATCTGATTGGTACAGCAAGGTGACTTGTGAGAGCGCGGTGGCTGCTGTGGACAGGACATGGACAGCGCGCGACAGCAGACGCGTGCCCTCGGGATCGCTGGGAGCCAGAGGAGGCGTGAGTGGCTGCGACTCAAATTCTGCGCGTTTGCGCTTGTGCGAAACCGGCGATGAAGAACATGTGATGATAGCAGCGGCCATTATTCTTGCGAATCTGGGGCTCCAACAAAAACACCTCGGGGCAGGACAGGGCAGTATAAACAATTCCACGAGCGATCTGTAGGCGGCTCGACGCGTTCCGAGGATCTAGTCGCTACCGGAAAGCGTCGGAGGGTGGCGAGACTCGGATTTGAAGGTGTAATACTCTGGGTATCAACGACGCGGTCTGCCAACTAAATCCTCGCACAGCCAACAATGAGCGGCAAATGACAGCTGCAGCTGAAGGGCCAGTCTAACGAAGAAAGGAGGGCGAGGGCCACGCTCCATTAATAATTCACACATGCCGGCGACCTCGACACGGCGTGCAGGTCTGGCCCACCTCATTTCCAAATGTTATGGCGTTGAAGGAAGGCCGGCGGCGTGTACCCTGCCCGCTGTCGGTTGATAAAGAATGGTCTCATCGCCGCTACTGCACCAGACCCCACCAAGACCCTGCCAGGACGCTTGAAGCAACCGCCTAACCCGACACAGCGATACGCCATGTCATCCATCGCGCCCAACCATCAAACCACGTTTTTCGGCACCAAACCCTGAGATCGCGACAACGAGTCCACCACCTTTGCCGTCTGACGTGCATGGCTATGCCTCCGCCGCGCCCGGTCCGTCGTGAGCGGATGCCGCTGCGTCGGCGAGTCTGGTCCTCCGCGCGCCCATGCACGTGAGCGCTTGCTCGCGCCCGTCCAGTAATGACATGCCGAGCTCTCGTCGATACAGCTTCTGCGCTTTCTCGGAGCCCGTGAGGAGCACCATGAAGCGCAAATCCTTCATTTCCAGCACGACCTCACGGCAGCAGTGGATGATCCATTTGCCCAGGCCAAGGTTCCGGTATGCGTCTTGCAGGTAGACGTCCGTGAGATAGGCGAGGGTCGTGTAGTCTGTGACCATCCGGGCCATACCGATCGGTGTCTTCTGCTCGTCCTTATCTACTTTGTAGAGACCGAGCGTGCAACTGTTGTCGAGCATCGCACGCAGCGTTTCGTCTGAGACTGGGTGCGCCCAGAACATGGCCTCAGTCGCGAAGGCTTCGCGAACAAAAGCGTGAGGCAAAAGCTCTCGTGCAGTCGAGATGATAAAGGTTTCCGCGTCGATGGTGCGTTGCCATTCCCATGTTTTTTGGTCCATCTTCCGAGGTTGACACGAACAGAATTCGATGCCGGTTGTTGAGTACAGTCGCCTTGTGCTTAAATATCCTCAGCACTTTTGACTCATCGCAAAATCGGGCTACGAGATACAATTGTTATCCGTCGGGAGTCATTTAGTATTTCAGATGACTTGCGCGGTAGACGCCAGCCTCGAATTACCGTTTCGCGTGGGGACGCGCACAGGCTAACCAGCAACGAGGCAAGAGCGACAGGCACCACCTGCGATCGCTGATCTCCCGCTCTCAACCCACACTTTATCAACAACTGTTCAACTCCAACCCATCTTGCCAACGCGATTCTTCCACCCTCTTCGACACGACGATTAACCCTTTCTTGACTCCTTGACCGCTTCTTCGCATAGTGCTCTAGCATAGCAAGTCTTGGAGATTCATAGCTACTCCGCATCCGGGGAGTTTGGGGCCAGCTACCACCTACCATGCGAGGTCGTTTCGCGATTCGATCGGCTTAATCCTCTACCTTGACCTGGAACTAATGAGACGAGTGCACAGACATAACACGAGAACCGGGAAGCAAAGACTACGTCGCGTAAGGAATTCCTGCGGTAAGTTTACTGAAATGCCCACTTAGAAGTCTGAGCCCGACGATCACATCGCTACTGCTGAACAAGTGTGATCCTCATATGCGCCTCCAACAGACAATAGTGGTTCTTCTCGGGCGCTCGACGGATACGAACTCTTTTTACAAACTGTGCTCACATCTCATGGTAGCTTGCCGGTCCTCGATCTATAGCCTAGAGTGTTACGAGTAAGTGTATCTCGTGATCTTCGTACTGCAGTGGCATGCTCGCGTAGGCGGAAATGGAAACATGTCATGCATCGACGTATGCAGATTGAGATAGAACTCCTCGGGAGGAGTACCCGCAAGGTGCGTCAACACAGCCTTTGCACGTTGCCGGAGCTGGGCATGGCTGCGCCCTTGGTTCCTCAACACATGTGGGGTATGTCAAAGCATATGCAACGCGGCAGTCCGGCTAGCGCTCAGAGTGGCCTTTATTATCCTGTTACGTTCGTATGGGAAAGGGAAAAAAACACAGACATGCACAGAGATGAGATGAAGGGCAAAGTAGCCGCCTAGGTGGGACAGAAAAAGGAGCTCGGTCGCATTCGTCATAGCGCCATGCTAGTCCACTCTCGGCTTAGCCGCGGCCTGTTTCAGCGCACAGAATTCCTTGACAGCAATGACAGCGAGACCTCCCGGAACAACGACTTGAGGATGTGCGCACGTGTCGGTACTCCGGGTTCTTGTTATGGCACATATACGCCTTTTTCTTCTTCTTCTTCAAGACGTCCAATGTTTCATTTGATGATGTTACATTGTCACAGCTCGAGAGTACCTAGGTATCACAAACCTACCACAACAGGATAGGTTTGATCGTGGCACCCGTGTGCATATCGTGAAGGGCTTTTTCGAAGTCATCGGACTAGGCATAATGAGTCTTGCGGGACAAGGGTGTAGAGAATCATATCGCGCGACTCACTTGGTATGTTTTGGCCAACTTCTCAATAGGGCTGTGGCATACTGATCAGCTCAATACAGGAAAGACTTCTACCATGGACACGTACAATCTGCCTTGGCGATACCATTCAATCATCTGCGGAACGAACTGGATGATGGATCAGCCTCTGCCTCCTGAAATTCAAGAACGGCGGTATCACCTTGGAAGGCTTTGCATTGCCCTCGATGCAACCACGAATACCGGTTCCGAACTGTAGCATATCAGTGCTGTGCTCATTGCACATCTGGAAGACTTACACTCAGCACTGGAGCTAGGTCGATACTCATCTGCCCGTTGACAATGCCAATGAGAATCGTCTGGCCCATGGGATGCAGCGACTGAACGCCGGCATCGATGATCGCAATGACGCCAGTGGTATCGATGTTGGCATTGGTACCCCTGGGTGCTATCTCTCGGATAGCTTTCGCAAGGTCTGTCGTCAGCGATGGCAATTTGGATGTGTCAATGACATGCGTTGCTCCGACCTCTCTCGCCAGATCAAGTCGCGACTTGATCCGGTCTACGCCGATGATTGTCTTGGCTCCTCGTACCTTCGCTGCCATAATTGCAGCCATGCCTACACCACCCAGACCGAATACCTGTTAACATGTATGAGCAACGAAGCTGGGTCAAGCTACCACACAGCGCGAGTACTCACAGCAACAGCGTCATTTTGACCTATGTCCGCAAGCTCAGTGACCGCGCCCGCTCCCGTTTGAAAGCCGCAGCCCATTGGCGCGAACAACGTCAGCTCCTCTTCGTTCTTTACTAATTGCGTCACGTTGAGGGCCGATGTGCCCTTCACGATCGCCAGACTGGAGAAGCTCGACTGGCCAAAGAATAGCCCACTGATGGCCTTTCCATTTTCGCCCTGATATACGTCAGGAACACTAAAAATATTCCTGGTGTGAAACTCGACGCAGTATCCCGGGGTCTCGTCCACACAGGCGCGGCATTCTTCGCTGCCACAATAGTCGAAGCTCAGCAAGACCTTGTCACCCTCCTTGACATGAGATATACTGCTCCCTGTCTTTTCTACGATGCCTGAACCTTCATGCCCGACAACCTTGGGATACGGCGTGAATCCTGGCGATTCTGCTGGTAAGGCCGACATTGCGACATCGGTGTGGCAGATGCCAGATGCGACAATCCGAACTAAAATCTCATCTTCTCGAGGCTCTCGTAGATGTACCTTCTCTTTCTTCCATACAACGGCTCCATCTTTAGGAACATCGCTAACAATTGCTGTTGCTGAGATGGGGTAAGGGGCCATATCGAAAACTGCGCAGTTGTGGCAAGGATTTGTTCCGTGGAAAATGAGCACGACGGAAAATTGAATTGAGTACCACTGCTGACACTAATGCCGCACGAAGCTGCGGGCAACGAGGCTACATGAGTTGTGAAACTTGGGGTAAGTTCCCCAGGTGGGGTATCACGTGTTGCTACCCTCGGCTTATTTCAAGCTAGCCCACGGGTGAGAATTCCCCGCAACCTGTTTATTCGTAGGTATCGAGTTTGAAGCCGAGGAATCAAGGACGGGTAAGATTCCTGCCACCGCAAGTGAGCTTGTCATACCAGGAATGTAAGCATAAGCCCAATAAAGCCTACTTCACGGTCGCGCTGGCGAGAAAAGCGCCGATGAGTTGAGCAAAGTACAGGGTGCTGCTCCAGTATCGTCGCACACTCGTCACCTTCATACTCGCCAGATGGGTAGCGACTCTCCGAATGCTGTTTTCGAGCGTCACCGGGCCTTCGAAAGTCGATGGTGCTCAAGTAGCCCCACATTGTATGGAGGTGGACGAGCAGACATGAGGACCAACAAGGAAGAGCCGGAGCAAGCTCCGCAATCTCCATGTATAACTTTACTGTTTGTTTTATCACCACAATTACGCTCGCGACGCTTGCTCAGTGGACCTCATCACAAGATAAATTACCTTTTGTTCACCGTTCTCGCTGCGGTACCCCTCCAACACTTTTATATCTCGATCTGAATATCGTCCACAGTATTGCAAACCGCATTTGCATTGGACCACAAATGGATCAGGAAATGCGCCCATACAGATAGGGGAAGCACTGCAAAGTTATTTTGTACAGATCAGTTCTTCTCCGTATGCCTACGGCCACATGGAACACGTTCGTCACGTCGTTAGCCATTCATAGCATCGCCAAGCATGAACAGTACATGATGAGGCCACGGGCTTGTTGTCTCAAGCTCACATGCTCTGGCGATGGACCACAGTGCCTTGGCGGAGTCTGGAGAAGAATGTGTGCTTTACGTCGCAGTGCAGCAGGCTATCAGTTGGGGATTTTCCCTCATGGTATCCTGAGCGCTGGCCGTTGTTTTGCGTACCTACTCCATGATTAGTCGCCGAGCAATCATGATCGCATACTAATCTTGGACAGGCTTCATCAAACAGCAGAAAGGCTTTCACGCGTGGATAGTGCTTCCTTAGGCGTGAATCAAGATTGCAAGAGGCAACCATAGCAGGACGATTGCAAATCGCAATATGCGCTCACCATGTTTCACGCCCACTGCTATTCCCGAACTATATATACATTTGGCTGTTTAAAAACTCATTACAAACAATAACAGAATCATCTCTACAGTCAACTTGTACTCTCAACCATTCTACATCTCAAGCGAAACCTCCTTTCGTTGACCATATACCGTCAATATCTTCAGCCCAAGCATGTTATGCAACCCTTGCTCTCTGTCCCCTTCGGTCTCGATCGACGAGCTTACAGCATTTGGTGGGCTCTCCATATCCAATGTTCCAGAGACTCCGATGGAGCAAGTCCGCCGATTCTTCCGCGGAATGAGCGGATCTGATATACTCGAGTATGGCCTCGGCTTTGAAAAGACCGATGCCCCGACGCTGGCAAAGAGCACAATTGTTGTAGTCATGGACTTCGAGAAGTTTGAATTTGAGCCACGTTGTCTTACGGAATATGGCCTCAACACCTTCACGCGGAAAGAGATGATGCCGATTCTGGCTAATCCAGGCCCACATGGCGAGAATCTCCTTCGCAATATCTACTACTACCACATTCGCGTCCAAGAGAGCGCACACTACGTGAATCGAAAGTGGTGCCCTGGTAACCCGGAGAACAATCGTTTTGGCATCACTCGATTTGCAACCAAGCAGCAAGCCAAGGACTTCTTGACAAGCTGTATTGCATGGCCAGTCGACGAGACAAATCCCGATGGCAATAAGTGTCTAGTAATATTTCTTGGCCACGCCGTTGGCAACGAGATTGAGATGCTGCAGCAGGAGTTGGGCGTCGATCCATCAGTCATCAGTAATGTTGTTGCCATTATTGATACCCAGGACATCGCACGCGAAAAGGGTATTCGTGGACGTGGCCAGAAGATTGGTCTCGGTCATCTCATGGATGTCTGTGACGTGAGCTTCCGCGATGCGCATACTGCCGGCAACGATGCAGCATACACCATCATCGGTGCTCTGCAGATGGTCATAGAGGGCAAGTTCCCCAATAGTCCTAATCGAACACTGCAGGCAGTCGTTGATGCTTTGGAGCTATATAGTCGAGGCGTCTGGCCACAAGTCGGAGTTCTTAATTATTGTACCCGCTGTGGTAACTTCGACCACAGCCGACCTCAGTGCTATGGTAGGATCAAGCGCTGCGAGAGATGCTTAAAATCTGGACATGAGAAGGCGGCTTACACGCATATCACCCGGTTGTGCACTCATCCTTGAGGGCGGACGAAATCATTAATGCCGCTGTCCGCACAATAAGCTTGCAGGCATAGCGTCCGGTGATTGAGCTCTAGATGTTCTTAGAAGTGCAGTATATGCTTAAAGCGTTTCATCCGATAGAGCATTGTATAATAATACCACAGATCTAGTTCTTTTATCAACGTTCATAGCATCTTTTATCGTGCAGTGACCTTGTCGCCGACGCCATTGCTATTCATAATGCTATATCTTCTTCAGCTTAACGTAAGTTCATATTAAATAGATCAGCACGATTATTGTTTCACCTTCACTGTATCGTTTGCAAATTTAACGACATAGATCTTTCAAACCGTTGATCCCAAGATCAGGCCTACTGCCGTTCCATTCTCTCTCCTAATCGGGCGGCCGAATTAGTCCAGAGTCTAGAAGACGCATCCCGAGTGAGTGTGTTCAAAAAGATGATGCCTTGTTTAGCTTCTTTCGACCGCTACATCTCCTGACATTGCAGCCCTATAGCAGCTAGGACTACAGAAGTTGTTCTTCCATCGGAGATCCTGACCGGCTGCTATGAAAAACAGGCTATAAGCGGCTTCCGCAACGACGGTTAGGGTGTGATAACTTTCAGGTCAAGGAAGCAACCCAAGTCCGACGGGTTGCAAACGTGGACCCAGGGATATAGTGAAAGGGGATCACGCAAGAACATATTTCTGAAAACTCCAATGATGATGTTTCCAGAGATTTCAAATCGCTGAAGGTAGTCCGCATTGAAACGGCAGATATTCTGCACGCGTGGTTGTTGAAGAGTCACATATTGAACATCTTCGCAATTGGAATGTAGGACGTCGTTTTAGCTAGCGGGAGTGAGATCACGACGAACCGACCATGCCACAGATTCACATGAGGGAAGTTGCTCTATTCAAATTAGTACATCCGGTACTTCCGGTGATTGGCTTGAGGCTGTTTCGAGGATGATACGCGATGGTGTTGACGTTAAGAAGCGCAGACTTTGTATTTTGGCCATAGGCCGCTAAGCCTACTTTGAGCTTGCCGCACTAGCGTGCACATGGTTGGATACCTCGGCTGCAAGCACCGTCATCTCGACTCTTTTTATCATGCATTCGATCTTCGAAGTGCTATCCTACGCTTGCCATCGTTGTGCGCGCATGCGCTGCGGCAGCCATTGACGGTCACCCCAGGGAATGCTGACATATGCTCGCTCAGACGGGCGTGCGCATGCCCCACATTCGTGAGCTGCACATAATCAGTGATACGATCTCCGAACTGCCTCTTCACCACGCAACGCGGCACAACTCGAACCACGTTTACGTGTCCGAGAGTAGAGGTACTCTCGCATATTCGCGCGTTGCATTCGAGTTTTCTCCGGTCTTTCTCCTTGTTTAGCTTCGGACTTAACATGATTGGACTCAAACGCAAGTGACCCCTGCACGGTAGCCCGTGGACCCATCATGGTGACGCAGTCGTAAATCGAGCCTGCATCCCATTTTGTTGTTCATTCTTCGATATGGCTGGATCTTATTCGTCAAAGATACAAGCCTCTGGTCGTTTCGAGAGGCAGATATGGACAACTTGCGAGGAGACCACGCTATCGCGGCAGTCGCTACTAGCACTCATGATTAAGCAATCAGTCACCATGAAGTCATGACCTACTGTACCTGCATTGGTCGCAGACGGATACAAGAGTGCCTTTGCTCCCGCAAAACCCGTATCCAACATCTTTGACACTTTATTCTTCCTATCAAGATGGCACCAGCAGAGCCCCACGCCAAACCATTCGAGGCGTTAGGCGAAACCCCAGTGTTCGCAGAAGAGCGGAAAGGATGGAAGGGCTACATTGAGTGGGAAAGGTACCCCGAGAAGAAGAAGGAAGCTGCTGCGATCCTAGCGCAATATGACTTCCCAGTGGTTTGTATTACCGATTGATCAAAAGGCCGGATCTAACTCCTGACGTCTCGTTGAACAGCCACCTGAATTTCAGCTGGCTCCTCTACCCGACACCAACCCGATTCTAGAGGGTGTACGATGGAAGTATGTGATGGTGCACTTGTCAAGGTTATCGGGAGATTTGTTGACGTCACAACGCACAGATACTACCACTATGCCCTGGGGTCGACCCTGAGCGAACTTCCGGACATTTCCTGGAAATACGTATTGAAGGAGAAGAGTGAGGATATGATCCATGTCCTGCAGTTCCCTTACAACGGCGAACCGCCAAGAGTGAGTATGCGTTCACAAAAGCTGACCTAGTCGCTAAGTAGCCCATAGAAACGCTTAGTTGAGGCATGTGCACCTCCATAATTTGCAAGTCCGCGCTATGCCTAATTCTGTTTAGACTGAGATCACTTCCAACAAGGATCACTTTGTTCGTAACCATGGCGGAATCCCCGAGATCGAACCCGAGGAGTACTACTTTGAAGTCGAGGGTATGGTCAACGAGCCCAAGAAAATCACTCTCCAGGAGCTTCAAGATGAAAGCAAATTTCCCCGTATGTCTACCACCATCACACTTCAATGCAGTGGCACGCGCCGCATCGAACAAATCCACGATTATCCTGGCGATGGCGATGAGCTCATCAACGCTCCGTGGGGAGAAGGCGCAATCGGCACCGCCCGATATGTCGGAGTGAGTCTGAAAAAGGTCATCAAGTATTGTGGTGGACTCAAAGAAGGAGGAAAAAACATCGAATTCTTCGGTGCCGACACGTACTTCAAGAAAGGACAGCTCTACAACTACGCAGTCTCTGTGCCCACACGAAAAATGAAGATCAATGAGGTCATGCTGGCATGGGAGATGAATGGCGAGAAGTTGCCAGCAATTCATGGTGCACCACTTCGCGTTGTGGTTATGGGATACATTGGCGCCAGGAGCGTCAAATGGCTAACTCGCATCAACGTCATCAAGGATCCCACTATGGCGCCCGTCCAGATGAAAGAGTATCTCTACTACACGCCTCAGATTGGCAAGCATAATGCTACTTACAGCAATGGCTTTAGTATCCAGACCATGCCCGTGTCTAGCGCCATCATGACCCCCATTGATAAGGACGTTGTCGTTCACGACGGAAAGATTAAGATGACTGGATGGGCCTTCAGTGGCAGCGGTTGGCCTGAGCGTGTTGAAGTTAGCAATGATGGTGGTGGCGTTTGGTACGAAGTGCCGTACGTCCAGATGAGCAGGAAGTATTTCCATGCATGGCGCACCTGGGAATATGAGGTTCCGGTCGATGCTGAGGGCTGGCTGTAAGATTCTCGATTATGGTTCTACGACAGCATGTAGCTGACGACGTCTAGTGAGTTTTGCGTGCGATGCTGGGATAACGCTTTGAATGTGAGTGCCTTTACCCCATCCTATTAATGGTGGTATAGTTTGCGGACTACAAGGATCTCAATGTCCGATTAGGCATTGTCTCAGCCGCATAAATTACCCCAGATTGTGGAAACGGCGAGGTGCTTCTAGAAGAACAGGCTACTGACATTATTGACAGACGCAACCTACTTTCGTTCGTTCCGCATGGTGCGCACTGACCCTCCGGCAACCATATGCAGACACGCTGACCCTTAATCAGGAACTGGGATCTCCACGTAACTTCCTCATGCCAGTAAGTGGACCTAAGAACCAATCTCGAATGACCTTTATGACTCGCGCTGACGTACTATCTTAGTCGCATCAAGATGTATGATGATCTAGACCCAGCAGTATCGCGCATACATGCTAACAAATGCAATAGCTATAGCGTCAACACATCCAAGCCGCTCACTGCACAGCGCCTCAAGATGTACGAAGACCGCGGAGTGTCATTTTTGCCTCTCACCAGACCTGCGCCCTTCGATCTGGAGACTGACGAAGAATATCTTGAGGAAATGAAGAGACGTGAGGGTCGCGACCCAATTGAGTAGGGAGATGGATGTGTGGTGTTAAAGCCATTGCTCACTGCCGGCACAGTAAATGTCAGTTTCGCAACTTCGGCTTATATCGAATGTTTCATTATTCTCCTCCTTCATTGCAATGCACAAAGCGTTTTTTGCTAGTCAAATTTAGTCGACAGCGCAACACGTCATTCTTTGCCGCTATGCCGGCTGAAGTATTGACGTTGCGCGCTTACTCCGTACCCATCCTGCCGGCCAGTACACGCATCCCAACCACCTCACTCACACTTCTTTCCAACGCTGTGCTTTACTGACCCTCTTGCGTATTATGTGGGGAGGCCGTTGATTTTGCATTGTTTCAGGCTCTAGAGAGCGCGTGCGATGTCTTAGTCGTGTGGAGCGGGTAATTACAAATTTGACACGCGACGTGGCGCAGATCGTGCAGCCCAGCCTCATGCAATCGTCCTTTCCCCGGATTGTCAACCTATCCCGGACCATCAGACAGGGCTAGAATTACCCGAGATTCGGAAGGACGCTTCCAGCATTCGGCGTCGCGTGTGATCATCGCACCTAGACGGGTTGCTACAGTCGCACACTGGCCGACCCTCCGGTTCGCGATATGCGGCTGTAGCGCACAGGGACTCTTGGAACCATGGTCCTTAACGATGGGAAGACGGCGGCTGTATATTGTGCCTGTTGAACGTGTGAAGAGATCATTTTTTTGAGTGTGACCTCTCTAGACCAAAAACTCGCTCGTATAACCGAACCACCGGAGGTCGTCTAGGCGCTGAAGTCAGGGCAGCACATATTCGACTTTCGAATTTACTGGAGCCATAATAGCTACACAGTATCTAAGTGAGCACCAAATCAACTTATCAGCCACCATGGAAAACATGGCGCATCACAGCACCGCACTACTCCAGCAGTGCACGAGGATCTTCGTGAAGAGACCGAAGGTGTCAAAGAAGCCTCGGAAGTTCACAAGTAGAAAGTATATTGCCATATCCATCTTGTTGAACCAAAACTAACACGCAACAGCGCAAGCCTAGATACCGCATGGCCGCAACACGAACCACCTACCTCGTATGAGGATGACTTCGAACTCTTGATTGATACACCAAGCTTTGTTAGTAAATTCGCGACGCGGCGAAAGTACGTACACCGACGCAAATCGGTCTCTTTGAAGAGACCTCAATACTCACTCACGGCACGGCGATGGTGGCGTTTGCCTTTTGGTCAGCGTTCTGCAAGCTTGATGACTATACTTTTGCTCATCTGCCTATGCTCGATATCTGCGGCTGTCGCAATACCGAATCGGCCCGTGAAAAGTCACCATCTCAATCAGCGGCAGTCAATACCAGACCGTTTCGGCAACACTGGTAATGAACTTGCACCGGCAGCCCCCCAGCGTCCACCACAATCGGATCCATCTGCAGTGATCATGACCACGACGGCATTGACAGAGTCTACCATGACACTAGCAATGTCAACAGCATCAACCACACCACCGGCACAACCAAGTTCATCCTCTGCAACGCTCGAGACAAGCTTAATAGCGGATTCTCCAGTTACTTCCGCATCCCCAACACCAACGACACCAACCTCATCCCCCTCCGTTTCCACGCGCCCAACGCCAGGGATCGAAAATCAACTCCAGCGCACAATTCCTCAAAACCCGCTTTCGCCCGCAACCATAGTCGGCATAGCCATTGGTTCGACGATCTTCTTCTTCATCCTGCTCGGCCTCATCTTCCTCCTGCACCGTCGCAGAAACGCTCGCGAAATAGACGAGATCCCAGTTCGCCGCAGCAAGCTAGGAAGTCCACTTGGGTTTCGGGTCTTCGGTGGCGCAAATGGGGGGTATGATGACAAAATCGCTAGAAGTCGAAGTGTACAGGAGAAGCATATGGAGCGGATTTTAGACTCACGAGCATCAGACCGTCACGATCCTGAAAATTCGGGGACATCTGTTGATCAGAACGTTGACGGACCGCCAACATCGCCAAGCATCTACTCTCCACGCCTGACGCGCGCTCGCCGCATCTCTACTATGACGTTTGGCAGCGTGAGTGGGTGGCTCGACAAATCGACAATTTCGCGGCCGCAGCCGGCGTTCACGGGGACACCGAGTCAGATGTTAGATGCACCTAGGCCGTTGTTTGCGAGGGCGAATGAAGGAAATAGGGCGATCAGTCCGCCCAGACCACTTAGACCGGAGAGTGCAGAGCCATTGGGGAGGCTGAGTGGGATGGGATTTGGGTTGGGCATGAGGAGTGGCGGGTAGGAGAGCAAGCTTTCTCCACCACGCGATCTAGGACCACAGCACGATTCCGATTGATCTTCTCATGTTTTGAAGCCGATCTATCAAGACTCATTTCGCGATCGCGATTTTGTGCGATATTGAATTAGGTCGTTCGTACACGCTTTACAAATTATTCATCGTCTAAGTCTGAGCATCCGTGAAACCTCAAGCGTCCCGTTAACGGCTTGCTTGTTATTGCCATTGAACGCCAACAAATTTGTAGAGTTCATGGTGTCCGTCACAAGACCTGGCGTGGCCAGCTCCAAGACTCTCGCCTTGACATCTGCTGCGGTAGATGCTCCCTCGAGGCCTCTCAGATACGACACCAGTCCAGCAACATGCGGCGATGCCATAGAGGTGCCAGTGAGCCTGGCCGTGGCATCATCTGATGTAGCGTACGCTGATGTGATGTTCGTCCCTGCCGCCCAGATGTCGACAACATCTCCATAATTTGACCCAAACGTACCTGTATACCTCGAATCGTCAATCTGGATGTTGGCCACGCAGATGACCTCCGGCGATCGAGCCGGCGAATTGGTGGATGCAAGGCCATTTTCATTCCCAGCAGCTACAACCGCAAGCACGCCCTTCTCCCAGGCTGCAGTCACGGCCGCATCCCAGGTCACACTGGCTTTGCCGCCAAGAGACATGTTGATGACGGCGGTGTTCTGGCGACCCTTCGACACAATATCGTTTGTCGCCCATTCAAAGCCTGCAATAACGGTTGATGCAGTGCCTGTTGTACCTTCAAACACCTTGACTGCTACCAAAGTCGTCTTTTTGGCAACGCCGTACGTCGTTCCGCCGATAATCCCAGACACATGTCTAATAATGTCAATTGTCTATCATGTTGGGTTCAACAGTTCGCCTTACGTTCCGTGGCCTTGGTTGTCAGTGTCGGTAGTGTTCCCGACTGCATTGAAACCCCAGACCGCTCGTCCGCTGAAATCTTCATGAGTCGTCCGGATTCCGGTATCTGTGCACGCTTTAGTTAGCGGATATCCCTAACCATGCACATATCTCAAACCATGAAGAATGCTCTGCTTACCAACAACATACGAGAAGGTCCCTTCACCTGCGCTCTCGTCGTAAATATATGATGTAGCTCCCTTCGCGCGAGAAGACAGTCTAGCAAGACCCCAAGGTGCATCCTTCTCTGCTCTATATGTCAGCGTAGAATTGACGGATTCGTCACCAACTTACGAGTCAGCAGAGCATTGATGGTCATGATGTAGTCTTGTTCAACAACAAGCACCTAGAGCAATCTTAGCTCCAGATCTTGCCATGACTTGTTCTTCCTCCACACTTACCTCCGGCAGTGCCTTCAACTCTTCGATAGTCTTCTTGTCAAAGGAGCCGGCATAGGCTTTGAAGTCGCCAATTTGGAACTCGCGTTCCATACCTGTGCCGACCAGACCATCGCCACTACGCCGGGCAAGGTTGCGTGCGCGAATGCTTCGCACTTTGCTGTGATGTGCGGCGATGGACGCAACGTCGGTGTCAGGCCTCAATTGAATGATGTATTTTCCAGGAACGAGATTGCTTGAACCACGAGGTACAAGAGGGGCAGCGTTCGCGAAGAGTTGTGTCGCTGCCGCCGCGATGGCGATGACACAGGTAAGAAAATGCATGTCGCAGTTTTGACGCTGCTGTACGACCGGGAGCCTAGTAAATGTGCTTATTCGTCCTCGCCCACTCTGTCCCTTCTCCTCTTAGGCCGAAACCAGTTGTTCCCTAGTACCCCGGAGTTTGAGAGAGAAAACGAGACAGATCAAGCCCTCGCGATGCATTGCGGACAAGCATCTCTTGTCCTTCTTGACTTTTGCCGCCTTGCGCACGGCCCTGCCTGAATACGAGACGAAGCGATCGCTATAATAGGAGTCCACCGGGATCTTAAATTAATATGTGAGCACAAATAGGGCTGCCGGCAAGTCATGACCACATTCAGGGTGACATGTAATATGAGAGAAGGAAGTGCAGCCACGGGCAGCCGCTTCTCGCCCTCCATCATGAACGCCTCACCCGCTCGCTAATGCTTCAAATCCAAATGCGCACCAAACTACGGTCCTCAGAGAACGTCCTCGAAATCATCTCGCCGTCTGCTGCTCCGATAGCGAACAATGCTATCAAGGACCGTCGTACGATGGCGACTCTGAACTGAGGACCAGAGTCATTCTATAGATTGGCTGAATATGCAGCTGACGGCAGGATCAGCTTGGTTTGTATGTAAGTCGAGGCATGAAATGGTACCGTATACTCTTGGTGGTGCGTAAAGTCGGCTGCTGATCGTGCTGTAGAGATCTGTCCGGTGGGAGCACGGCATGGGTTCGGCGAATCACCGCCGGACGCAGTGCTGACCTTACCCGGCACGCCCGGCACGTTGGGAGTCAAACAACACCAGCACATAATGCCTTCCAAGCTGAGGTATACGGCATTGTCACACATAACTGCGGTGTCAATGGCGTGGAGGTGCCAATGTATCTCGCCAGACCTGAAGGCAGCTCCCGGTAATGTATCAGGTCTAACCGAATTGGGGTGGGACTTCTTCGACCCTCAAAATTACCTAGCCATCTATCAGCCCACCCGGCTTCCGTTCCACGAACCTCACTTGGTGTTCAACTGCTTTCATACTGGACATACGTATTGGGTCCTCTGATGGTGGAGAGTTGTTGATTTTCACCCTCGAAAGAGCATCACCATGGCGCCCGGGAAGGGTGGGGGGGGGATGTTGTCAGCATACTGTTAGTACTATGTTTAATTATCAGGCATGTCTAAATAGTATTTAAAAGTTAAAATACTATCTTAAGAGTATTAAGATAAAGAGATGTTAATCTTAAGCACTCTTCTAAAGTAAACAGCGTACGTAGAAGTTACTCTATTGTAGCTCTGTTAGCTAAACGCTCTGTTGCACGCACAGCTCTGTTAGAAAAACACGCTATTACTGTCTAAACTTTAATAAGGCAAAGGCTTAGTAAACCTTAGATAAAGCCTTATGGAGTAAATGTTTA